>JACCDK010903683.1_pt1 | contig 14597 bp, 15 predicted proteins | sample 7445871 | NCBI WGS metagenome assembly JACCDK01 (sample SAMN15323436, study PRJNA562643) | freshwater metagenome | isolation source: river surface water | place: USA:Blue River Watershed | collected 2017-08-15 | reverse complement strand
GTTTGTTCAGGTTTATCTTGGGCAGATACCTTACTCAAAATCAATACAATAAGTGCAAAAAACAATTTCGCTTTCACCTATACTTAATTTACTAGCATTTATAATTTAAGTTAATTAAAATTATGATGTCATATTGTAAGTAAGGAACTATTTTATATTATAAGCCAAATTTCGTAAATTGTAAGATGCCTAAACGCTAAAATTAAAGCCATGAAATATATTCTAACTCTATTACTCTTCACAAACTTTGCATTTGGGCAATCGAGTCAAATAAAATGGATAGATCCTACAAAAATGTCGGAGCAATGTATTGATGGCCGCGGATGGAATGATGGATACACTTTCCCATACGATAGGCTACCGCAAAAAGCACAAAGTATGGTAAGGCCGGTGCTGTGGGACTTATCTAAACACGCTGCTGGCGAGTATATCAACTTTACCACCAATAGCAGTACTATTTATGTAAGGCTCAAGGTTAAAGGTGCACAAGCCATGGCTCAAATGCCAGCCACTGGGGTAAGTGGTGTAGACTTATATAGTAAAGATCCTTTAGGTGGATGGAACTGGACTAAGGCTACCGTTAATTTTAAAGATACCATTACCTATAAATTTGAAAATATTAATGACCCAGCACGTTTTGATTTTTTTAGATTGTACCTCCCGCTATGCAATGCTGTGTCATGGTTAGAAATTGGCGTTCCTGAAAATTCTACTTGCACATTACTGCCAGCTCAAAATGATAAACCAATTGTAGCGTATGGCACTTCAATTATGCATGGCGCTTATGCAAGCAGACCTGGGCTTGGATGGACCAATATTTTAGGGAGAAAACTGAATTCAAAAATGATTAACCTTGGTTTTTCTGGCAATGGTCAACTTGAGCCAGCCATGATTGACCTGATTAATGAAATTGATGCCAAACTATATATTTTAGACTGCATACCCAACCTTTGGGACAAAACAAAATTTAGTGCCGAAGAAATAGAAAAAAGAATGCGTCATGCACAAATAGAAATCCATAAAAAACATCCGGGTGTTCCAATCATATTTACAGAGCATTGCAGCGGTAAAGACGGGATTAATTTAGATACGGTTATGGCGCAAAAATATATTGCAGTTAGTAAGATTTCGGCAGCGGTATTTAAAAAAATGAAAAAAGAAGGCATTAAAGATATTTACGAGCTTACTGCAAGTCAAATTGGTTTTGATACAGAAAGCACACTAGATGGCACACACCCCAACGATATTGGGATGATGCAATATGCAAATGCATATTACCAATTGATAACACGTAAAATTGGTTTATTTAAGTAAACAGTTCATCCCATGAAAAAAATATTTTTTCTTACACTACTCGTAATTTGCATAGCTCACTCAGCGAGTTACGCCCAATTGCAAATACTATATAAAACCGTAGACACGACACAACTGTATTTAACAGTATACCCTTCAGTAATTAAGGAGCCAAATAAAAAATCATCAGCCATGGTTTTCTTTTTTGGTGGAGGATGGAATAATGGTACTGTTAAACAGTTTGAGCCTCAAGCCATTTATTTTAGCCAAAGAGGTATGACTTGTATTCTAGTAGATTACCGGATAAAAGAAAAGCATAAAGCCACTCCTTTCGAATCTTTAAAAGACGCAAAATCGGCCATTAGATATATTAGAGCACACGCTAACGATTTACAAATAGATCCTTCAAAAATTGTAGCAGCAGGCGGGTCAGCAGGCGGCCATTTAGCAGCTGCCTCGGCACTTATTACGGATTACAATGAAAGCACAGACAATACTTCCGTCAGCTGCATCCCTAACGCTCTCGTGTTATTTAATCCGGTATTTGATAACGGCCCCGGCGGTTATGGATATGAAAGAATTGGAGATGCCTACAAGCAGTTTTCGCCACTGCACAATATAGTAAGTGGCGCACCCCCTACGATTGTGTTTTTGGGAGAAAAAGACCACTTAATTCCAGTAGAAACCGCCAAGTATTACAAAACTGTTATGGAGAAAGTAAAAAGTAGATGTGACCTATTTTTATACGAAGGTCAAGGACATGGCTTTTTTAATTATAAGAATTTAGCATTCTATAAAAAAACCGTTTCCGAAACAGATACATTTTTACAATCCATTGGATTTTTAAGCAATGAACCAATGATAGAAATACAGTAATGAATGGCGCTAGTGATCATTTCCTGCAAATATTAAATCTAGTAGCGTCATTTAGAAAAAAATAGTAAAAATGCTACACATATATCTAAATTTCAATATATTTACTCTTCCTTTATAGTTTTAAACAGATTTCATGAATCGAGTAATTTTGTTTTGTCTTTTAGCAATGGTAAGTTGTTCCAATGAAAGCAATAGTTCTAACGAACAAGTAGATACTAATCATCAAAAAACAGAAATCAATTCGAGTGAAAATTCAAAATCTCTTGAAGTTAAGTATTTGGGTATATATCACGGGATACAAGCTCCGTATTTCATGAAAAATCAATTTGGAGACGACATGATTATCAATGGAAAAAAAGTTCCTGTCCCTAGCATTGATTATAAATTTATTTTAAAAGAAGAGGGTGTAGTGAATTTGCAGCAATCTAGCTTAGAGGATAATACAAGGTATTATTATGATGGCAAGTATTCAATTATTAATGAAGATGAAAATTTTATCAGTATTAATTGCGAAATGTCTGATGGTAAAAATTCGAATCCAACGTATAGCTTTAAAATTAATAAAAAGAAATTAATCGGCACTTGTAAGGGCGACAATGATCCCGAATTTGAAATTGAAAAAATAAGTAACTAATCACGACATTTACAGTCTCAAATTCAAAATAAATATGAATATTGAACAGCTATTAAAAATTTGCCTAACTTTCGTTGGTCTTGTTTGCTTCACAATGGGAAATTCGCAAACAAATAAGCAATTAGACAAAAGTTCAAATAATTTTTGCTTATGCCAAAATCAAGACACTTCAAATTATGTAGTAACCGAAAACATAGGAAGCAATAGGGTATTAGAGATTGGGATGGATATGGCTCTTTTTTCAAAAACAATTATACTTGGATCATGCTGGGATTTTGTTAATGAAGTATATAAAAGAGCTGGTGTAACAGCTTCAAAAAAGACCATTTTTAAATCAAAACTTAAGGGGCCTTATGCAAACCAAAACCTAGTTAAGCCTGGGGATTGGATTTATCATATAAATAAAAGTTATAATAACATAGAGCACAGTGCAATATTTATATGCTGGAAAGACTTCAAAAATAAAATTGCTATAACACTAAGTTACGCTGGGATGAACCGATCTGTACCTGCAAATTATGGCACATACGATTTAAGCAATATATTTGCCATTTTCCGACCTGAAATGGAACATAAACAATAAATAAGCTTTCCATGAATAACAATTTTCTATATAAACTATTTATTGTAGCACTACTCATTTCAAGCATTACGTCATGTAAGTCGAAAAATAAAAATTTTTCTACCAGCACTAAGCTTATTGCTACTGAAATTAAATCACTTTTTGACAAACTAAAGGAACCTAAGAATTTAATCGAAGATTCTTCTCTACTAACAACGCCTATCGAAACTGTAGCTGCTTATAAAGAAGCAAATTTTGAGCCGTTTTGGATAAAAGATGAAGGTCTCACAAATAATGGTCAAACCCTTATTGATTTTATTGCGAATGCAAGAAGCTACGGTTTAATCCCTGAAGCTTATAATTTCCAAAATATTTCAAATCAAAACAACAAGCTTCAATTAGATTCACTTTGGGAAAAAGAAAGAAAAAATCCAAAAAACTGGGCTATAATAGACATACTGTTAACCGATGCTTTTCTGTCCATCTCTCGCAATCTCGATAGAGGTTATATTCCTTTAGACAGCTTAGCAAAAGACGGAACCTACAATGCTGCAAAATATAAAGAGGCATTACTAAAAACAAGTAAATCCGACAATTTGATTCAAGTATTAGAAGCATTTGAACCAAAATCAAAACCGTATAAAGATCTAAAAAAACTAATACCTGGATTTTTATCTTCTGCTAACCTTTCAAAGAAGTACACATTCATTGACTACCCAATTACCAATAAAAATAAGTTTGTTGCTCAAATTATTAAGAGATCAAAAGAAGAAAACTTGCTGCCAAATGATGTAACAAATTTAGATTCAGTTGAATTAAGTAATCTAGTTAAGAAAATTCAAGAGAAAAAGAATTTAGAAATTGATGGCAAATATGGAAGACAATTAATTTTGGCATTAAATAACACCGATAATGAAAAATTTTTAAAGATTGTAATTAACATGGATAGGCTTCGCCGAAATAGAGAAGAATATCCAAACAGATATCTTTGGGTTAATTTACCATCCTTTTATTTACAGGTATTTGAAAATGGAGAAACAAAAATCGAATCCAAAGTAATTATTGGAAAGCCAAATACAAGAACACCTTTAATTACAAGCAAAATAAATCAGATAACAACCTATCCTACTTGGACCATCCCAACAAGTATTATTTCAAAAGAAATTTTACCAAACATCAAAAAAAATAATAACTATCTAAACAGAAAGGGATACTCACTATTTGATGCAACTGGCCAAAAAGTAAACCCTGACTCTGTTAATTGGAGTACTTACGAAAAAGGAATTCCGTTTAAAGTTGTTCAACCTGGTGGAGATGCAAATTCATTAGGCATCATGAAATTTAATTTCCCAAATAAACACTCTGTATACTTACATGATACAAACCAAAGGGGTTTATTTAATAATAGTTTTAGATCATTAAGTCATGGATGTGTAAGAGTTCAAAACTGGGATTCATTATATCAGTATATAATCCTTTCAGATAAAAGATCAAATACTGATGACATTTCCTCAAATAATGTAGTTGTAGATTCTGTAAAAAATTGGCTTAGTGCTAAAAAAAGAAGGACAATTTCAATAGTAAATGAACTCCCGATTTATATTAGATACTTTACTGCAGCGTCTAAAAACGGAAAAATTGAATTTTACGAGGATGTTTATGGAGAAGATAACAAGATTCGTAATTTAATAATGAAATCAATTAGCCCGTTAGTTGCATTAAATTAGTTTATTGTTTTAGTGCAGTAAACCCAACATTCATGTTTGTCATGTGTTTGTTTGTTTCATTCCAAACTTCCTTGATTCGAGTTTGTTCAATTATACTACTGGTATAAGATAAATGGTTTACGCTTTTATTATTGATAGATTCAAGAGCATCATACACAGGTAAAATACGAAATCCATTTTGTGTACTTACATATGTAGGAACAAAATTAGCTTTAATCACCGAAACCTCATTTGTTGCCAAATTTTTAATCAATTTCATTTTCACAATAATACCACAGTCAGTATACTGTTTTCGCTGAGCCGAAATAAAGTTACCCATTGAAAAAATTGTAAATCCAGTTTTGTAATCACTATCAGCATTAACTGGCTGCAAAACATGTGGATGAGAGCCAAATACTAATAAACCCCCATTTTTACGAATATAACTCTCTAACGATTTCTGAGAATCATTAGGAAATCTTTGATATTCATTACCCCAATGGAGAAAAACCAAAACAACATCTGCTCCATATTGCTTAGACTTTAAAATATCTTCTTTTATTTGTAAAGTATCAATAAGATTAACGCAAAAACTTTTGCCGTCTGGAATTTTAATCCCGTTTGTTCCATAGGTGTAAGCTAATACACCCAATTTTGTATTATTTTTTGTAAGAATTAATGAATTATTACGTTCATCCAGTGAACGAGCCGTACCTGTATGTAAAAAACCTCTATTGTTAAGCTCTACAATTGTCTTTTCTACTCCAACAAATCCACGGTCTAATGAGTGATTATTGGCAGTCGTTAAAACGTCAAAACCAGCATTTTTTAGGGCATCCAAATACTGAACTGGCGTATTAAACATTGGGTAACCTGTATAATTCAGCGCAGCCCCTGCTGTAACTGTTTCTAGATTACCAAATGTAAAATCAGCACTCTCTAAATATTTTTTTACGGGGGCAAAAGCTGGATTAAAATCGTAACCAGTATCTTTTTTAGCTTGATTGAACTGCTGAGAATGACACATTAAATCTCCAACAATAGCTAAAGAAACAGTGTCATATAATTCTCCTTTTTTTTGATTGCTTAAATTCGTGTTCCTAGAAGAAATTTCTGAACAAGAAATGATTGCAAAAAGAATTGAGCAAAAAAATAAGTTCCGCATTATTAAATTATTCATAAATATTATTTACAGGCTTCGTTTAAAATATCTTTAAAAACTGGACCGGCCACAGATGCACCGTAATATTGTGGAGCATTTTTCTGGCACTTCATTAAAACGATACAAGAATATTTAGGGTTTACTGCTGGAGCATACCCAACCATGGAAGATATGTATTGTTTTGATTTATAACCATCCTTATTTAAAGCTAAAATAGTTCCTGTTTTGCTAGCTATATCAGTTTTCGAATTATATAAAAGTTGTTTCGAAGTGCCATTTTTTGAAACGCTTTGTAAGACATCCTGTAATTGCTGCAGTGTACTTGTCTTCTTAAATAAATTTGGGTCACCAATTGCCACTCTATTATAATAATTCAAAATTTGCAACGGCGACATCATTAATCCGTAACCAAATGAAATAAATGGTATGGTCATCAAAGAAACTTCATTCTTACCAAATACATCATTTACATTAAAATATGTATTTATAGTACTCTTAAAATGATCAATTTCTTGTTCTTTAAGCGTAGCATTAAATAGTTTAGCAACTCCAACATTACTTGATATCTCAACAACATTTTTTAATGAAGTGTAGCGTAGTCCAAAATCCTCACTATCATAAACCTTTAAATTTCCAATTGTTGTTGAACCACTTTCAATATCTACTGAATCCAATAAACTTAGATTGGCATCATCTAATAAATAACCAACTGAAACAGGTATCATAAGTCCACCTGGCTCAATCACACTTGCATAAAGCGAGCTGTCTTTTTCGTATACAAGCCCATTTTTAGACTTTTTTGAAACAAACGACGATTTTGCTACAATTTTACCTGTCGCAACTTCCTTTAAAATGATAAGCCCATTATCAGCCTGTTGGGTTTTTAACATCGCCAGTAATCGATTATCAGCGAATGTTTGTATTGAATTTTGTCCGTAGCTAAACAGTGTAATAAAAAGTAAAGGGATAAAATACAGTCTCATGTAAATGATTGAATTAAATTATATTGTAATATTAATGAATACTTTTTATTTTCTGAGTAATTTATTTTTTTTCAATAATCCCCATCTTACATAAATCACTTAAACACTGTTTTGAATATGAATTTTCAAAATCCCTTGCCTCTCGTTCAATACGGTTATTGTAATAGCCATATTTATTATAGTTCAAAAGCTTTCTAAACTCAGGATCCTTTTTAGACTGAATGTGATGCTTAATTTCGTGGAGTACAGTAGAACATATCTCTGAAAGATCGCCCTCATGACTTTTTAGGTAAATAACAATAGAATTTGTAGAAGGAATATAAGCCCCCATTTTACGTGACTTTTTATTATACCTGACCGTAATTGAAGGGAAATACCTTACTCCGTGAGCTACCAAAATAGGGCCTGTCCACTTCATCACTTCACGACAAAACTGAATATTAGAAGTATTTAACCTATACGTATCTTCTGGTCTAAAAAGATAAACAAGAAATGCAAAAACAAAACATGCAATTGAAAAATATAACAACCAATCTGGATTCATACTCTCTAGATATTATTTATAACTACTTGCTGGCTTCTCAACCGTATTAAAATAAAGAGAAGGTTTTCCATTATTTATCACTGCATTAACCTCCTTAGCATCTACTACTGCAACTTTATTATCAGGTAAAACAGCTACTAAAGAATTTCGCTTTGTTTTTGAAAGTTTAACTTTTTTCCAATCCTTCGGGAAATAAAATACAACAGAATTATCCTCTTCGTACAATACGAATAACTTTACATTATTAACCAATGGATCTAATTTTTTCTCGAAATCGAAATTAACAGACACTTCAGTCAAGTCGCTATTTTTCATTAATTTATCGATATTCCAAATTCCCATTTTTCTAATTTGGAAACTACTTACCATATCCGCCTCAGCCTGCAAACGAATTTTTTCATCTTTCATAATTGCCAATGTTTTTTCATAATCTAGCAATTGCTTTTTAAAGGAAGTATCAGAGGTGATAATAGGACTTGCCAGTATTGTTAATGAACGATTTTCTTCTCCAGCTCCCTTAACTGTAATTGATCTAGTAAAAATAAGCTGGTACTTATTTGTTTTTTTATTAACCGGATTTACAACAACATCATCCCAATTTAAACGCATGAATTTTTCAACAATTTGAGGATCAGTACCATCTACAATTTTCCATTTTTGATTTTGAAAAGATTTCAAATGGGGCGATTCCTTCAAATCAGCAACAAGTTCAAACTCATTGCTAGCTAATTGAGGTTTTTTAACAAAAGGCTTCTTAAGAAAATCCATTATTTTATTCAGCGCATTTATCTTCCGCTCGTTTTGCTTTACAATAAATGTATCAGTCACCTGCCAATTTTCATTGTCTTGTAACCGATATAAACTAAATCCAGTTGCCGGTGAAAAATTTGCAAGCTCAACGCCTATACTTTTACCATTGCCGATAAGTAGCTCTTCATTATTATCAAAAGCCCTTATCTCTAACATTCCTCCAGACTGTAAAAAACCATTTCGAGTTGCATCAATACTCATGGGTATTCCAGACCTAAATATATCTTGTGCAGTATGCATCTCCCTTATCTTTATCATTATTTGATTAGAAACTGGAGACCCATCCTTATGTACAAAAGTATTTGGCTCAATATATATAGCCGTCCCATGGGAAGTAGTAATTGTAATGCTCGTATCTTGTTTATATAAAAACAAATTGAAGGGCACGCCATTTGATGCCATTGGCGCTTCTACTTTTTGGGTATATGAAAGCTGCTTGCTAGTACAACCCAATACTAAAAATAATAAAAAAGTATTTAAAGTAAAAATATTGATAGTTTTCATTTTTTAAGGTTTAACTTTTAAATCATAGCAATACAAATAACCGTTGTAACAATTAAGCAGTAAATCTAAATTTCCATCTTTATTGATATCTGCAATCATGGGAGGAAACTCGGAAGCCGTTGGCAAACCAAACCGATCAATTACTTTATGCGTTGTTAATGAATAAATTTCAATGAATCCAAATTCATAATTTGCATGATCGTGCTGATTTAGAATAATTACACAGTTTGAATCACCTTTGTAAGAAAATGTTCTGTTTGAAATAAGAGACTCATATGCATTTCGTTCTTCAAACACATTTTTACCTAAATAATCTATAGTAGGATAAATATTAGAACGACTATAGGTCTTATACTGTCCTCGATTATCGATTTCAATTAAAGAATCACGCTGAGCGATGAAATAATTGTTTAATGAAAGTGCATTAACACCCATTCCATAAGTACTATTAGATATATCTGTTACAGCAACTTGTTTACCGTATTTATTTAGAGTGATCAAGTGTCTTGTAGCCTTAAATTTATCATCATAGGTTTTATTAAAAAAGGTAATTGATGGTTCTGATTTAGATCCAGTTTGCATTAAAACAATTTCGGGACTTTCGTACTGTTCATTTAACCACAATAATTTACCCGAAGCGCCATTAATTGCATAAAGTTTAGCGTTATACGTTAAGTATACTAAATCCAAAACACCGTCATTTGTTAAATCGACTACAACAGGCTTAGTATAAAATGAGTTAGAGTTCGTGAAAAAAGATTTTATTTTAAATATACCCCGATTATCCCCCGGCTTCCAGCCCTCAAAATCAGGGGTATAGTAACTCCATATTGCTTTTCCTGTGATTGGATTAATTGCCTTTACCTCTCCCATCTCTGTTGCATAAATAACTTGGTAATTACCCTTATTATTAATCAGCACCGGCTCATGCTCAATATCCCCTGATGTCGGGTTCCTAAAAATAATCTTACCATCAAGCGACGTACATAAAAACTCCTCATTATCATTACCAAAATATAATCGGTTATTATGCAACAACAATCCATTGACATCCATATCTCCAAAAGACTCATTGGCGAAATGATTAATAATTGATCCCACTTTACGGTCAATAGTGTATACTCCAGATTCTTTGTCTGAAATATAAAAATCCATAAAATCAGACCCATTTGATCCGATAATTAAATTATCGTTGGTAATAATTAGATTAGATTTAAAGCTTGCCGAGCCCATTTGGGTACTCCAATGCAAATCAAATTGCTTATCAATTGAAGGATATTTGTCAGGCTTGTCGGCACCAAAAAAAGAAATAGGCAGAAAAGAAAGCACAAAGAGAGTAAAACGCATAGTAAAGTAATTATTAATTAGGAATACTGTTTATGGGGATCCTAAAAGTATTCAGTTAATTAATAAAATAGCGTTAAGAGAAAGTTGACATATCGTTAAATAACAAACCTTTATTTTCGTTTATAATAATCCCATCTTGCCCGGACGCCTCTTAAGTCCATATGTACAATCATTGTTCCAGGGTAGAATCCAAGTCCGCCATTGTTTGCAACAATATTCGCATTTAAGATTTTATATACAATTTGCTTGTCAACCTGGTCAATTTTTTGATCCCGATTGATATCACCAATCCTCAAATCTATTGCTTTACCAAAAATATGCTGACTCATGGGCGCGCCCTTTACCTTTAAATTATGGACTGGTGATCTATATGCAGAATTAATAAAAAGTGCTCTGGAATCAAGTTCTTCCTTAATCAAGCTTTCTTGTAATAAAAATAGTGCTTCAATAATTTTTTCATTGATACACAAATAACTTTGGCCTCCTTGAAAGTACCAAAAAGTATTAATTTGCTGCTCTTTAGTTACAAAATCATTAAGTCTATTATTAGCAAATATTTTTTTTAACAAATCTTTACGTGGAATCACATAAAACCTAGAATTAGAAATTGGTTTTTCGATATCATACTTTGGATCATGATAGCTTTTTTTTAATTGAGCAGGAAGTTCCAAAAAACTTACTGTAGGATATTGTTCTAAAATGTTTTTTGCATCATAAAATGTTTCAGCACCCTTGTTTTCATGTATAAAATCAAAGCTCCAAACATTAAAATTAGGTAATTGATAAAATAAGGTTGATGCAATGGCCACAACACCTACAATCAATAGTTTCCAATATCTTTTAAAAACAGAAAGTTTCATTGTTAGACCTTTATTTATTTGAAAAATATTTCATGTATCTTACACCCCTCGGAACATAGCTTTTATCATAAGTCAAGTATCTGCCAAATTTTGGAACTAATTTTCCGGTATTATGAAAATGAAAAGCGTCTTCAAACCTTTTTGCACGAATTAAATAGCCATATGATTGAGAAATCCATCTCACACTATGATCTACCGAATTATCGCCTTTTAAATCATTAACTTTTATACCTAATTCTAAGCATTTATAACCCATTAACTGAAATGGACCCCATGAAGTTGCTAAATTTCTTAATGCCTTATCTGAAGCGTTTCTCAAATCTGCCGTAACCAGAAACTCATATTTTGCTATCTCTGCTCGCTTTAATTGACTCAATTTTTCATAAACTTTTGGTTCAAACCGATAACCAGGACTTCTTTTTCCAGAAGATTCTAAGGCACAAAGTGATTTCAAATAAGAAGCGTCCACATTATATTTTTTTGAGGCGTTATCTATCTCTGTTCCATAATTATAAATAACACTCTGATAATTTCCAACTCTTCCTTTTACGAATGTTGTATATAAAAAATATAAGCCAGCTAATGAAAACAGCACAATTAATATTGAAAACTGAATTTTTCGATTCATATAATAAAGTAAAATAGTGAAGTAATACAAATGAATTCAAAAAATATGGAGATGATTGAAATATTTAGTTAAATATTATATAATTCACTAATGATAGATATAGCTGATCTTACAAGCTTGTAGAGAAAAATTTGAGGCATATTGGCAGGGTACTTTTGTATCCTAAATCAATAAATATGCTTACACAAACGCAAAATGTTACAATTACCAAAACACTATCTTTTTACAAAGAAAACGGAATTTGGTTTGCTGACCTACCCGCCTTTTTAGAAGCAGGACTGGGCACAAAAGCAAACCTGATGATGGTTGATGGCGCCGACACATTTTTAGATTATGTGTCAAATAACCAAAACCATGCCACTTTAAAAATTAACACAACTCCATTTGAGGGTTCAGATGCGGTCCTAAACAAAATAGGACTTGGCCTAAACCAAAGCCTACTAGATCAAATAGGCCATGCAAAAGTAGATTATGGCGCTTATTACCACGTAGAAAAGTTTAAAGGAATAGCCATAAACCATCAACTCTGGCTTTGCCCAGTAACCGAGTACGTTTTTGAAGGAACGTATCCACAAACAATTTATATCAAACAATTAAACAACAAATAACATGAAAACAAGAAAAACAATCTACCACTTAATTGTAGACAAGAGCGGCTCAATGATGGACTGCGTAGACAACACCATTAATGGATTTAATGAGCAGGTAAACAGGATTAAAGACAAAGCTATAGAATTTACTGAAGAAGATATTACCATGGGACTAACCACTTTTAACGAGAACGTTAAACACCTCTATTTTCAGCAAAATCCAAAAGAAATGGTGCTGCTAAGCTATGAGAATTATAGGCCAAGCGGAGGTACTGCCCTATTAGACGCAGTTGGGGAATCAATTACAGAAATTGAGCGCCAAGTAAACGCTAGCTTAATACCTACTACAGTGATTGTAGTAATTCTTACGGATGGCTATGAAAATGCATCAAAAAAGTATAACTTAGTAAATATTCGTAATATGATATCCAAACTAGAAGAAACGGAAAAATGGACTTTTAGCTTTATTGGAGCTACCCTAGATGCAGTTGATGTGGCGGCTTCTATGGCTATAAAAAGTCAAAATAGCTTTTCATTTGAAAAAACTGCAATGAAATCTGAAGTTTGGGATAAACTAAACAAATCTGTAAGTAGCTACTTTACCAAGAAGAGTCAAAACAGAAATTTGAATAACTTTTTTGAAGATTAACTATGAAAGTACATTTAATTAAAGATAGTGAGGTAGGAAAAGATGTTTTTTCGGAAGTAGTTGATCTATTACAATCTATAGACGGCCCAATTGAGTTTTTTTATGACACCAAAAACACAATTGATTTTACAGAAGATGATGTAGTTGAAAGTATAGTGCTTCAAAAAAAGTCATTTGAAAAATCAATACCTCCTGAAGAAAGGATTTATGCAAATATGCGACCCTCGAGATCAATCGAATTTGAATTTAGACCGTTCAGGAATTTCACTTTCCCGCTATTTAGAAAAACGACTAAATGGTCCACTATCTTTAATAAATGTAAAGATTATAGAACAAGAAATAGTATACCTAATAATGAATTTGTAATCTTATTAACAGAAGTATCCAATACAAATAACTGGTTTGCTTCTTTAGATGAAAAAATGCCATTTAATGGATTTATTCATACTGCTGATTGGAACCATTTTATAAAGTGCCAAGACTCCTTCCCTATTGCGTATGAAGTTATAGCACTTGTATTACAGAAGCATATGTTTAATGATTATAATGAAGCAAGAACCTCTGTGCACGTTGAATCAGTTGGGTGTGTGAATGACCTTTGTCTCGAAAAAAAGAATATAATAATTAAACTCCGCACTGCAGATATTTGCCAAGGTTGCATGGACAAATTAAAAGGCAAACTTTCAATAGCTGAAATCCAGCATGCATTAAATATCATGGAGTCATTAAGAGTCAAAATGCTATTTTCCCAAAATGTTAATCAAAACATAACTTTAAGTAAACTCCTTATTGACGATAACAATAGAGTATTTCTACCAGATTTTGGGAATATTGAGATCAAACTTAGACCACTAGAGAAAGCAATTTATATATTATACCTCAAGCACCCAGAAGGTATTGGATTAAGCTTTTTATGTGACCACAAAGAAGAATTATATAATATCTATGCCAACCTTTCAAGTATTGGAGATTTACAAGAAATGAAAGCCAGAATAGATGATATCGTAAATGTTACCAAAAACTCAGGCGTTGAAAAGATCTCTAAAATTAAAGCGGCTTTTATTAAAGCCATTGGAGAAAAATTAGCAAAAAATTATTATATACATGGGGGAAATGGAGAATTAAAGAAGATAGATTTGGATAGAAATTTAGTAAATCACCTATAATTTTTCACTTCTTTTAATTTAATATATTCATGAGAAAATCTTTATGGCTCGTTATTACAATTACATTGTTATGCGCAACAGTTTATTATTTTTATCCTGATAAAGAAATAGAAAATGACAAAAAAATTGATAAAATTGTTGTTTACAAGTCAAACAGATCTTTATTGGCTTATTCTAACGGAGTCTTAATTAAAACATTCAAAATTTCGATTGGGAAAAATTCAATTGGAAAAAAAGAAATCAAAGACGACTATAAAACACCAGAAGGAAAGTATTTTATTAC
>JACCDK010985866.1_pt1 | contig 14616 bp, 13 predicted proteins | sample 7445871 | NCBI WGS metagenome assembly JACCDK01 (sample SAMN15323436, study PRJNA562643) | freshwater metagenome | isolation source: river surface water | place: USA:Blue River Watershed | collected 2017-08-15 | reverse complement strand
GGTAATAGCATTACTTGTGTGGATATTGATAAAGGTAAGGTAGAAAAGTTAAGCAAGGGTAAAATAACTATTTATGAGCCTGGACTAGAAAAAATATTTTTAAGAAATATAAAAGAAAGTCGATTAAGATTCACAACAAATTTAAAAGAGGCATTGGAAGAAGCTGAAATCGTTTTTTTGGCCTTGCCTACACCGCCAGGAGCTGATGGAAGTGCTGATTTGAAATATATATTAGGTGTAGCAGATCAATTAGGTAAGATTTTAAAAGGATATAAAGTAATTGTAAACAAGAGTACAGTTCCAGTTGGTACAGCAGATAAAGTAAGAATCGCAATTGAAAAAAATTACAGTGGTGAATTTGATGTTGTTAGTAATCCTGAATTCCTTAGAGAAGGTGTTGCCGTTGATGATTTTATGAAACCAGATAGAGTGGTTGTTGGAACAAGATCTGAAAGAGCTAAGAAATTAATGAATGATTTATATATGCCTTTTGTACGGCAAGGTAACCCTGTTATATTCATGGATGAGCGAAGTTCGGAGTTAACTAAATATGCTGCAAATTCCTTTCTCGCTACAAAAATTTCATTTATGAATGAGATAGCTCAATTGTGTGAACGTCTAAATGCAGATGTTGATATGGTCAGAAAAGGGGTAGGTTCAGATGATAGAATTGGAAAACGATTCCTTTTTCCAGGAATTGGATATGGAGGAAGTTGTTTCCCCAAAGACGTTCAAGCTTTAATCAAGTCAGCAGATGAAGTGAATTATAATTTTGAGATTTTAAAATCGGTCGAAAAAGTTAATTCGATTCAAAAAATGCATTTAGTGGAAAAAATCAAGGCATATTATAATTTTGATCTGCAAGGAAAACATTTTGCAGTTTGGGGACTGTCGTTTAAGCCTAATACTGATGATATTAGAGAAGCGCCTGCATTGAGCATAATAGGGGCTTTATTGAATTATGGTGCTACGGTAACCGCATACGACCCTGAAGCAATGTCAAATGTTCAAGAATTATTAGGCGAAAAAATAGAGTATGCTCAAAATCAATACCAGGCATTAGAAAATGCAAATGCATTAATTATTGCTACAGAGTGGAGTGAATTTAGAACTCCTGATTTTAGTTTATTAGATTATCATATATTAGATAAAGTTATTTTTGATGGAAGGAACTTGTTTGATAAGTCTCAAATGAATTCTTTAGGATTTAATTATTATTGTATTGGGAGAAATTAATTATGAGAAAGATTTTAGTAACTGGTGGTGCTGGATTTATAGGCAGTAATTTAATAGAAGTATTGGCTAAAGATGCAAATAATGAAATTACTTCGTTAGACTGTTATTTTACTGGTAAAATAGAAAATCATATTGCTGGGGTAAAGTATATTACAGGATTCACATGGGAAATAGATGATATTTTTAAAAATAACAAATTCGATTTAATTTTTCATTTTGGTGAGTATTCCAGAATTGTCAAATCATTTGATGATATAAATTTTGTGATGGATTCAATTTTAAGAGGGACCCCAAAAGTGTTTGAGTTCGCTAAAAATTCGAATGCAAAATTAATATATTCAGCATCATCTTCTAAGTTTGGTAATGATGGTAAGGATGAAAATTTATCGCCATATTCGTGGATGAAAGCAAAGATGGTTGAGTTGCTTAAGAATTATAATAATTGGTATGGACTTCAATATGAAATTTGCTACTTTTTTAATGTTTACGGTCCTAGACAAATTTATGAGGGTAACTATGCTACAGTTGTAGCTATTTTTGAAAGACAATTTAAAAACAATCAAAAATTAACTGTTGTAAAGCCAGGTACTCAATCAAGAGACTTTACTCATGTATATGATATAGTAGAAGGGGTAATTGCATCAACAAAAATGTCACTAAATCATGAATGGTATTTAAGGACTAATAAAAATACTACGATATTTGATTTGGCAAATGCGTTTGGCGAATGGGAACTTGTAGATGAGAGAAAAGGAGAAAGATTTACGAGTCAAGACTTTATTTCAGACACAGAAAAACTCTTAAATTGGAAACCTAAATACGATTTATTTGATTGGGTAATTAAAGTAAAAAATAATTGAAATCAATAAAAAAAAATTTTGTTTACAACACTTTACTCTCGATATCTCAGGTATTATTTCCACTAATTGTTTTTCCTTATATAAGTAGAGTCTTAGGTCCGGCTGGTATTGGACAAGTATCATTTATTGAAAGTGTTTGTAGGTATTTAATTCTGATTTCTGCTTTAGGAATTCCCATTTATGGGGTAAGAGAAGTTGCCAGAATTAAAGGGAATAGAGTAAAAGAAGAAGAACTCGTTAGCGAAATATTAGCGATACATTTTTTTTCTACATCTTTTATTGTTTTAATCTACATATTTTTCATTTTAGCCTTTTCTGTTTTAAAGGAGAACTTAAACTTTTACTTATTAGGAATAGTTTTTGTAATATCAAATATTTTTAATGTTGAATGGTATTTTCAAGGAATTGAGGAATTTAAATTTATTACACTTAGAAGTATTATAGTAAAATGTATTATTACAATTTTAACATTTATTTTAGTTAAAAATAATGGTGATCAAATTCTATATTTTTTGACAATCGTTATGACTTTGTGTTTGAATGCAATTCTTAATTTTTATTTTTTATTAAAAAGAACATCTATTTCACTAATACAAATCCGTAGTTTAAAAAAACACATCAAACCATTAATATATATTTTCAGTTCTACAGCATTTGTTAGTATATATACTCTTTCTGATTCAATATTATTAGGATTACTTTCCAACACGCAAGAAGTTGGGTTTTATACAATTGGGCAGAAGTTGTCAAGAATTCCAATTTTATTCATAGGTGCGATATCAGTTGTTTTAATTCCTAGGCTTTCGACATATTTTAAAAATAACGACCATAAAATGTTCAATCAAATTTTAACTCAGTCGTTTGAATTTGTTGTCTTTTTTTCGATCCCAATTATATTTTTTATCATCGGAAATTCAAAATTTATAATTTTAGAGTTTGCCGGGGGTGATTTTATTCAATCATCTGAGATTTTAATAATATTAAGTTTTCTTTCACTTTTAGTTGGATTATCAAATATTTTCGGATTACAAATTTTAACACCATCTGGAAACGATAAATATTTTACAATCTCTGTGTTCTCTGGAATGGTTGTGAGTATAATTTTGAATTATTTTTTTATTCCACTCTTTGGTGCTAGAGCAGCAGCACTCAGTTGTGTGGTTTCTGAAATAATTGTTACTATTATTACTTATTATTATGCTAGAAAATTAATTTCGTTAAAGTTGAATTTTTTTCTTATTATTAAAATATCGATTTTTTCACTTCCAATAATCATATTATCCTATTTGACTTCTTTGATGATTCAAAATTTGTTTTTAGTGGTTTTTTTAAATTTAATTTTTTGTTTTTCGTACACTTATTTATTACACTTTTTTGTACTAAAGACACCTATATTTATAAAATTAAAGGAGAATATTTTTAATTTAATTTAATATGAATAAACTTGATTACCTAATAGTTGGATCTGGACTTTATGGATCTGTTTTTGCTCATGAAGCTACTAAAAGAGGTCAAAATTGTTTGGTTATTGACAAAAGAAATCATATAGGCGGAAATATATATTGTGAAAACATTGAAGGCATTAATGTACATAAATACGGGCCACATATTTTCCATACTAATGATTCTGAAATATGGAGATATGTAAATCAATTTGTAGAATTTAATAAATTTATATATTCTCCAATTGCTGTATTTAATAATGAAGTGTACAACCTACCGTTTAATATGAATACATTTAATAAACTGTGGGGAGTAGTAACTCCAATTGAAGCTCAAAATATAATTAATAAACAAATTATAGAGTCTAAAATTTCTAATCCTAGTAATCTTGAAGAGCAAGCAATTAGTTTGGTTGGGTTAGACATATATGAAAAACTAATTAAAGGGTATACTGAGAAGCAGTGGGGTAAGAGTGCAGTAGATTTGCCGGCTTTTATTATTAAAAGATTACCTGTTAGGTTTACATATGATAATAATTATTTTAATGATAAATATCAAGGAATACCAATTGGTGGATACAATAAATTAATCGATGGCTTATTAGCAAATGTTGAAGTCAAAACTAATATTGATTATTTTGAAAATAAGGAATATTGGGATAGTATTGCAAATAAAGTTGTTTACACTGGACCAATTGATCAGTTCTATAATTATAAATTTGGTAAACTAGAATATAGAACATTGCAATTTGAAAATGAATTATTGGAAATTTCTAATTTTCAAGGTAATGCAGGTGTAAATTATACTGCAAAAAATATACCTTATACACGGATTGTAGAACATAAACATTTTGAGTTTGGGAATCAGTCTAATACGATAATCACTAAGGAATACTCTTCTCAATGGAAACCTGGTTCTGAACCATTTTATCCCATAAATGATTTTATAAATAATTCAATATTTAATAGGTATAAGGAATTGGCACAATTAGAAAGTAATATTATTTTTGGAGGGAGATTAGCCGAATACAAGTATTATGATATGCATCAAATTATCGCTTCTGCATTAAATAAATTCAAGAAAACAAATGAATAATTATTATATACCTGCACCATCTAATTCAGTAACAGGTGGACAAGAATGTTTACATCAATTATGTGACTCTCTAAATAAATCTGGTAAAAACGCTTTTATTGTTTATTATCCAGATGCGTATTCACCTATCCCGGATGTTTATAAAAAATATCAGGTTCAAGTCGAAGTTGAGATTAAAGATCTTGAATCAAATACAATTATACTTCATGAGTCTCAATTTGATCGATTATTCGATTTTAAGAATATAAAAATAATATTTTGGTGGTTGAGTGTTGATAATTTTTTTAAAAGTTCAATGAGGTATTTATCTATTGTTGATTACATTAGAAATTGCCCTAAATTGCTACTAAAAGCTATTGCCGTAAAGCTTTATTATATATTTATTAGACATAAAAATATTTCAAATAGGCAATTATCAATTTCACAGTTAAAGTATAAATCTAATCTTAATTTATGTCAATCTGTTTATGCCGAAAAGTTTCTTCAAAAAAACGGATTTAATAATCTTTTTCAATTGAATGACTATATTAATAGTGAGTTCAAAATTTTTGATAATACATCAAGAGAAAATATAATATTGTATAATCCAAAGAAGGGTTATGAATTTCAAAAGTTCTTGATTCAAAAGTTTTCTAGTTATAATTGGGTTCCTGTTATAAATATGAATTATTCTCAAATTTCAGAATTGATGAATCGAGCAAAGATTTATGTAGATTTTGGGAATCATCCGGGGAGAGATAAAATCCCCAGAGAAGCAGTTGCTGCAGGTTTATGTATTGTAACTGGGATTCATGGTTCTGCATTCTATTACGAAGATATTCCGATTTCTGACATGTATAAATTTGATCAAGATAACTTCGATTCTGCTAGGTTTAAAGTTGTTATTGACGGTTTGTTGGAAAATTATTCTTATGAAAAGGAAAATTTTAAAACTTACAGAACAATGGTTTCTGATTCTGAATCGTTATTTCATCGTCAAGTGAAGGATTTAATTTTAAAAGGATTAATTTAATGAGTAAGAAAAAAGTTTTTGCAAACTATTTGCCAGGATTTCATACAGATGAATATAATAATAAGTGGTGGGGGAAAGACTTTACTGAGTGGGAAAATGTAAAAAATTGTTCACCATTATTCATTGAGCATAATCAGCCTAAAATTCCTAAGTTGGGATATTTGGACTTGTCTAAATATGATGACTTAAAAAAGCAAGTTCAACTAGCAAAGTTGTATGACATTACGGGTTTTTTTATTTATAACTATTGGTATGACGGTGTTCAAATTTTAAATAAACCTGTTGATATAATACTTGAAAATAAAGAATTAGAAATTGAATTTGCAATATGTTGGGCAAATCATGACTGGACAAGATCTTGGACTAATAGAGCCGGAGCCCTTGATACGTTAATTTGTCAAAATTATGATATAAATGATAATTGTTATAAACATGCAAAATATCTGGCGTCTTTTTTTTCAGATGTAAGATATTTAACAATCAATGAAAGACCAGTATTACAGGTTTACGATTTGTGTAAAAATTCTGAATCTTATCTTATTGAGCTTAAAAATATTTTGCTGAACGAGTTTGACTTTGATGTATATTTAATTCAAACTCTTAGAAGTAAAAGTGAAATAAAATCTTCATTAGCAAATGCATTTGTCTATTTTCAACCTTCTTTTTCACTTAAAAGAGATGTTAACTTAATTGATAGTTTAATTAAATTGACAAATATTATGCCAACTTTCGTAAAGAAATATTTATATAGGTTATATGATTTAATGCCAGACGCTCCAACATCTCTTGACTATAATTCAATTTGTGATAATATTATTGATGAATATCGTAGTCCAGTTCCTAATTCTATTTTGGCAATGTTCGTAGATTTTGATAATACTCCTAGGTACAAAAATAGGGCTAGATATTTTAGAAACTTTTCTCTTGAAAAGTTTTCTCAAACTTTAGAGTCCTTTTTAAAGCTTCGTTCTTTAGGTAACATTTATATAATTAATGCTTGGAATGAATGGGGGGAAGGAATGTTTTTAGAACCAGATGAACAATTTGGTTCTAAAAAATTGGAAATTGTTAAAAATGCAATTGATAAAAATATATGAAAAGAGACTTTTCAAACGAGAGTTTTTTGAATTTTTTATTAAGATTTTTACGATCTTTAGATATAAGATTTCGTGGGTATTTTTTTAGAAATTTTGGGATGTTCTCTGACAATAAGTGTTCTGGTTTATGTATTGGAATTCATCCAAAATTTATCAATTCAAAGGGCATTAAATTTGGGAAAAATGTGGCTTTGGGCAATTTTCCTCGGCTGGAGTGTTATAATGTAAATCTTAATTCAGCTAAATTAGAAATTGGAGATGAAACCACATTTGGTGATTATCTGCACATAGGTACTATATCTAATATTTTTATAGGAAAAGGTGTTTTAGGAGGAAGTAATATATTAATTATAGATCATAATCATGGTAATAGTACAAAGGAAGAACTTATGGATTCTCAAATAATACCTAGAGAAAGATTAATTAGTTCAAAAGGTGGTATAATAATAGAGGATAACGTTTGGATAGGTGATGATGTTAAAATTTTAGGCAGTGTAAATATTGGAAGGGGCTCTGTAATTGCAGCTAATTCCATCATTACAAAAGATGTTGCTCCTTATACAGTTTTTATTAAAAAATGAATGAAACATTGAAGGTATTTAAAATTAAGACACCAAGTCCTTCAAGGATTTTCTTCTATTCATTCTTAGTTTTTAATTTATTACCTTCAGTTTATTTATATATAACTAATCATTTTGAAAGTCTATATGGTGTTCCTAACACACCTGCATATTATACCGCGCTTAGTCTAAATTTAGAAATTGTACTTTTATTCGGAATTTTATACATTATTTTCAGTTTATTTTTTAAAATTGTTTTTAAGTTTAAAAAATCCAAATCTGTTATAAGTGTTTATGATTCTTTGAAAATATTTAATGGAAATGTGATTTCTGAATCTGGTAAAAATAAATTTATTATCAGCGGTAAAACTTATAAATCAGTTCTCTTATTTGGTTTATTTGGAGCAATACTAGTTTGGATTTATTTTTTTACTGGAGGTTACGAAAAATTATTATTAATTGGAGCAGATGTAGATCAATGGGAATTTAGAATTATTTCATATGATGATAGAAGTAGATTATTGATTGCGTTACTCGAAATCGCAAGGCGGTTTATATTACCATTTACCTGTGTTTACTTACTAGTACATAATTCTCTTAGTTTAAAATATACAAATAGTAAGTTGACATATTTTATGCTTTTTACATTGCTTCTTTCTGGAGCTATGACACTTGATAGGGGGCCAATATTATTATTTTTTATTATGTTTATTTTCGTAAAGATGAATTTTAATATTTCCAAAAAGCAATATCTTTTTTTTGGTATTGTTTCATTTGTCGGAGTGATTTTTTTAGCCTCATTTCTCACTTATATTCAATACAATATTTTAGATTTCACGTATTCTCAAATTGTAGAGACTGCATTTAATTTCATTTGGCACAGAACAATTTTGGTGCCCTCAATTGCCTCAATTGAATTATCATATTTTAATTTCCCAATGAATTCAGAAAAATTATTTTTTTCATTTTCACGTCTTGGAGCCGTTTTTGGAAAAGATTATATTGCTATTGGAGATGAAAAATCTATATATGTTACACCTGTTGGTTTTATTGCAGATATTTGGAGAAACATTGGATTATTTGGGGTTATATTATTCTCTATCTTTTTTGCCTATTTATTTAGGCATTTAAATTATTTGCAAAATAAAATGAGCCCCATAACTCGGATTCCATTCTCCTTTACTGTTCTTTCTTTTTGTTTTTTTTTGATTTTTGGCGTTTTTTTCTCTCAAGGAATATTTGTTCATATAATTTTGTTGTTCCTCGTAAGTGTATTTCTGCGAAATGAAAAAATGATTAATTAAAATGCATATTGACTTAATTTCAATTATTCTGCCTGTTTATAATTCTGAAGAGTATCTTGCAGATTGTATTAATTCAGTTTTGGATCAAACATATTCGAATTGGGAGTTAATTATAGTTGATGATTGTTCTTCAGATTCTTCCACACTTATCTGTGAAGAATTTGCATTTAAGTATGATAATATTTTTTTGTTTAAACAGAACACCAACAATGGAGCTGGTGCATCTAGAAATTTAGGTCTTTTACATGCTAAGGGTGGATTTATTTGTTTTATTGATAGTGATGATTTGTGGGATTCACAGAAATTATTAGCACAAATTGAGTTTATGAAATTACATCAATGTCCTATTTCATTTCATTCATATAGACTAATTGATGTAAATGGTGTTGATTTATGCAAAATTGTATATGCTGTCGATAAAATTGAATATTTTTCATATTTAAAAAATACTATTATTGGACTTTCTACGTCTATGATTAATATTCGATTAACAGGTATTTTTGAATTTAGTACCATTAGAACGAGACAAGATACATTACTATGGATTACTTTTTTTAAAAGTGGTTTTTTTGCTTTAGGAATACAAACGGTTTATTCTAGTTATCGTGTAAGAAACAATTCAATTTCAAGTAATAAGTTTCTTGCAGCAAAAAAAGTTTGGGATTTGTATTATTATAATCAAAAGTTAGGGCTTTTAAACTCGGTATATTATTTTTCATTCTACCTGTTTAATGCAATTAAAAAACGTATTTAATATATGATACCTACTAATAAGGATTATTTTGAATGGGATGTTTTTACTTGGTCTTCCGCTTTAATTTGTTGGGATAATTATTTTTCTTATAATCCTTTAAAACCTAATGCTATTGCTCTTGAAATTGGGGGTAGGAGTGGAGGACTTTCTCTATATCTTGCTCATTCAAAGTCATTAAATGTAGTTTGTTCGGATTTATTTAATCCCAAAGATATAGCGCAGAAACTTCATCTTAAATACGGTGTTAATGATTATGTTAAATATGAGGCTCAAAATTGTTTAAGTCTATCATTTGAAGACTGTACCTTTGATGTCATAATATTTAAGTCTGTTATTGGAGCTTTGGGTAGTTATGATAACCAAAAACTTGCAATTTCGGAAATTTATAGGTGCTTAAAACCTGGCGGTGTTTTGTTATTCGCTGAAAATGGAAGAAGTACCTTCCTTCATTCTTATTTAAGGGTAAAATTTAATAAATGGAGTGCAAATTATTGGTATTATCCAACTATAAATGAAATGAATTCTTACTTAAGTGATTTTTCTAGCGTTGACTTACACACTAATGGTTTTCTTTCAACATTTTTTAGAAATAAATATTTAAAAAAAATTGCCGAAATATTAGACATTTTAATAGTAAAAATCACTCCTTCACGCTTTCATTATGTGTTTTTTGGTACTGCCGTAAAATAAAATGAATATACCTTTTTCCCCTCCATATATAGATCAAGAAATTATAAACGAAGTGATCGATTCGTTGAATTCTGGTTGGATTACTTCTGGACCGAAGGTTAAAGCCTTAGAGGATGAGATATGCAATTTTACACAAGTTAGTAATTGTGTTTGTGTTAATTCTTGGACCTCAGGAGCTATTTTGGTTTTGAAATGGTTTGGAATTAAAGAAGGTGATGAAGTGATAATCCCAGCATATACATATAGTGCTACAGCCTTAGCAGTCTTGCATTGTGGGGCTATACCTATAATGGTTGATATCACTGGAGATTTTAATATTGATGTTAAATTAATAGAAAAATCTATAAGCTGTAAAACCAAAGTGATTATGCCTGTTGATATAGCAGGTTGGCCTTGTGATTATGAGGCTATTAATGCACTTTCTAGTAGAGAAAAAATTAAATCTATTTTTAATCCAGAATCAGAAAAGCAAAAAATGCTAGGAAGAATTTTGGTTGTTTCAGATGCAGCTCATTCAATTGGAGCTAGTTATAATGGGGCTGCTTCTGGGAAATTAACAGATATTACAATTTTCTCTTTTCATGCGGTAAAAAATATTACTACAGCTGAAGGCGGTGCGATATGTATTAACCTTCCAAAGCCAATTGACAACGAGGATGAATATAAGTTAATGAAACTATATACACTTAATGGTCAAAATAAAGATGCTTTTACGAAGTCGCAAGCAGGTGGCTGGAAGTATGATATTTTGTTTGCAGGTTTGAAAGTTAATCTTCCAGATTTAGGTGCTGCAGTTGGTTTAGCTCAGATTCGCAAATATGACTCTTTTCTTTTGCTTGAAAGAAAACGAGTAGCTTTTCGTTATCATGATTTCTTTAGTAAGTTTGAATTCTTCGAGCTTCCTCCCTTAAAAGATAAAACAAGAGAGTCGTGTTATCATTTATATGCTTTGAGGATACGTGCTATTTCTGAGTCGCAAAGAGATTTTATGATTGAGGAAATTACAAAAACTGGAGTGTCTGTTAATGTGCATTTCATTCCTATGCCTATGTTAACAGTGTTTAAAAATCTAGGTTATAAAATTGAAGATTTTCCAATTGCTTATGATAATTATTCTAGGGAGATATCATTGCCAATTTACCCGCAATTAACAAATGAGCAGATAGATTATATTTGCGAAGCTGTGCTTGACTCATACAAGAAAGTTATATGTAATGATTAGACTGTTAGATTTTATTTTTTCTATTGTCGGTGTAATCCTTTTGTTACCTCTTTTTATTGTTATTGCCTTCATTATTAAGGTGAATTCAAGCGGGCCTGTTCTATATAAGCAGTCAAGAGTTGGTTTAGGTGGAGCAGAAATTAATGTATTTAAATTTCGCTCTATGCGGTTAAACTCAGATAAGTTAGGTTTAATTACTGTCGGAGGTCACGACCCTAGAGTTACATCGGTTGGATATTTTTTAAGAAAGTATAAATTAGATGAACTACCTCAACTTATTAACGTTCTTGCAGGGGATATGAGTTTGGTTGGGCCGCGTCCAGAAGTTAAAAAGTATGTGGATTTATATACTCAGGAGCAGAGGAAAGTGTTATCAATTCGTCCTGGCATTACAGATTGGGCATCAATTTATTATAGAGACGAGAATGTCGTTCTTGGGCGATCCTCCGATCCTGAGAAAGATTATATTGAAAAAGTAATGGTAGATAAATTGAAATACAATTTAATTTATATTCACAATTATGGAGTAGTGGAGTACTTCAAAATAATATTTACTACTATTTGGCACATAATTATTCCAGCTAGTAAATGATTTCCAAGTTTTGGCAATGAATATTGTAATTTTGAGTGCCTTAAATTAGTATCTTTCTCCTTGAAGTGAATAAACAGAAGCCATAAATTACAGTCTTGGAATAGATTAATGAATGTTACGAGATTTGCAGTAAAGTGAAAGAGAACTTTAAGACAGAATACTTAGAGAGTCTGTCGATTTTTTTAAGTTATAGTTTTTATATCTTTTAAGATAACATTTTTTAGTAAAAATTTAGAAGATTGATTGATATTAAATTTTTGATTTAAAAGCTCGCTATATGGCGGGCTTTTTTGATTTATGGGCATCCATAAATTTCAAACTTTTTGCTTTTTTGTGACACTTATAATTTGTAAATATTTTAGTGTTATAAAAAAAAAGAAAATTGAAAATTAAATCTACTTTTGATAATAAATTATAAACCAAAAAATCGTGGAACAAATAGAAAAAGTTAAAAGGACAATTCATTTTTATACGTTAAATTTTGAATTTACAGAACAGTTTAAAAAAAAATGCGATAATCCATTTCAAGAAATTTTTAGAATTATCATTAAATTGGCCAACACTAAAGCTTTTATACGCTATCAGGAATTTGGCGAAAAATCAATTTTTATTCAAGAAGTCAAATTTGAACCTACCTATAGTGTGATTAAGGGTAAACTTCGTTGTGTAAGAAAAGATATACTTCCAGAGTTAATGAATACAACCACAGATGAAGCTAGGGGTATTGAAGCTAAAGAAGAAGAGGGATTAGTAGAAACAACACATTTCGTTATAGACTATTCAAAAAAAAATAAAAAACTTGCTATTGAGTATAATCAATTTGGTGCGAAAATTGTCGACTTCGTTAAGTATATCGAGAATATTGGGAAAAATGAAAATGCAGTTGAAAAAATAGGCTATACTACAATTGTGAAAGATGATCTTTCCCAATTAAGGGGAAGGATTAATCGATGTTCTGAATTTATTGTAAAAGTTCATAAGGACAATATAGAAAAGATTAAATCAATGGACAATGGCATTTATTCTTCATTAAAATATTCAATTGACCATTTCAAAAGTGATTATGCTACTTTAGTATTAAAATTTGATTACAAAAAAAGGACTAGAACAGAAGAAATAAATAAAAGCATATTTAGCTACATCAGAAGTTTAGTTAAAGATAAGTCAAAAATCAAGCTGTTTAATGAATTGTCTGTGAAGGCAGAAGACAGCGAAAATAACAATTTACTAGAAACGTTTGACTTATTAGTTGATAAAGAAAAAAGTATTGTAAGTGTTGAAAAAAAGAAGCGTTATAGAACAGTTATGTCGACAGATTTATTTGAAATAATGAAATCGGAAATTAACAGAAAACATATTTGATATGAGATCACAAAATAATCTAATTGATAAATATTTCGATTATCCTATATTCTTTGACTTAATATTAGTTATTGTATTTTGGTTTTTAACTGCCAATGTATCCATTTTTAATTTAGTATTAACGGATAAAAACAATCAAATAAATATTATACCGAATATAATTAGTGCTGACTTTGCATTTGCGGGGTTTATTCTTGCAGCATTGACAATTATTGTAACATTTCGATCAAATATTCAGACAAAGAATTTGAATGAAGCCTCAAATGCTCTTGAACTAATATTTTCAACCAATAACTATAATAAAATTGTTAAGGTGTTCAGATTATCGTTAGTGGAGCTAGTTTTATGTTACATATTCCTTTTTTGCTCTTGGCTTTCAATTGATAACTTTGATATTTGGAAAATTTATAGAATCAATATTAGCGGTATTATAATTACAACATTATCAATTGGAAGAAGTCTTTTTATTCTTTTTATTGTAATAGACTTAGATAAACATAAACGCTCAAATAAGTAAATAATTTTTTAATTCTCTTTATGAATTTTTATATTCCATTAATAATCGAAATACGGTTCAAGGAGGCGGGGTTAAACTTTGGCGTCAAACATTCTATTTTAGTTGTATATTCTACATTAGTTGGGTACTCTGCGATTACTATACTCCCCTAGTACAGATAAGAGCCTCCGTAATCTTTGGGTCTGAGCGATTTTTTCCAGATTCTAATTTCATAAAGCGCCAGCATATTCAAATTTGCATACAAAACTTAGATATGATTAAGGGTTTCGTTTTGCCAAGACCTTTGACTAAGTATAATTATAATCTTTAATTTCAAACCGCTCCTAATGAGAACATTCCTATATTTTAGTATATAATTTTTAATGGGTTCCGTATTTAAGTCTACCATTAAATAAAAAAGCTTTCCCCCATTACCGCTATAGCATCGCTTCTCCCAAATTTTAGTTAAATTTGCCTAACTATATACGTACCATAATATTTTAGTATGAAATTATTCAGTCGAATTCTTCTGACCCTTTCCTTTCTTGTACTTGTTCACGCTGCCTTCTCGCAAGCAAAACGTAAAGTGGAAGACCTAAGTGATGAAGAAATTGCTACCTTCTTCGAACGTGCCCAATCCAGTGGCATGACAGAAGCTCAATTAGAAAAAGCGGCAAAAGCTCAAGGTTATACTTCGGCTGATATCGCAAAAATGCGTAGCCGTTTGACACAATTAGGGGATAATAAGTCCAAAGAAAAGGTAACAACTACGAAAGGAAAAACATCATCAAAAAGAAGTGTTTCTGGCAAGCTAAGTACTAAAAAAGGTGCTAAAAATGCGGATGAAGAAGACACGGAAGGTGATTCGATGGAGGAAGAAGAAATTGTAGATT
>JACCDK011013574.1_pt1 | contig 14620 bp, 8 predicted proteins | sample 7445871 | NCBI WGS metagenome assembly JACCDK01 (sample SAMN15323436, study PRJNA562643) | freshwater metagenome | isolation source: river surface water | place: USA:Blue River Watershed | collected 2017-08-15 | reverse complement strand
GCTCTGTCGTTCACTCGTGGGAACTCTGCAACGTAGGGGAGCTTATGTTCATTCTGGTTCGATTCGTTTTGTTGGTGTCGAGATCGCCCAAGCCTCCAAGAGGCAATGGCAACAGATCCGTGGTCGCCAAATCGGATATATCCCGCAATCGGCTCTTGCCGGACCAAACCCAGTTATAAAAATCGGTGCTCAATTAGCCGAGGCAATAAACCAAGGAGAAAAGAAGAGCGCTGCCGAAGTGAAACGTCGGGCCATCGAATTACTGGAACTTGTACAAATAAGGCGCCCCGAAGTTGTACTAAAACAATATTCATATGAGTTATCTGGTGGAATGAAGCAACGGGTGATGATTGCCTGTGCAATCGCCCAGAACCCCAAATTAGTAGTCGCAGATGAGCCAACAACTGGCCTCGATGTGACTGTCCAGGCAGAGATTTTGGATCTATTAAAACGTATTCGGCAAGAATTTAGGACCTCAATCATTCTTGTTTCACACGATCTCCAAATGATTAATTCGGTTTGTGATGACATCGTGGTGATGCACGCAGGTGTGACGGTCGAACAAATTTCTGCGGGTCAAATAGATAAGTCAAGACATCCTTACACTGGCGCGCTTTACGATTCACGGATTGATTTGGTAGAACCGAGAGGCAAGCTTGCAACAATAAAAGGACAACCACCGACAGTAGGAGCTTGGCCAAACGGTTGCCGATTTGCAGATAGATGTGATCATGTTAAAGAAATTTGCCGGAGCACGGATCCGATGCCTTTCCTACAAATTTCAGATAGCCACATGACTGCATGTATCAGACATGAGGAAATTTACGGGGGCAAAAAGTGAGTAAGAAAATCCTCGAAGCTTCGGGACTTTCAGTAACTTTCAAATCTTATGGATATGAGATTCCTGCTGTTAAGAACGTCGACTTTCATTTGAATGATGGCGAGGTTGTTGGCGTAGTCGGAGAATCAGGAAGTGGAAAATCCACGCTTGCGCGAGTACTTGCTGGATTGCAAATTCCCACAACGGGGCAAGTCCTTTATCAAGGTGAACCAATCCAAAAAGGAAATATCACCTATCCCGGTGAGATGCGCAAGGCAGTACAGATGGTCTTTCAGGATCCTTATTCAAGCTTGAATCCTCGCATGCGTGTACTAAATGCTGTAGTTGAAGCAATCGTGCAACATCAGACAAAAGATAAGAAGGCGGCTGAGGAAATAGCACTTAAACTTTTGAAACGAATGGGAATAAGTGAAGTTGATTCAAGAAAATACCCAAATTCGCTTTCAGGAGGACAGAGACAGCGCGTTTCCGTTGCTCGAGCGCTCTCCGCGCAACCCAAGGTTTTAATTGCCGATGAGCCAACGTCCGCAATCGATCAATCCGCCCAATCACAATTGCTAGAGCTATTTACAGAATTGATTAAGGACGGACTATCGATAATTCTTATTTCTCACGATCTTGGCGTGATTCGGTATCTATCCGATCGAGTGTATGTGATGGAAAGTGGCGTCTTTGTTGAGTCCGGTGCCACAAGCGATATTTTTCACAAGCCTCAGAATCCTTACACCCAGAAATTAATCGCTTCAATTCCCAAATAATGTTTCATTAAGAGTTATCAGTTTTTGGAAATACCACTTCATCCATAATCAATATGACTGCTGCGGCTATGGGCACCGCAAGCAAGCCTCCGACAAGTCCAAGAAGTGAAGTTCCAAGAAGAGCGGCAACAATTGTTACTAGACCTGGAATCGATAGATTACGCTTCATAATCCGTGGAGTAATCAAGTAATTCTCAATCTGTACGTAAAGTGTGTAAAGAAGGATTGCCAGTAAACCTTTAGTTGGGGATTGGGTTAGTGCTACAAGTGCAACGATGCTGCCGCCAATGAAGTGGCCAACGAGTGGAATGAGCGCGACAAACAGGATCAACATTCCCAAAGCAGCAGCGTAAGGAAGGTCCAACGCTAGTCCAAGCAGAAATACAAATACTGCAGCGAAGAACGCGATAAGAATTTGGCTTCCGACAAAGGAACCTACTCGCGAAATAATCGCATCGCCAATTTTAGAAACACGCTCCCTTCTTGATGATGGAGCGAGGCGATAGAAGACTTTTGTCACAGAGGGAAGTGAGTAAAGGAAATAAAGGGTGAGAATAAGCACCGTCAGCGTTGAGAAAGCACCTGATAACACGGTGCGCCCGACTCCCAGAACGCCACCAAATGCGCCAGTCAAAATTTGGCCATCAGCAAACCAGGATTGGAATTTGCTCTCGAGTGTTTTGATTAATCCATAGTCTTGGTCGAGCCTTAGAAATGTCTTGTTGTTTCGAAGCGAATCTATAAGTTGAGGAGCGCCATCGACTAGTTCATTTACTTGAGTAAAGACCGGTGGAATAACGACAAGCGCGGCGAGAGTTACTGCCACTAAAACGAATGCGACAACTAGTGAAACCGCAAAGCCTCGCTTCATCGGGCGTCGCTCTAGTGCACTTACTGCAGGATTTAATCCCATGGCAAGAAATAGCGAAATAATGAGAAGAATAAATACCTGCGATGCAGATTGCAGAGCTTGGAGTAATGCAAATGCAACGAGCGCACCTGTGGTGGCGAGAAAGCCGAAATAGAAAGGGTGTTGAAGATTTAGTGGTTGACCCTTGGAACCAAAATCCTCATTGTTACTGAGACTTTCGGGAGATTTATCACTACTTTTCTTGAAGACTCTCTTTATTCTGGCCATAGTCAAAGTCTAGAGCCTGAAAGAATTAAGACATGGCTCAAAATAAGTCTCAATTGAGAATTACTGGTTTGGGAGAAGAAATTGCGACCCTTGCAAATCTGAATTGGGACATTCCCCTTGAGCAGTGGCCAGAAGATCCATCCCTAACTGCCCAACGAGGTATCTCGAGGCATGTAGTGCGACTAGTGCGGTCAACGCCTGATTCAGAGAGCGAAATTTATGCAGTTAAAGAAACGGTTCCAGAATTTGCACATCGCGAATATGAGGCGCTCCGAGAATTAGGGCTACGAGGGGCTCCCTCTGTTGCACAAATTGCGGTAGTTGATGGAAGAAGCACGCACGATGGTAGCGAATTACCTTGTGCAATTGTCACAAGATTCTTACCGTTTTCACTTCCATATCGCGTTTTACTAAGTGGGAGCGTCACTCCACATGAAGTATTCAATATGGCAAACGCCCTTGCATACCTCTTGGTACGGCTTCATCTTCTTGGATTTTGGTGGGGAGATTGCTCGCTGTCTAATGCACTCTTTCGAAGAGATGCTGATGGATTTGTCGCTTATTTAGTAGATGCCGAAACTGGTGAATTCCAGAAGAAACTTAGTGATGGCCAGCGGGAACATGATCTCGAGATTGTCCGGTTTAATGTCGCGGCCGAGCTTGAAGACTTAAAACTATCCGGTGTGCTGATTCCCGGTATGGATCCCGTTCGCGCGAGCGACTCCGTTATTAAGCGATATAGAAGAATCTGGAGCGCCCTAAGCGAACCACAAATTCTTCCGGCAAATGATCGCCATGCGGTAGAGCGTGCGATGCGCTCACTTCAAGATTTAGGTTTTGCCGTCGAAGAGGTAGATCTCGCAATTCAGGGCGATACTGGAACCTTGAAGTTCACCCCAAAGCTAGTTGCGCCGAATTATCACTCCCTACGCCTTAAAGAGTTAATGGGACTTGAGGTAGAAGAACTTCAAGCAAAGCGAATCCTCGCCTCCTTTGATCGCTTCCGCTCGCGCGAAATCTCTCGCACGCCCGATAAACGCAAGGCGGCAGAGCGCTGGCTCGAAGAAGTCTTCTACAAAGTAGTCAACTCTGTCCCAGATGAACTCAAAGGGAGGATTGAAGATGCTCAGTTTTTCCATGAAGTTTTGGAGCATCGCTGGTACCTGGGAGAGCAAGTAGGTCATGACGTTGGACTTGAGCAGGCAACTGCTGTTTATATTGAAGATGTGTTACCAAACCGACTTGATTCAGGGGCACCTTCGACTCCTTCTGCGCTATGAATTTTGAGAGAATTTGCCCGTGAGCATGCCGCAATTACCCAAGAATTTTGGTCGAGCATTTGATTTGAGCTCATTGACTAAACCGAAGTCAACTCCCAGCGCCTCACAATCCACATTTGCAGAAGCAACCGTTGAAAACTTCATGGTTGATTTTGTTCAAGCATCAAAAGAGAAGCCCGTCTTTTTAGTCGCCTATACCGAGCGCGCCGCAGTTACCGTTGAAATTAGAGACGTGTTAGCCAAGATTGCTGAAGAAGATAAGGGAACTTGGAAATTCGGCGCAATTGATGTGGAAGCGCAACCTCAGCTAATTCAGGCGCTTAGGTTTCAATCTCTACCGGCGGCCGCAGTATTTATAGATGAACAGCTTTTGCCAATACCTGAGTTACCCGCGCGTGAGGATCAACTTCGAATGCTACTTGCTCAGATTTTTAAGATTGCTAAAGAAAAAGGCATGAAAGTTGATGTACCTGATATACCCGAACCCAAGTTAGAACCTGAAGAAGCAGCAGCATTCTCAGCCCTGGAGAATGGTGATTTCTCTGGCGCAGCTATGGCATATAGAAATTGGCTATCGCGCGTCCCCGATGAACCTATGGCAAAGATTGGACTTGCCCAATGTGAGCTAAGACTTCGCATTGAGGCATTAGATTTTGAACGTACTATAAAGAGCGCTGATTCAAAACCAGATTCATTGCAAGATCAACTCATGGCAGCGGATGTTGAAGTTGCTACCGGAAGCCATAAGAGTGCTTTTGATCGACTTCTAAGGTGCGTAAAGAGTTTGAGCGGCGAGGAGAAAGCCCGAGCAAAAGAGCACCTATTGCTCCTCTTCCAACTCGTAGATCCACGCGATCCGGACCTTATAAAGGCCCGTCAATCATTAGCTAGCGCTCTCTTCTAATGAGCACAACCTCCGGCCGACCGATTCAGGGCCAAGAACGGCGTGATCTTCAGGCTATGTTCTTTTTCTTTGGCCTTGGAATCATGTCTCTGGTTCCGCGCTTGCCAGACATCAAGGCAAATCTAGATGTATCAACTTCCTTCTTCGGAGTCTTAGTAAGTATTGGATCAGTCGGTGCATTAATTTCTCACTTAACAATGGGACACATTATTCACCGAGTTGGAGTCTACAAAGTTGTGATTGTCAGTTCAGCTGCAACTTATCTAACGATGGGATTAATGGTAGAGACAAAAAGTCCTTGGGTTTATCTTGTCGTTAGCATCCTTTCGGGAATCTCTTGGGCCTCCTATCACATCGCAATCAACGCTCAGGCCTTGCATAGACAATCCGAGAGTGGCGATCAAATTATTCCGATGCTCCATGGTCTTTGGAGTGCTGGAGCAGTGACAACCGCTTTTATTGGCCTACTCGTTTCATCAAGCCTTTCACTAAATTGGCACATCTTTCCTCTAATTATTTTTGCGTTTTTCATGCAGATCCGTTCTGCGCTTCGACTCAGACCGGTCTTGCTCAAAGGTACTGAGGTAACCGAAGATGACGAAGTCATTGAATTCTCAAAGTTAGTCCGTTCATTCTCAATTGATTGGGTGGTGAGTTTAGGTTTCTTATGTTCCTTATTGCTTGAAATGGCTATGGGGGATTGGTCAACAATCATCGCGCGCCAAGAATTTGGGGTATCAAAGTCACTCGCTGTAATTCCATACTTCTTCTTTATGCTCACTATGATATTTGGAAGGCTCGGATACAGTCGATTTAAGGGCGCGCGCACTGATAAAGAGTTGGTTCAACCCTTTGTAGTTCTCGGCGGATCAATTTTCTTAATAAGTCTCTTCCTTGGCTTGCAACTAAAGGAACAAAATCTTTACTTGGGATATGGAATTTTCTGTATCGGAGCTCTTCTCACAGGTTTCGGGATTTCCTTCGTCGCCCCACTTTTCTTCACATATGCATCAGCGAGATCGAATAAGCCAGGGGGAGTGGTCGTAGCCGAGTTGGGAGCAGTCAATCAGGCTCTCACATTCCTTGGACGACTCTTAGTTGCCTTCGTTGCCGGGGCTGCTTCCTTACCGATTGCGATGATAATTCCAGCGGTCATGTTGATTATGGTGACCTTTTTCGTTTCCGCCGCAAGTCGCCCAAAAGCGAACTAGTCTTTTTATTTTCGCACTCTAACGGCACTGGACCAAGCTTGGGAACCATCTAGTTGTTCAACGTACAAAGTGTAATCAGAGTCCTCAAGAATTGGTTCGGTGTCTTCAAAAGCCAATTTAAAGTCCCAAGGGCTATCCGGATTAACGAATTCCAATTCAATTAAATCTTGATAAGTACCAATAAGAATCTCTCGACGAGCAATTCCGGAGATAAATTCTTTTGCACTAATTTCCAATTCTTGCGCACCAAGCGTATCTCGCCCTCTTATATAACGTGAGTCAGCCATCTCTGTACTCTCTTCGAGGGATATTTTAATCTGGTCAGTTTCTACTAAATTTTCTAGCTCGATAAAAATTGCATTTAGGTGGCCTCGAGTATGAATCTCAAAATCTATTTTTGACTTTTCTCCTTTTCTCATCCTGGCATACTCAGAGTGAAAATTGAATAAGTGCGAAGAGTCAACGGTTTTAATGTTTTCTCGACCAAAGTCGACGGAACCCTTCCAAATGATGTAGCCCCGTGGATTGTCATGCCCCTCCACCTCACTAGTTGAGGAGAAAGCAATGCGAAGCAGATTTGAGTTCTTTTGAGTTCCGAAGAATCTCTCAGAGTGAATGAGTTGATTGCAGCGACGAACTTCAATTCGGCTTAACGGCCCAGTTCCGGCAATCTCGGCCTCAATCTTTCTGCTCTTACTTGCCGGCAAGATACTTCCCATTGAAGCGCCATCTACCCTGAAATCTAGAAGGATCCGTTCACCTGAAGTTGCATAAACACTTCGCTCTTGGATTGCTCTGAAAATGCTCTCCGAATCTAATTTGTTTGCCCAAGCTCCCGTCAATCCATTCTTACTCTCTGCAATATTCGCCGATGATGAGGAATAACCCGGGTGACCTTGATGATTATCTGAACCTCCGACAAAACCAACATGACTTCCATGCTCTAAGTAGCGGTGGCCAAACCATCCAAAACTTCCATGTTGTGAAGCAATCTCAACTCCCGAAACTAATTCTTCGTCGCTCATCCGCCAATCGCCAATTTGATGGGCGTGCGGAATCACAAGCACATCGCCCTTTCGATTCGACTCCTTCAATTGACTAAAAAGCGCAGGTAGATTGCTAGCGCGGTGTAGTCCAATTAACTCGCCATCGACTTTGCGAAAATAGACATTGTGGTGCCCACCTAATTTTGGAGGTGCAGTCCACTCATAAGCTAGTAGTGGAATGAAACTTTCTTTAACCTCAAATTTACCGAGACAATCTTGTAGATATTTCCATTTATGATCATCAAGAAAAACGTCATGTTCCGATAGGCATAAGAAGTCGAGTTGGGCGTCATCTCTACCGAATTTGAAGAACCCATCAGGGGTGCCTTGTCCATCGGCAAATTCGCAATGTCCATGTAAATCACCCCAGAAAATCTGACTTGGTAGATTCGATTTCACCCAGATGGGGTCACTAAATACCGCATTACCTTCACTCGAAAGAATCTTGAATCTAAAGGTTCCTTCTTTTGAAATAGAGAGATTCTTGATCTCGTAAATAGCGCTCTGCCCCGGCTCAATCGATACCACGAGCTCATCCTCAAGAAAGATCTCATAACCAGGGATTGCGCTAGTAGCTCGGTTCCGAGATCCATCCTCAGTTCTAAGGACTAAATCGAATTTTTCATTTACTTTTACCATTGAAGGTAGGAATCCATGTACCGATCTCGCAGGACCTCCGACAATCTCATAACCGGGATATTCAAAGGTTATGAAGTTCTCATTTCCAGTGAAGTCCACATAAATAGGCAACTTAAAAGAATCTGTCGAGGTTGATTGGACTTTAAATCCAGCGCCACCTCGTGACTTATCGCCATAAGTAATAACGACTTTCTCGCCCTTTTGCAAAGTAGCTCCAGACAATCTAAATAGAAGGACGGGAATCGGTGTTCTTATCCCGCCTCGAAGTCCCCGCATCTCGACTATTTCTGGGGTGAAGTTGACCTTGGGATTATTACAAGAAATAGTCACGTAGTTTTCCCCAGAGGGATCAGTATGTTGTGGAATTCCATGATCAACAAAGCCATTTCGAGCAATCAGCAGGCCGGCCCCCGGAACTAGCGGCACTTCACCGACTTCGAATACTTGCCTTAAGGTTTGGAAGGACCCACAGACAATTTCGACTTGAGGCACAATAGTGATTTTTCCAATTGAACCTAAATTTCTCTCTTTAAGACTTAACTCCTCAATCATTTGATCTAGATCCATGGAGGAGATTCTTGGATCGCGCCTTAAGACACTGAACTCACCTACATCTTTACCGACAAAGACGCTTGCCATGAAGAAAGAACATTCAACCGGTAAGGCCTCTCCCGTCAAAGAAAATCTATTGGCCCATTCCCAAAGTATTTCGGCGCGCGCTCTTAAGGTTTCTGGCTTTGTCGGTTCACTCGCCGAGTCAGATTTTAACTTCTCAACTTGAGCGCGAAATGCAACATCTAAATAATCACCGTTTTTCATTTGACTGCGAACCATACTGTTCCCAAAGGCGGAATCCGCACGATTGCAGATTGGGCAAAACCGCGCAATTCTTTCGTTTCACAGTTCACCTTTAAATTTGTGACTCCACTTCCTCCATATTTAGTCGCATCAGTGTTTAGTACTTCACTCCACTCACCGGCAACCGGAAGCGGGAGTTGATAACTTTCATGCGGAACCGGTGAGAAATTAGTTACTGAGACTAAAGGTTTACCTGCTTCATCCCATCGAACGTAGGCAAGAGTATTTCCAGCTCCGTCATCACCGATTAACCATTGGAATCCTTCATTTGAATTATCGCGCTGCCAGAGCGCAGGCAAATCTCGATAGAGGCTATTCAAATCTGAGATTAGTAATTGCACCCTAGAGTGCTCTTGATATTGCGTTAAGTGCCAATCTAATGATTGAGATTCGCGCCACTCATCATTCTGGGCAAATTCGCAGCCCATGAATAACAACTTCTTACCGGGATGTGACCACATATATCCATAAAGAGCTCGTAGAGTCGCGAGTTTTTGCCACCGATCACCTGGAAACTTATTTACCAAAGCGCCTTTACCGTGGACAACTTCATCATGAGATAAGGGAAGTAGGAAGTTCTCACTCCATGCGTAGAGAATCGAGAAAGTAATCTCATTATGGTGATAGACGCGATGAATTGGTTCATGTTTTAGGTATTGCAAAGTGTCATGCATCCAGCCCATATTCCACTTAAATCCAAATCCAAGACCGTTAGCCGTAGTCGGCTTAGTTACCCCACCCCATGCGGTGGATTCTTCAGCAATCATCATGATGCCCGGATACTTCTTATATGCAGTTGCTGTGGCTTCTTGTAGGAAGCGAACCGCTGCAAGGTTCTCCCGGCCCCCATGTTCATTTGGAATCCACTCACCCTCTTTTCGGGAGTAGTCGAGATAGAGCATTGAGGCGACTGCATCAACACGAAGCCCGTCGATGTGAAATTCATCTAGCCAATAGAGTGCACTTGCCACAAGGAAATTACGAACCTCAGTCCGAGCAAAATTGAAGATGTATGTACCCCAATCCGGATGTTCACCGAGTCGGGCATCTTCATGTTCGTAAAGTGCTGTTCCATCAAAGCGACCGAGCGCCCACTCATCTTTAGGAAAGTGTGCTGGAACCCAATCAAGGAGGATTCCGATGCCTTGGTTATGTAAGTAATCTACGAAGAAACGAAAATCATCTGGAGTTCCAAAGCGTGAAGTTGGTGCAAAATAAGAAGTTACTTGATATCCCCAAGATGGACTGTAGGGATGTTCGGTCACAGGTAGTAATTCGATATGTGTGAAACCGCGCTCTTTCACATATTCGCTTAATTGACTCGCCAACTCTCGATAATTTAAACCGGGGCGCCAAGATCCGAGATGAACTTCGTAGATAGAAACTGGCGAGCGCCAAGCTTCAAAAGCTTTACGGCCTTCTAGCCAAACGTCATCACTCCACTGAAAATTAGATTCATTAACAATCGATGCTGTCGCGGGGGGCAATTCAGTCTGGCGCGCGAGGGGATCGGCGTGATCGACCCATCTTCCATCGCGACCTTGAATTGCAAATTTATATTTCAAACCTGGACCGACATCGGGTACAAAAATCTCCCAAAGACCATTTGAACCTAGCGGAATCATCGGATTAGTTTTCCGATCCCAGAAATTATGATCTGCCACCAAGCTCACATTGCGGGCATTTGGAGCCCAAACCGAAAATGCGGTTCCAATTAATAGACCATTTGCATCTCGCTTTACATGCGCGCCAAGAGCGTTCCACAATTTTTCATGCCGTCCCTCTGTAATTAGATACAAATCCATCTCACCGAGAGTTGAATGTGGATTTAAGTAGCCCGCAGGCGGGGATTGGAACTTCTTTTTACTAAATAACTTCTTTAGTAGCTCTCGCATTACAGTTTCACGCGAGCGATATGGGCGACTCTTCCAGATGGCCGAGAAGGATCGAGCTTCACGTAAGTGTGGGGGGACCAGGAATAAGACTTATTGTCGAGTAAATCCAAAACATCAAACTTTTCACCCTCAAGGCCAAGGGCCCACATATCCCAATGGATTGTGCTCTCGCGCGCATAGAAACCATCAAGATTAACGACAACAAGAATTAGGTTATTGCCCTCGCGCTTTGAGAAGGCGATGACTTGATCGGAGTCGCTGGGATGAAAATGCAGATTACGAAGGCGCTGGAGCGCCGGATTCTTCCGCCGAATCTCATTTAGTTGTTTTATAAAAGGAGCAAGTGAGAGACCTTTTCGTTCGGCACCTTCCCAATCACGCACTTTAATTTCGTATTTTTCACTATCCAAATACTCTTCTTTGCCTTCAGCAATTGGTAGATGCTCATAGAGTTCATAACCGGCATACATGCCCCATGAAGGTGAGAGCGTGGCGGCAAGGACTGCGCGTAAAGCGAAGATCGCAGGGTTTCCACTCTGCAGATGAAAAGGCAGGATGTCTGGGGTATTGACCCAGAAATTCGGACGAAAGAATGCACTTGTGTCTTGTGCGACTTCGCGTCCGTAATCCATCAACTCTTGTTTCGTTACCCGCCAAGTGAAGTAGGTATAGGACTGTTGAAAACCGGCCTTACCTAATGCATGCATCATCGGCGGATTTGTGAAAGCTTCGGATAAGAAAATCACTTCGGGATTAGTGGAGTTCACTTTTTCGATCAACTCCTGCCAAAAGTGAACTGGTTTAGTGTGCGGGTTATCCACCCGGAAAATTGATATTCCCTTATTAATCCAGAACATGACTATTCGATAAACCTCGGCAAATAATCCGGGGTAATCGTTATCAAAATTGATCGGATAAATATCCTCGTATTTCTTCGGAGGATTCTCCGCATAAGCAATCGATCCATCAGCTCGTTTTGTGAACCACTCGGGATTGCTCTTCACCCATGGATGATCAGGTGAGCACTGCAAGGCAAGATCAAGGGCCACTTCAATATCATTCTTCTTTGCCACTTTTAGAAAATCTTCAAAGTCCTGCATCGTTCCTAAATCTGGATTTATAGCGTCATGTCCGCCCGCCGAATTTCCAATTCCCCAAGGAACTCCCGGGTCGCTCGGGCCTGCTTTAAGTGAGTTATTTCGGCCTTTTCGATGGGAGAAACCAATCGGATGAATCGGGGGAATGTAAAGGACATCAAAACCCATCTCCGCAACGGCTGGAATTCGCTTTGCTGCGCTCTTAAAAGTTCCTGGCACGATTGAGCCATCGGCATTCTTTTGGGCACCTTCACTTCTGGGAAAGAATTCATACCAGCTACCAACAAGAGCGCGCTCACGTTCTACTTTAATTGGATAACTATCGCTGCGCGAGATTAGCTTCTTCTTGAATTCGCCTGGATTATCTGCACTTACCTCGATATAGAAACTCCACAGTCCTTCTTTATCGGGAGCAAGATGCGCTTCGAAACGATTACTTTTTGGCCAAATCTCACGCATCGCAACTCGCGCAGTTTCTTTACCCTTTGTATCAACTAATACTGCAAAAGCCGAAAAAGAATCATGCCCTTCACGAATGATTGTTGCACTTATCGAAATGCGCTCATTCGGAATCGCTTTCGCGCCTATCAACTCGCCCCCAAAATATGTAACGGGCGAGATATCTAGGATTGGAAAGCGACCAATCATCCAGTTCCTTCAGTATTTCCTGGGTCAGCGGCGGTGACATCGTTTAAGCGATAGGCATCGAGAGCCTGTTGAACTTTCGCATCTGAAATCTTGCCTTCTTTAGCAAGCTGAGCCAAGACTCCAACAGTTATTGATTCAGCATCAATCTTGAAGTGGCGGCGAAGCGCGCCCCGCGTATCAGAGAGTCCAAAACCATCAGTTCCCAGTGATGAGAAACCATTTGGAACCCAAGGAGCAATTTGATCTTGCACGGTGCGCATGTAGTCACTCACCGCAAGAACGCTGCCACCAAAGCCCGTTAACTTTTCAGTTAAATATGCAGTTCTCTTATCTTTTGGATGAAGAAGGTTATGGCGATCAACCGCTAAACCATCTCTTCGTAATTCATTCCAAGAAGTCACACTCCAAACATTGGCTTGAATGCCCCAATCCTCAGCGAGTAATTTCTGGGCTTTTAACGCTGCATTTAGCGCAATTCCAGAGGCAAGGATGTTGGCGCGACGCTTCTTGCGACCACTCTTTTGCGAAGGTGAATAAAGGTAAATTCCACGTAATAGACCTTCAACATCGAGATCTTTTGGCGCCTCGGGCTGCAGGTAAGGCTCGTTATAGACCGTCAAGTAATACATGATGTTTTCACTTGCCTCGCCATACATTCGGCGAAGTCCATCTTTAACAATATGGCCAACTTCAAATGCAAATGCTGGGTCATACGCAACGATTGCTGGATTAGTAGATGCCAATAGGTGCGAGTGACCATCTTGGTGTTGTAAGCCTTCACCATTAAGTGTGGTTCGACCAGCGGTTGCGCCCATCACAAATCCGCGCGCCATCTGATCGGCTGCGGCCCAGAAAGCATCTCCGGTTCGCTGGAACCCAAACATCGAATAGAAGATGTAGACCGGAATCATCGGCTCATCATGAGTCGAATAGGAAGTTCCTACTGCTGTGAATGAAGCGGTGGAACCTGCCTCATTAATTCCTTCATGCAAAATCACTCCAGAAGTGGATTCTTTGTAAGAGAGCACTAGTTCACGGTCGACGGAGGTGTATTTCTGGCCGTGAGGGGAGTAAATCTTCATAGTCGGGAAGAGTGAATCCATTCCAAAAGTGCGGGCTTCATCGGGGATGATAGGAACGATTCTTGCGCCAATTCCCTCATCTTTCGCAAGGTCCTTAAGCAAGCGAACGAAAGCCATAGTTGTTGCAACTTCTTGATTACCCGAGCCACGCATCGCAACATCGAAGTGAGATTCAAGTGGTTGCGGCAAGGCACGAGAGTGTTTACGGCGCTTCGGGATTGAGCCACCAAGTTCTGCGCGCCGGTCCAACATGTATTTGTGCTCGGGTGAATCTAGACCTGGTGTGAAATATGGCGGGAGCTTCTCATCTAGCTTCTCATCTGGAATTTCGAGATAAAGACGATCTCTTAGCGCGATGAGATCATCTTTCTTTAACTTCTTCATCTGGTGGGTTGCATTTCGTCCCTCAAAGTGAGATCCCAAAGTCCAACCCTTGATGGTTTTAGCAAGAATCACGGTAGGACGGCCTTTGTGTTCGGTCGCTGATTTATAAGCTGCGTAGAGTTTTTGATAATCATGTCCGCCGCGCTTTAGATTCCAAATATCGTCATCGCTCCAATTTGCAACCATTGCCGCAGTGCGTGGATCTTTGCCAAAGAAGTTATCGCGGACGAATTTTCCGCTCTCTGCCTTAAAGGTTTGGAAATCACCATCAGGGGTGTTGTTCATCAAATCGACGAGCGCGCCTTCGTTATCCATTGCAAATAGTGGATCCCACTCGCGTCCCCAAATTACTTTTATGACATTCCAGCCCGCTCCAGTAAACAGAGCTTCGAGTTCTTGAATAATTTTTCCATTTCCGCGAACTGGCCCATCTAATCTCTGTAGATTGCAATTTACTATGAAAGTCAGATTGTCGAGGTTCTCTCGCGCTGCAAGTGTTAGCGCACTTACTGATTCGGGTTCATCCATCTCTCCATCACCAAGAAACGCCCAGACTCGTTGTTCCGAAGTATCTTTGATTCCGCGATTTAAAAGATATCGAGTTAAGCGAGCTTGGTAAATTGCATTAATAGGTCCAAGTCCCATCGAAACTGTGGGGAGCTCCGAGAACTCTGGCATCAATCTCGGATGTGGATAGGAAGAGAGTCCACCACCGGGATGGGAAAGTTCTTGACGGAAGCCGTCTAATTGTTGCTCGCTCAATCTGCCTTCAAGAAATGCGCGGGCATAAATTCCGGGTGAGGCATGGCCTTGGTAGAAAATCTGATCTCCGCCACCTG
>JACCDK010559039.1_pt1 | contig 14621 bp, 15 predicted proteins | sample 7445871 | NCBI WGS metagenome assembly JACCDK01 (sample SAMN15323436, study PRJNA562643) | freshwater metagenome | isolation source: river surface water | place: USA:Blue River Watershed | collected 2017-08-15 | reverse complement strand
TGGCGGCCCATGACGAACGATGAAATCCGTGAGACCCTGGAAGCTGTGGTGCGCAAGTTCCCCGACCGTCTTCGCCTGGATCTGACCTCGACTGACCCTGCACTCCGGCAGAGCGCTGAAGAGACGGTAGCGATTAAGATTGCTGCTGCTTTGGAAGAAATTAACGCCGATTAATTTCGTTTTTCCAGCCTGAGATTCCACAAAGATGGTTAGTCCTAAAAATGGGAATTGAATGTTGCCACCGCGTTGACTACAAATGTGGTAACTCATCAATTGGATTTTAGAAAAATGCCTTCCCAGTCAGTTCGGATAGAGCAAACATTGGTTGCGGCTGCTCGCAGAGCAGCCAAGGCTGAGCATCGTTCGGTCCACGGCCAGCTTGAATTCTGGGCTAAAGTGGGCCGCGCGGCTCTCGACAACCCAGACCTTCCTGCCTCTTTCATAGCCGAAAGCATGATGAGCATGGCAGAGTCTCGTGAAGACGCGACACCCTTCGTCCCGCGGTCGATGGCGACTGCGTGAGCTGGGAGATCCAGCAAACCCGGCGGTTTGCTCGCGCCTACAAGAAGTTGCACAACAATCTGGTTGAAGATGTTGACCGGGCTATTTTCGAAATCGCCGAAGACCCAGATATTGGAGAGCGCAAAAAAGGCGATCTTTCCGAGCTCTGGGTTCATAAATTCCGGATCAATGGCCAGCTCTGGTTACTCGGTTACACAAGAGATGACGGCGTCGAATTGGTCTATTTGGAAGCTCTAGGATCGCACGAGAACTTTTATAGGGATCTCAAGCGCAGCTGATGCGCCCAAGCTGGTTAAATCTGGCAGCATATACAATTTGGAAGTTCCTTGAGTTGAGCGAACGACTGCGAGGTCGCCAGGGGATGGCGCAGCGCCTGCGTCGATTAAAGGCAGAACCTCTATGCCGCGACTGCGCCGCCGCCGGGATTGTCCGCGAGGCGACCGTGCCTGACCACATTGTGCCGCTGGCCCATGGAGGAACGGATGAGGACAGCAACATCCGCTGCCTCTGTGCCGAGTGCCATGCCAGGCGGACTGCCGAACAATTCGGCCGACGCCGGAAGGTCCCTGTGGACGCAGATGGGTGGCCGATCGGGTGACCTGGCCGGGGGCGGCTCTAAAGTCTGGGCCCTCGGCAGGGGACACCGCGCTTGGACCAAAATTCACGCAGCCGCGAAACTCGGACCGGGGGTTAGAACCCATAAAGCCTCAGTTTTCTGGCGAATTAGCCGATTGAGCGTTCCAAGGATTGGCATTCATGCCCCTACCCACAACTGGACCAATTTCTCTCAGCGCAGTGTCGGCAGAGATAGCGCGTGCCGCAGGTAGCACCATTTCTCTAGGTGAGGCTGCGGTGCGTAGTCTGGCCGGCGTCGCCACCGGCGCGATTTCACTGTCGCAGTTATACGGCAAATCGTCCGTCAGTTTTTCACCTGCTGGCGGAACCAGCGGCGCCACCCCCATCTTTCTGTCAGACTTGCGCTCTGGCGGTGGAGCGGCTCAGGTTACCATCAGCTGTAGTCAGGCAGCCGTCTGGGTCCATTCCCGAAGTGGCACATATGGCGCTGCCAGTGTTACGTCAGGCGGTTCGGCGACTTCGATTACTTTTTCCCTGGCCAACAACGGTTACACCACTCGTGAGTCAATCTGGACCGTTAGCGGCACGGTTGGCGGTATAACGCGGTATTGGCAAGTTACACTGACCAATGACGGTCTGGCCTGATGGCGGGCCACGCTGGACTCAAACCCGCTTCAAGGACATCTATGGATCAGGATTGGCCGGCCCAGAGCAGCGAGCTCTGGCCGATAGAGAAGATAACGCCCTATGTGCGCAACCCCCGCACGCACTCGGACGAACAGGTCGCCCAGATCGCTGCTTCGATCCGCGAATGGGGCTGGACCAATCCAATCCTCGTCGATGAAGGTGGCGCTTTGATCGCCGGCCATGGGCGACTTATCGCGGCTCGTAAGCTGGGCCTGACGCAAATCCCGACCATGATAGCCAAGGGCTGGAGCGAGGCCCAGAAGAGGGCTTACGTCATTGCCGATAACAAGCTTGCCCTGAATGCGGGCTGGGATCTCGAAGTTCTGGCCGTCGAACTCGGCGATCTGCAGGGCTTCGATTTTGACCTACCGTTGACCGGGTTCTCGGATGACGAGCTGTCGAAGTTGCTGGCCGAGAAGGCCGAGGGCAATACCGATCCTGACGCGATCCCTGAAGCGCCCATTGAGCCGGTCGCAAAGCCCGGCGATGTCTGGCTGCTAGGTAAGCACCGACTGGTATGTGGCGACAGCACCGATCCTAACACCGTGGCGAAGGCGCTCAATGGCGTCTCGCCCCACCTGATGGTGACCGATCCACCATATGGGGTGGAATACGATCCGGCGTGGCGCGAGAAGGCTGGCGTCGCCGCTTCGGGCACTGCCAAAGGCAAGGTGTTGAACGACGACAAGGCCGACTGGCGTGAGGCTTGGGCACTGTTCCCGGGCGATGTCGCCTACGTCTGGCACGCCGGGCTCTTCGCTGGCGTTGTGGGTGACAGCCTTGCAGCCTGTGATCTTATGCTGCGCTCCCAGATCATCTGGGACAAAGGCCAGCTCGTGCTCTCGCGAGGCGATTATCACTGGGAACATGAGCCCTGCTGGTATGCCGTAAAGAAGGGGGCAAAGGGTCACTGGGCCGGAGACCGCAAGCAGACCACCGTTTGGCACATTGCCAAGCCCAAAAAGAACGAGACGGGTCACGGAACGCAAAAGCCAGTCGAGTGCATGAAGCGCCCGATCGAAAACAACTCCAGCCCGGGCCAAGCAATCTATGAACCGTTTTCAGGCTCTGGGACCACAATCATTGCTGGCGAAATGACCGGCCGCGCCATCCACGCCATCGAGCTTAATCCCGCTTACATCGATGTAGCCGTGACGCGCTGGCAGGATTTTACTGGCCAGGCTGCGACCCTTGAAGGGGATGGCCGGACGTTCGACGAAATTGCAGGCGGGAGAATAGCTGAGGCTGCATGATTACCGGCAGAAAGCCGAAGCCTACGCAGCTTAAGCTTGTGACCTCGAACCCAGGCAAGCGGAAGGTCAATGGCAAGGAGGCCAAGGCCAAGGCAGCGATCCCGGCACCGCCGGCCCATCTCACCGCCGACGCGGTCGAGGAATGGAACCGGGTTGCAACCGAGCTCTACAACCTTGGGATCCTCTCCGAGATCGATCGGGCGGCACTCGCCGCTTACACGCAAGCCTACGGCCGTTGGGTTCAGGCTGAGCGGGCCATCGCCAAGATGGCCGAGAAGGACCAGCTGACCGGCGGCCTCATGATCAAGACATCGAACGGCAACGCGATCCAGAACCCGCTGGTGGGCACCGCCAACAAGGCGGCTGCAGACATGATGCGTTACGCCTCAGAATTCGGGATGACGCCCAGTGCCAGGAGCAGGATCTCGGCCGAGCCGCCGCAAGAAAGTGGCGACCCCGCCGACCGGTTCTTCGCCTGACCGCACTCTGGCCTATGCCAAGGCTGTGGTGTCGGGCGAGATTTTCGCCGGACCGCACGTCCGTAACGCCTGCAAGAGGCACATTGCCGATCTCGCACGTAAGGATGGCATCTGGTTCGACCATGATGCTGCGAACCATGCCTTCGCCTTTTTCGAGGAGGTGCTGAAGCTTTCCGAAGGCCAGTTCGAGGGGCAGCCCTTCGAGCTGCAGCCGAGCCAGGCTTTCATCGTCGGCTCGCTGTTCGGCTGGAAGCGCAAGGATGGCCGGCGCCGGTTCCGCCGAGCTTACATTGAACAAGGCAAAGGCAATGGGAAGTCGCCGGTTGCTGGCGGGATCGGCATTTACGGCATGACCGCCTGCAAGGAGGCCGGTGCCCAGATCTACGCGGCCGCTGCCAAAAAGGAACAGGCCAACATCCTGTTCCGCGATGCGGTACGCATGGTCCGGCAGTCGCCGGCGCTTGATCGGAGGCTCAATTTCTCGGGCGGCCCGGGGCGCGAGTTCAACATCGCGCATTTGGCGAGCGGCAGTTTCTTCCGCCCAGTGTCGCGCGATACCGGCAAAACCGGTTCGGGTCCGCGGCCTTACTTTGTGCTGGCTGACGAGGTTCACGAGCTGCCGGACCGCTCGATCATCGAGATGCTGGAGCGCGGCTTCAAGTTCCGCCGCGATCCGCTGCTGTTCATGATCACGAACTCCGGCTCGGACCGTAACTCGGTTGCCTGGGAGGAACACGAACACGCCGTCCGGGTGGCGGCTGGTAATCCTGATGCAGTGACCGATCCGACCTTCCTCGGGCAGATCATCGACGACACAACGTTCAGCTACGTCTGCGCACTCGACGAGGGCGACGATCCGCTGACCGACCCCAGCTGCTGGATCAAGGCAAACCCACTCCTGGGTGTGACCATCACCGAGCAGTACCTGACCGAGGTTGTGGCCCAGGCAAAGGCGATCCCAGGACAGCTCAACGGTATCCTGCGTCTTCATTTCTGCGTGTGGACCGACGCCGAGACCGCTTGGATGGCTCGGGCCACGCTAGAGCCGCTCTTGGCGGAGTTCGAGCCAAAAGCAGGCCAATCTGTCTGGCTCGGGCTCGACCTCAGTCAGAACCGGGATTTGACTGCGCTGGCAGCTGTCCAGAGGAACGGTGAGAAAGACGGCAAGCCTTGCTTTGACGCATGGCTCGAAGTCTGGACGCCAGGCGATACGCTCGCGGCCCGGAGCTTGCGAGATAAACAACCATACGACCTATGGGTCGCTGACGGGTTTCTGAATGCGCCGCAAGGCGAGAATATCAGCTTCCGCCATGTGGCGCAGGCGCTCGCCGAGACGGCCTCGGACTACCGGGTCGAGGCGGTCGCATACGACCGCTACGCCTTTCGCCGCTTCGAGGAGGAAGTCGCCGAACTCGGGCTCGACCTGACCTTTATCGAGCACCCGCAGGGCGGGACCAAGCGGGCCAAGCCAGCGGGCGAGATGACCGAAGGCCTATGGATGCCGGGTTCGCTGCGGCACCTGGAAGAACTGATCCTCGAGGGCCGGATACGCCTGAAGCGTAATCCAGTTCTCATTTCCGCAATGATGTCAGCGGTCACCGAGACCGACCGTTGGGACAACAAGTGGCTCTCCAAGCAGCGGGCCATCAACAAGATCGACGCAGCCGTCGCGCTGTGCATGGCAGTGGGGGCGGCAATGGCGGGCGACACCAGCGGCTCCATTGACGACTGGCTTAAGAGCCTGACGGCATGAACCTCTTTCAAAAGGCGCTCGGATACATCGCCCGCTCCATCGGCCTTACCGATCCGCGGCTGGTCCAGGCGGCCGGCGGGCGCACCACAACGACGGGTGAACTGGTCTCGACAACCTCGGTCCTGGGGCTCGCCTCGGCCTGGGCCTGCGTCAACCTGCTGGCCGGTACGATCGCCTCGCTGCCGCTGATGGTTTACCGGACCCGAGGTGGCGCGCGGACGGTTGCGAGTGATCACCCACTCTACCGCATCCTGCACGACAGCCCGAATGCCGACCAGACCGCGGTCGACTTCTGGGAATTCATCTGCGCCTGCATTGAGCTCAACGGCAATGCCTATGCCGAGATCATCCGGGGCAGCAACGGCCGGGTGGTGGCGCTGAGCGTGCCGATCGCGCCGGAACTTATGACGGTGCGCCGCCTGCGTGATGGCAGCCTTGGATATGAGTGGTCGGACAACGGCGTCCGGCAGATCGCCTCTCAGGACAACATGCTCCACATCCGGGGCTTTGGCGGTAATCCGCTGGGCGGCCTCTCGACGCTCTCGTTCGGCCGCCAGACCTTCGGGCTCGCACAGGCGATCGAACGGGCATCGGGCGAAACTTTCCGCAACGGGGTGCGCCCGTCAGGCCTCTTGAAGACCGCCGACACCTTGACCCTCGACCAGCGCAAAATGGCCGAAGAACTGCTGCAGGAGAAGTTTGCCGGCGCGATCAATGCCGGGCGGCCGATGCTCCTCGATCGCGGCATGGACTGGGTCCAGCTCTCGATCAGTCCGGAAGATGCCCAGATGTTGCAGAGCCGGGCTTTCTCGGTCGAGGAAGTCTGCCGCTTCTTTGGCGTGCCGCCGTTCATGGTCGGGCACACCGAGAAGACCACCAGCTGGGGTACCGGGCTCGAGCAGCAAACGCTGGGATTCCAGAAATTCACGCTACGCCGCCGTCTCAAACGTATCGAGCAGGCGCTGGCGAAGCAGCTCCTGTCGCCGGCCGACCGACAGGCAGGCCTTGTCATAGAATTTAACCTGGAAGGCCTGCTTCGTGGCGATAGCGGCGCGCGTGCCTCCTTCTACCAACAGATGCTCTCCAATGGCGTAATGACCATCAACGAGGTTCGCGCCCTTGAAAACCTGCCGCCCGTCGAAGGCGGCGATGTCCCCCGCATGCAGATGCAGAACGTACCCATCACGCAGGCAGGCACTGGCGCCGTGCCAGCTCTGCCGCCTGCCGATCCCGGAGCTAATCCATGAACCATCTCGACTTCGTCCTCGATACCAAGGCCGTCACTGAAGACGGCCAGATCGAGGGCCTTGCGGCTGGATACGGCAATATCGATGCGGGCGGCGACGTCATCGTGCCCGGCGCGCTCGCCCGGTCCCTGAAGGGGCGCAAGTCGGTGCCGATGCTGATGTACCACGATCAGACCCGCCCGGCAGGCGTCTGGACGGACTTTACTGAAAGCCGGGATGGCCTCGTCGTCAAAGGCCAGATCTCGCTGTCTTCGCGCGCTGGCCAGGAGGCCCATGCGCTGGTGCGCGATGGCGCGATCGGCGGTCTGTCGATTGGCTATCGCACCATTCGCGAGCAGCTGGTCGGCAAGACCCGGCAGCTGCTCGAACTTGCCCTTTACGAGGTGAGCCTTGTTACCATCCCGATGAACGAGCGCGCGGTGATCACCAGCGTCAAATCGATCGTCGAGGACGGACGGCTCCCAACCTTGCCCGATTTTGAGAATTTCCTGCGCGAGGCAGGGTTCTCGAAAAGCCAGGCCACCGCAATCGCGGGCAAGGGCCTGGCGCCGCTGTTCCGGAGTGAGTCTGGCAGCACCCCTTCCGACTTCCTGTCGGCCTTGCAGGCGCAGCTTAGCGCCTGAACCCACTCCCACACAGGACAAATACCATGAGCGATCAGAAGACCGCCGAGCAGCTTGCCGGCGAAGTGAAAGGCGCGCTCGACGCGCGCCTTGGTGAAGTCAAATCGACCCTTGATGCCAAGCAGGCTGAACTGCGCGGTATTCTCGATGCCCGCCACGACGAGATCAAATCCGATCTCGAGGGCAAGCACGACAAGGTGAAGGCTCTTGCCGAAGAAGCCCTAGGCAAGGCGCAGCGCGGCGAAGACATCTCCAACGCCACCAAGCAACTGGCCGATGAAGCTCTCACCGCGCTGAATGAAGCCAAGGCCCGGCTCGATGAGGTCGAGCAGAAGCTCGCCCGCCGCGTGGCTGATGAGGCATCGCCGGAGTTCAAGACCATCGGCGAGCAGGTCGTGGCTGACGAAGCCATCAAGGCCTTCCTCGGCAACAACACGGTTCGGGGGCGCGCTAGCGTTGAGGTGAAGGCAATCATTTCTGCGCTCACCACCGATGCCAATGGTTCGGCCGGCGACCTTATTGTCCCTGACCGCGCCCCTGGCATCATCATGCCCGGTCAGCGCCGTCTGACGGTGCGTGATCTGCTGACCCCGGGGCGCACGGCCAGCAATTCGGTGCAGTACGTCAAGGAAACGGGCTACGCCAATTCGGCCGCGACTGTCTCGGAAACCACGGGTCCAACCAAGCCGCAGTCCGACATCAAGTTCGATGTCCTGACCAGCAACGTCACCACTATCGCCCACTGGGTTCTAGCTACCCGCCAGATCCTCGACGATGTGCCGATGCTCCAGTCCTATATCGATGGTCGCCTGCGCTACGGCCTGGCACTGGTCGAAGAAAACCAGCTGCTCAACGGTAGCGGCACGGGCACGGATCTCGCGGGCATCTACACGCAGGCAACCGCGTTTACCCCGCCGATCACCATCCCGGCGACGGTGACCCGGATCGATGTCCTGCGCCTTGCTATGCTCCAGACTGCCTTGTCCGAGCTGATGGCAACGGGCGTTGTTCTCCATCCGGTGGACTGGGCTGCGATCGAACTGCTTAAGGATGGCCAAGGTCAGTTCATCGTGGGCAACCCGCAAGGGACGATCACGCCCACGCTCTGGGGCCAGCCGGTGGTGTCGACCCAGTCGATGGCGACGGGCAAGTTCCTGACCGGTGCCTTCCAGCTTGGCGCGCAGATCTTCGACCGCATGGACGCAGTGGTCGAGATCTCGACCGAGGATGACCAGAACTTCCGCAAGAACCTGGTCACGGTTCTCGCCGAAGAGCGTCTCGCGCTCGCGGTCTACCGTCCTGAGGCCTTCGTGAAGGGTGACTTCACGGCGGCAGCTACGGCGGCAACCAAGGTCTGATGAACGGTGAAGGGCTGGCCTCAGGGTCAGCCCTTCCAACTTGCCAAGGAGATAGCCCATGCAGTTGCAGGCACTCGATACCATGCACGTGAGCTCGGTGAGCGCGGAAAACATCACCACCGGCCAGATCTTCGAGATCGATGACCTTGCTGGCAAAAGCCTGATTGAGCGCGGCCTTGCCATCGAAGTTGATGGCACCCCGACCATCAAGGCCCAGCCGGCCCCGGCACCTGAGCCGGAAGCTCCGGAAACCACTGAAGCAGCCGAACAGCCGCCGATTGCCAACAAGGCCGGCGCCAACACCCGCACCAAGGCCGGCTAATGTCGGAGATCGTTACGCTCGAGCCGCCGCAGGATCGGGCCGTGACGCTCGAGGAAGCGCGCCAGCAGCTGCGCCTTGATGCCCATGACGAGGATCTGCTGCTAGGCGCGAAGCTCGATGCCGCTCAGGCTGAACTGGAACTGCTCACCGGGCTCAAGCTTTGCGAGCAGACCCTCGAACTGCAGCTGGAAAGCTGGCCCTCGGAGATCACCGTGCCGGTTCGTCCGGTGACGGTGGCCGAGATCCGCTACGTGGCGGCGAATGGCGGCGAGGTAAGTCTGCCCGAGGGCGATTATGTTGCTAGGCGGCGCAATGGGTTCACACGTATCCGTCCGGCTTCGGGCAAATCTTGGCCGGCACTGGCCGATGACGGCCTGATCCGCATCACCTTGTCGGCCGGGTTTGCCGACACGGACCCCGATCTCCAGATCGCCCGCGCCGCAATCCTCGTCAAAACCGCCTCGATGTTCGAAAACCGCGAAGGCGCGCCCTGTCTCGCCTTCGACAGCCTAGTGGGTCAGCTCCAATGCCGCTGGATCTAGCCTCGAAGCTGGGCACCCGGATCCGGATCGAGCGCAAGGTGGTGGCGCGTGATCCGCAGTACGGCACTGAATCTGTCACCTGGACCGAATTTGCCTGCGTCTGGGCCGAGGTGAAGGACATTCTGCCCTCACGGGCTGAGCGTCTGGCGGACAGCATCCAGATTGGCCGCCGTCCTGCCCGCATTCGCATCCGTTATCTCGCAGGTCTCTCCGCGGAGATGCGGATCATCATCGATAATCGCACCCATCAGATCATTTCTGGTCCGGCAATGCTGGGTCGGCGAGAGGCCATGGAAATCATGGCCCAAGAACTCTCCAGCGAAGGAGCCGCCCCATGACCTTCAGGCTCAAGGGCGGCCCCGAGCTGCTGCGTCTGCTCGATGAACTGCCCGGGAACCTCGAGCGCAACGTCATCCGCGGGGGCCTGCGCGCCGGGGCCAAGGTTATCCAGCAGCAGGCCAAGGCCAATGTCCCGGTCCGTACCGGCAAACTCAAGAAAGCGATCGGGATCGGCACCCGGACCGATGGATCCAAGCTCTCGTCCTACGTCAAACTGCGGGGCAGCGGCTCCTATCTCGGGCTATTCGTCGAATATGGCGTTGCGCCCCACCTGATCTCGGTGTCCGAGGCCGACAAGCCGGTCCGTCAGACCCGGCATGGCCCCCGTGCGGTCTCGATCGGCACGATGAACAAGATGCTGAAGCGCGGCAGCCTCAAGATCGGCGAGAATTTCGTCGGTTCGGTGGTCATGCACCCCGGTCACGCCGCCAAACCGTTCCTGCGCCCCGCGCTCGACCAGAAGGCGGAAGAAGCCGTCAATGCGATGGGTGCCTATATCGCGCACCGCGTCCAGATCGGCGATCTTCGCGCTCCGACCCTTGAGGTCGACGACGAATGAACGGGGTCATTGTCGTCCGCTCGCTCCTGGTGGCCGACACCGGGCTGATGGCGCTCGTTCCGGAGGCTCGGATCGCAGCTGGCAGCCTGCCGCAAGGCACTGTGCTCCCCGCCATCTCACTGATGTCGGTCAGCAGTGTTGATCGCAACATCCCCGCGCCAGGCACGAAGCGCCGCGTCACCGAGCGGGTCCAGATCACTGTGCTGGCGCGGACTTATCCTGAAACCAAGACCATTCTCGCCGCCATTCGCGCGGCCGCGGCCGACAAGATGCCTGAAATCGACGGGCTGAGCGACGTCACCGTGCACACCGATTCCGCCGGACCTGACTTCCTCGACGAGGAGACCGGCATCCACATGCAGACGCAGGACCTTCGCGTCTCATTCAACGAGGCACGCTGAGGCCTCACCTTCATAAGGACCCATTACCATGACCGTTCGGACTTCCGCCGGCACCACTCTGAAGGTGTCGGCCTCTACCCCTGCGACCTTCGATGCCACCGGCTACAACGCGCTCACCATGACCGTGGTCGGCGAAGTCTCCGACCTTGGCGAATTTGGCCGCGAGTTCAATCTTGTGACCTTCAACCCCGTCGGCAGCCGCGGCGTCGTCAAGAAGAAGGGCAGCTTCAATCAGGGCACGATGCAGATCCAGCTCGGCCTCGACACCGATGATGCCGGCCAAATCCTGCTCAAATCTGCCTCGCTCTCCGATGCCGATCACAGCTTCCTCGTCACCACTCAGAACGGCGACAAGTACTATTTCCAGGCGCAGGTCATGAGCTTCAAGGTCAACGTAGGCTCGGTCGACCAGATTACGACCGCCACAGTGGCGCTCGAACTCACAACCAATTCCGCTGGTGTGGGCATCGTCGAAGTTCTCGCTCCTTAACCCCTGACATACTGACGGAGATACCTCATGTTCGACATCACCACGCTTGCCGCGACCGACACATCGACCCTTGAACTGGTCGGCGGCGACGATGCCCCGCTCTTTGATGACAAGGGCAAGCGCCTCTCGATCACGGTTTATGGTCCGGGCTCGAAGGTCTACCAGCGCGCCCAAGCCCGTCAGCAGAACCAGCTGATGGACAAGATCAAGAAGCGCGGAAAAATGGACCAATCTGCCGAGGAAAAGCTTGCTGAACAGGCCGATTTCCTCGCCGCCTGCACGGTCAGCTTTAATGGTTTCACCTATCCGCCCGCTGATGGGCTCGAGGGCCAGGAGTTGTTCCGCAAGGCCTATGCCGATCCCTCGATCGGGTTCATCGCGACCCAGGTTGCAGCCCATATCAACGACTGGGCAAATTTTACGAAGAGCTCCGCAGAGAGCTGAGCCTTTACGTCCGCCAACTCGCGTGGCTTGGCACGGCGCCAAAGCCGCGGATTACCAAACACGCCAAGCCTGACACTGATACTGAGCAGCTGACCCGGCTGCAGCGGATGACGATCGATGATCTCGCCCCCGACTTCCCACCAATCCGCACCCCATGGGTGATCGACTGGCTGATGGAAGTCGGGCCAACAGACCCCGGCGGCATGGGCGCAGTTCCCATTTCATGGGGCTCCATCGAGCATTGGCAGCGCTGCATGGGGCACGACCTACCGCCATGGATCGCCAAGCTGCTGCGCCGTCTGTCAGTCGAGTTCGTCACTGAGACAGTCCGGGCCCGCGAGCCTGATTGTCCGCCGCCATGGACTGCCACCGCCAGTCTCAACCGTGATGAAGTCTCCCGGAAGGTTGCAAATGCCTTCCGGGCGATGATGCTGCCCAAGGAGCCTGCACCATGAAAGCCGGCACCCTTGAGATTGAGATGATCACCAATGTCGCCCGGCTCCAAAAGGAGATGGCCGACATGAAGCGCACGGTGGCCGGTGCGATGGGCGATATGACTGACTCCGCTGCCCGGGCCGACAAGGCGTTAAACTCGGTGGGCGGAGGAGGTCTGACCCGGATGGGCGGCTCGGCCAAGCTTGCCAGCCACCAAATGCAAAACCTTGTTTTCCAGCTGAACGATGTCGTGGTCGGCCTGTTCTCAGGGCAGAAGCCGATGACTGTATTCATGCAGCAGGGCAGCCAGATCGGGCAGATCGCCATGCAGGCGGGGGTTGGCATTGGCGGCATGGCCCGGGCGCTCATTGGCCTTGCGGCAAGTGGAGCTGCCGCCGCGCTCACCAATCCCTATCTGCTGGCGGCAGCCGCAGCTGCTGCAGTGGCGTTCGGCGCGTTCAAGATGTTCCAGGGATCCGTCAAGCAATCGGGCGAACTCGACAAATACGCCCAGAGCCTTGGTCTCACCAAGAAGGAGATGGAGAAGCTGGGCCCGGTTGGGATTACCGTTGGTGATACCATGAAGGGTCTATGGAAGACCGTGTCCGACGGGCTCAGCCTCGGGTCGGTGTTCTCCAACTTCAAGGATTGGGCGGTAACGGCGTTTGATGCAGTGCTGACCGCCGGCAAGTACGTGATCGCCTTCATTTATGCGGGCTGGGTAGGGTGGTTCAATTCTGTCCGGATCATATGGGCAGCGCTTCCCGGCGTTATCGGCGAGGCGACTGTCGGCGCTGCCAACCTCACCATCAGCGGTATCGAATTCATGGCCAACAAGGCGATTGCTGCGATCAATTGGCTAGCGGGTGAGGTCAATCCGATCCTCGAGCGGGTAGGTCTGCCGACTTTTGCCAAGATCGAGAATGTCGCTCTCCCTCGCATGGAGAACAGCTTTGCAGGCTCGACTGCGCGGATGGCGAGCCAGATGCGCGGCGAGTTTGCCTCTGCCTTTGGCGATGCCATGACGATGATGGACAGCTTCTCCGCCAAGTGGCGCGAGAACAGCATCGCGGCTGCCAAGGCCCGGCTCGCCGCCAAAGCTAAGGAGATCCAGGGCGACAAGACCGACAAGGCCGCCAAGGGCCCCAAGACCACCGAGGCGGAAAAGGCCCTCAAGGCAGCCCAAGACTTTGCCCGTAATCTCGAGATCGAGACGGCCAAGATCGGCAAGACCCCGATCGAGATCAAACGCATGGAAGTCGCGATGGCTGCCCTCAAGGCGCCGACTGATGAAGCGCGCCTCGCTATCCTTCAGGCCGGCGAAGCTTGGGAACAGGCAACCAGGGCGCAGGCCGAGAAGGATTTCGTCCGCAACACCGTCGCCCCGCTCGAGCTGCAGGTCGCGATGCTGGACAAGTCAACCAAGGCGCAGGCGCTCGCCAATCTCGAAGCTGAAAAAGAGCAGATCGTCCTCGAACGCGGGGCGGCAGCCTGGGAGCGATACCGCGCGGCTAAGACTGCGCTCATCGAGGCGGATGTCGCGCAGAGGGGCCAGGAGGACTACCTCAAGAGCCTTGAGGATATGGTCTCGGCGACCGAACAGGCTGCGCGCGGCATGGCCGATGCGTTTGGCGCGGTCGGCGGAGCAATCGGCGGCATCACGGTCGAGATTACCCGCTTTGCCTCGGCGCAAGCGGCGGCCGCCAAGCGCCTCGCCGATGCCGAGCGCGAATACGGCAAGACCTCTTTCCAGTATGCCGACGCGCGCACAGCCCAAGCCTCGGCCGAGATCAACCATTATGGCAACCTTGCCTCCGCTGCGAAGGGGTTCTTCAAGGAAGGCTCTGACGGCTACAAGGCGATGCTCGCCGCCGAAAAGGTGTTCCGGGCCTTCGAGCTCGCGATCGCGATCAAGAATGCAGCGGTGAAGATCGGCCTCATTGGCGCGCAGACCGCAGCCAAGGTCACCAGCGACACCGCCATGGCAGCGTCCGACACGGCCCGTGCGGGGGTCGAACAGGGCAACTGCATTATCACGACCGGCATCAAGGCGGTTGAAGCAGTGGTGAACGCCATCCGCTCGCTGCCTTTCCCGCTCAATATTGCCGCGGGCGCGCTCACCGCTGGGGTCATTGCCTCGCTTGGCGTCGCGATCGGCGGGGCGTTTGGTGGCTCGCAAAAGCTGCCAGCGGCCAATGATGGCACTGGCACGGTGTTTGGCGATGCCAGCGCCAAGTCCGAGAGCATCGCCAAGTCACTCGATCACCTGCGCGAGGTCGACACCCTGACCATGCGCTATTCCGCCGCCATGCTGGCGGCCTTGAAGAATATCGAGGCCAACATTGGCGGTCTCACCAATCTCATCATCCGCACCGGCGGGATCGATGCATCGGCCGCCGGGATCCAGACCGGCACGAAACTGACGGGCCTGTTGGGCGCGACCACCTCGGTGCTGACCGGCGTCTCGAACTTCGTGGGCTCCAGGACCGGATCGCTGATCGGCGCTGGCATCGGTATGGCCATTGCCGGACCCATTGGCGCTGCCATTGGCTTACTTGGCGCCAAACTGCTCGGCGGGCTCGGCAAGGTGC
>JACCDK011200028.1_pt1 | contig 14623 bp, 13 predicted proteins | sample 7445871 | NCBI WGS metagenome assembly JACCDK01 (sample SAMN15323436, study PRJNA562643) | freshwater metagenome | isolation source: river surface water | place: USA:Blue River Watershed | collected 2017-08-15 | reverse complement strand
TATAGCTCGCGGAGAACATGTGCACACCCACAACATTCTCGGCGATCGTCTTTCATCGGAGCAGGTATGAGCCAAACTATTAAAGGATTTGCTCACGGCAATCGTGGGGCTGGAATCCGCAACCATCAATTAATTCTTCCATCTGTTGTTTGCTCTACCCACGTAGCTCGCAGAATTGCGACAGAGGTTAAAGGCGTGACATTTGCCCACCAACATGGCTGCGGAATCATTGGCGATGATGTCGCCGGTATCGATAACTTCTTTATCCAGCTTGCTGACCATCCCAATGTAAATTCTGTATTGGTGATTGCACTGGGTTGCGAAACTATTCAGGGGCAAGAGCTTGCCGCGAAATTGCTCAAGAGCAATGAATCAACGCAGTACCGCATCATCCAAGAGAGCGGTGGCGTTGAAGGCACAGTAGCTGCGGGAGTAAAAGCTGCCCAGGATCTCAATAACTCATTTATGCCAGCAAGCGTTGATATTGCATCCCTTCGCATCGGAATCGATGTGGGCCGCACGTCACCTCTAGTTGATCAACTTCAGAAGGTACTTACCGACGCTGGTCACACAGTTCTTATCTCGCAATCTGAAGATTCTTCTGCTGTCAGCTTCTCTCATTTAGCTCAAGAGAAGGCTCAGCTCATCATTAGTTTTCCGAGTGAGAACCAACCAACGTCAGGCTTCCCATTGATTCCCGTCATTAATGTCGCCAGCAGCGGGGCGCTACACCAAGCTATTCGTGCAGATTTCGATATTGATGAAAGCCAATTGCTCGATGGAATTCTGGATCTCGTTCAATCAGTTGCATCAGGTGCGCAGACAGTTTCCGAGAAAAATAATAGTGGCGAGATTCGTGCGCCAAGAGTTGTCAGGAGCGTCTAATGAGCGATCAACTATTCGCCTATAAGCGCGAAAATGGCCGATGGGGTCTACGTAACCATGTACTCGTTCTTCCTCTGCACTCAGCTCTTGCTTCGAGCGCACGTTCCATCGCAGATGCATCTGATGGCGCAGTTGCCATCAGCCACGATTGGTCTGGCGAAGTCGATAGCGATTTAGCCCGCATTCTCTTTACCTTGACTGGATACGCATCAAATCCAAATAACTTTGCAGTTGTATTCCTAACTATTGGCGGCAAAGAAGAACTTTCGATTATCGAAGGCGCCAAAGCGCTGGGGCTAACTCGTTCAACAACACTCTTACTTCCTGAACTTGGCTCACTTGAGAAAATGCAATCAGAAGGGCTGTCGGTTGCAAATGCCTATGTGAAAGAAGCCAAGGCGCAAGAGCGAGTTCCGGCTCCCTGGAGCGCCATTGTTCTGGGCCTCGAGTGCGGTGGCTCTGATGCACTTTCTGGAATCACAGCAAACCCTGCTCTAGGTGTTGCAAGTGATCGCCTCGTTGAACTTGGTGCAACATCTGTTCTTGGCGAGACCACGGAAATTCTTGGTGCAGAACATCTACTTGCAGCACGCGCAATTGATCCTGAAGTTGGAAAGCGCATCGTTGCGATGGTTGCGCGTTATGAAGCATCGATTAACTATGAAGGAATTGATATTCGCGGCGCACAACCTTCACGTGGAAATATCGAAGGTGGACTTTCTACACTTGAAGAGAAGTCATTGGGTGCAGCTAAGAAAGCTGGCAATGCACCGTTGACCGGCGTACTTGAATTCGGCGAGAAGCCAGTTACACCTGGGCTCTACTTTATGGATACACCTGGCCATGACATCGAGCAGTTAGCTGGATTTGGTGCAGGCCATATCAATGTAGTTGTCTTTACATCAGGCCGCGGAACTCCAACAGGTTCTGCAATCATGCCGACAATCAAGGTCTCAACAAATACTCCGATGTACTCATCAATTCCAGATCTCATTGATCTCGATGCCGGCACTATCGCCGATGGAGTTGAAACCCTTGCTCAAGTTGGAGACCGAATTTATAATGAAATCATTGAAGTCGCCAATGGAAGGCTCACAAAAGCTGAACTTGGCGGCCACCATGAATTTGCCCTCTCTCGTATGTACAAGACGGTAATCAAGTAATTTCACCGCTTGCGTTGAACAGATTCAACCTCGATTTACGCTCAATTATTGAACGGGTTTGACTCTGCTCAATTGAACAAAGCATCATTAGATATGGCTATGAGTCTTCGAGATATCGCAAAGCATGCAGGAGTATCGGTTGGCACAGCATCAAATGTGCTCAATCGCCCAGGCCTAGTTGCCCCTGAAACAGTTAAACGCGTTCAAAAGGTGATCGAAGAGCTCGGCTATGTTCCTAATGGATATGTAAAGGCGATGAGCGTTGGCCACAGTCGCACTCTGGGCTTAGTTGTTCCCAACGTCTTTAACCCATTCTTCGCAGAACTTGCTCACGGAGTTGAGGATGCAGCAGCTAAGAAAAATTATGCAGTCTTTATCTGTAATACCGATGAGAGCCGCGAACGCGAAGAGCGATTTATGGGTGTTCTCATTGAGCAGTTAGTCAAAGGTGTATTGATTACACCAACAAGCATGAAGCCGGGACATATCAAGACTTTGAAGGAGCGTGGTATCTCTGTGGCTCTTCTTGGCGCACCAGGTAAGAGCTCATCTGAATGTTCAGTGACAGTAAACGATGTTTTCGGTGCTGAAGTTGCAATCGAGCACTTAGTTGAATTTGGTCATAAGCACATCGCTTGGATCTGTGGACCAGAATCAATTCCGCAGGTTATCGATCGCACCAAGGGTGTTGGAATTGCTGCAAGGAATCATAAAGTTCAGATAGATACGATTCATTCACCATCTATGAAATTCGATGGTGGTCTAGCTGCTGCTGAAATCTTCCTTGCGATGAATCCTCGTCCAACTGCAATCTTCTGCGCCAATGATCTGCTGGCACTTGGCGTCATGCGAAAGCTGATTGCCGCAGGGGTAAAGATTCCAGGCGACGTTTCAATCATTGGCTATGACGATATTGAATTTGCACGTACCGCTGCAGTTCCGCTTTCATCGATTATTCAACCTGCCTATCAGATTGGATATACAGCGACCCAACTCTTGTTATCAGAGTGTGAAGCAATAGAAACGCACGCCCATCAGGACGTGCGTTTCCAACCAGAAATTATTGCTAGAGCTTCAACTGGTCCAGTTAAGTCCTAACTTTTTAGCGTTGTGACTTATGGCGATCTGCCATCATATCCATCAGCGCAAAGAGCACGCCTGAGATAACGAATGTCATATGAATTCCGATACGCCAGCCTTCGCGGTTTGCATCGAATGTTCCCTCTTTCATAAAGTCCTTGAGAAGTTCGATAACAGAGATAGCAACGAGTGAACCAATCAACTTAATCTTCAAGCCGCTGTAATCAACATATCCCATCCAGTGTGGGCGATCCTTCGCACCTTCTGCAATGGTGATCTTCGATACGAAGTTCTCATAACCTGCAAAGAGAACAATAATGATGAGGTTACCCAGCAACACTGTGTCGAGAAGTTCAAGAACCTGCAGGGTTACCTCAGCGGTAGTGGCATCCTGGACATGCGTGATCATGTGCCAGAAGGCTTGGAAGAAGCGGTAGAGAATAGGCAAGAGCGCAAGAAGTAGGCCCACATAAAGTGGGGCCAGCAACCAGCGCGCTGCAAAGATCATTCTTTCTAGGGTTTGTTCAAGTTTTTCCATGTTGAAAATTATGGCAGGGGAGAAGTTGAAATTTGAGAAAAGCGCTTAGAAATGCCGAAGAGAGCGCCTAGAGTTGCCCCGTGCATCAATTCACTGAGGAAGTTGAAGAGCTTGCAAAGGCTGTCATGGAGTACAGCCTCGAGCGATTGAAATCTAATCCGCCTCTTGATGGCCCTCGTAGTGAAAAAGATCTTTATGAAGAACTTGGAAACACCATTACCCCGAAAGGTCTTGGCGGTAAGAAGACTCTCGATATCTTTACCGAAACACTTGCACTTGCTTGCATCTCAACAGATCACCCACGCAACTTAGCTTTCATCCCATCTGCTCCAAGTGAGTACTCAAACCTCTTTGATCTCGTTGTCGGTGCATCTTCTCTCTATGGCGGTTCATGGCAAGAAGGCGCGGGCGCAGTCTTTGCAGAAAACCAAGCGCTGCGTTGGCTCAGCGATATGGTCGGATTCCCACAAACATCTGGTGGAGTATTTGTTCAAGGCGGAACAATTGGAAATCTCTCTGCACTCGTTGTCGCTCGCGATCAAGCGCGTAAAGCCCACCCTGAAGTAACGCGTTGGGTAATTGCATGCAGCGCTGAATCACACTCATCAATTACATCCGCAGCCCACGTGATGGATGTCGATGTGTTAAAGATTGAAACCAATGGGGAGCTTCGTCTCGATGGCGCACATGTTGGTCCTGCAATTGATGAACTGCATGCCACAACATCTAAGCGCGTCTTTACAATTGTCGGAACTGCAGGCAGCACCAACTTAGGTGTTGTCGATGACCTTGCATCTCTTGCCCAGGTAGCTAAGGAACGTAAGATTTGGTTCCACGTCGATGGCGCATATGGCCTTGCGGGAATCTGCGCACCCTCTGTTCGTCCGCTCTTTAACGGTGTTGAACACGCAGATTCATTTATCGTCGACCCACATAAGTGGCTCTTTGCACCCTTTGATGCATGCGCACTTGTATATAGAAACCCAGCACTAGCTAAAGAGACGCATACACAGCATGCAAGTTATCTAGAAACTCTTCATGATGATTCATGGTCGCCATCGGATTATGCAATCCACTTAACGCGTCGCGTACGTGGACTACCTTTCTGGTTCTCACTCGCCGCTCACGGCAGCGATGCATATTCCGAAGCGGTAGAAGCTGGAATTCGCCTTGCCAAGGATTCTGCTGAATTGATCAAAGCCCACCCCAACCTTGAATTAGTGCGCGAACCTGAACTTTCCATCGTCGCTTTCACACGAAAGGGATGGACGCCTGCTCAGTATCAACAATGGGCAGATGATTTACTAGAAAAGCAGATCGGCTTTATTCCACCATCAAAGCATGCGGGTGAAAGCATCTTGCGATTCGCCTTCGTAAACCCTTGGACATCGATGGAAGATGTCCAGATGATTCTCGAAACTCTTTAGCGGTCGAGCAAGTTCTGCTTTGGATCGTAAGTCGATCCATTGCGGCGCTTAGCAATTGCACTCAACGCTTCAAGAACAACTCGGTTTGCCAAGATTGCAGTGATATCTGCGCTATCAAATGGCGGAGCGACTTCAACAACATCGATACCGACAATTGGAAGCTCGAGACAGATACGACGAACAGCTTCAAGTAGTTCACGTGATGTCATTCCACCTGGTTCAGGAGTTCCTGTTCCTGGCGCCATTCCTGGGTCAACCACATCGATATCGACAGATAAGAAGACTCCATCGCAACCATCAGTCAACGTTGCAAATGATTCATCGAGAACTTCCTTTAACCCACGATGATGAATCTCAGTCATCTCATATGAGCGCATACCTTGATCGCGCATCCACTCGAGGGTCTTGTTATCTGGCCAATATCCACGAAGCCCAAGTTGTAAGAAGCGATCTCCGCGAACATAACCTTCATCAATTAAACGACGCATCGGTGTTCCGTGGCCAACAAGTGCGCCCCACTGATCTTCACCTGTATCGGCATGTGCATCGAAGTGAATCATCGAAACTTTTCCGTGGCCCATATGGTTTGCAATACCTGCAACATCGGCAGAAGCAATCGAATGATCGCCACCCAGAACAACTGCAATTGCACCGGCGCGTGAAATCTTCTCTGTCGCTTCGCGCAACACAGCAAGGGATGCAACCAAATCTCCACCAGGCATCAAAAGGTCACCAGCATCGAAAACCTTCAGATCTTTCAAACCATCTGTGCGAAGTGCGAGATGTGGACGCTCTCCATCATGAGGCAGATAGTCACCTCCACGAATTGCCTGTGGACCAAACTTTGCACCCGAACGATGTGATGTGCCGCTATCGATAGGAGCTCCAACGATGATGACATCTGCACCCTTATATGTTGATGGGTCATCGAGATCGCACGCGGGGATGCCCAGGAAGGTAAATGCAGGACCATACATATTGCCGTGGTTAGCCATGGCGTAAGGATATAACTGAAAATCCCTTAACAGGCAGCTCTCAGAAATGAGGCGTACTATGAATATGAGTCAAAGGGGTTTAGAGATGCAGATTAATATCGATAAGAAGACCGCTGTAATGCTGGCAGTTATTGTCCTTCTAGCGACAGCGCTAATTGGTCAAGTGGTGCGCGATGACTCAGACTCGATGCGCTCTATGGATAAAGGATCTTCCCATTCAATGGGTCACTCGAGCACTTCGAAAAATTCTGCTTACACAGGTGCCGACGTAATGTTTCTTCAGATGATGATTCCGCATCACCAGCAAGCTATTGATATCTCAAATCTCGCAATGAAGAGTTCTACCAATAAAGAACTTCTAGCACTTGCAGAAATTATTGCTCGCGATCAGGCAGCTGAGATTATTCAGATGAAGGCCTGGCTCAAAGATGCAGGAGCAACTGAAGATATGGGCCACTCCATGGATGGTATGGGCGGAATGCTGACAGACGATGAGCTCGCCGCCCTGACTGCCGCGAAAGGTTCAACATTCGACAGATTGTGGCTCGAAGGTATGACCGACCATCACGATGGCGCTATCCATATGGTGCAAATGATTGAAGATGCCAGCAATATGGAAATCAAAGCATTTGGAGCAAAGGTGATTACTGATCAATCCGCACAAATTGCGCAGATGAAGAAGATGCTTTCGTCCCTATAACCTCAAAGTGATGTGGGAGAATTAAGGTATGGCTACAGCAAAGAAGACGACGGTAAAGAAAGTCGCTCCTAAGAAGGCGGCACCAGTCGAAGTTCATACAGGAATTGATTGGCGCTCGCTCTATCTCTATGCGGTCTGCCTTGTAACACTTCTCGTGGTTCTCTTCTCAACTGTGTCACTGGTCAATGCCTTTGTTAACTTTGCATTCCCAGACCCTGCCTATGTAGACCCATATGCAACGAAAGCGAATATGCCTGACCCAGCTTTATTGCAGCAGCAGGAAGATAACTCTCAGCGCCAGGCGCTAAAGAATGTGGTCACAACCTTCACAACTATCGCGATTGCAACACCTGTCTATCTCTACCACTGGCGCCAAGCCCGCAAGACATCTCGCTAGCAAAAAACTATTGAGCTTGCCTGAGATACCAGGTAATAATTGACCATGAATCAGCTTCCTGTAATCCCGGCGAGTGAATTCCAGCTTCGCAAAGGAAATATCCAAAAGTTGATGCAGGCACACTCCATCGATCTTCTCTTCTTTTATGGGGATGATCGAGCAGTTTTTGGTGCTAATCACACAAGGTGGCTCACTAACTATGCAGCACATTTTGAACCGATTCTCACAGTAGTTCCACGTACTGGAGATATCCATTCTGCCACTGGTGCAGAAAGTGAAACCTTCTACGAGAACACAGCAAAGATTGGCTCGATTCATGTGGTCAATGAATTCAATATGCCTGAAGAAGAGTACCCATATACAAAACCGATTAGCTTTAAATCTTTTCTCGACATACTTCTTCAAGAAGCTGGGGCTTCTAAGGCACGTATTGGTTTTGTCGGGGAAAGTTCATTTCCGCACTGGCTAGTTGAACTAGTAAAAACCTTCTCCTTTACTGAAGTTCCAATGAGTGCCTTTGAAATTGATTATCGCTACTTACGTGCATCAAAGAGCGAAGCAGAGATTGCAGTACTGCGATATGGATTTGAAATTGCTGAAGCAGGGCTGAATTCAGGAGTTAAGGCACTTGAGATTGGAGTCTCTGAGCGAGAAGTTGCAGCTGAAATCGAATACACAATGCGCAAGATGGGATCAGAAGGAAGTGGAATCGACACAATTGTTGGTTTCGGAAAGAAAAATACATATCCAATACTTACGCGAACAACGATGAATACTCTCAAGGGTGGAGATCTCGCACTTTTGACTGTTGCGCCTCGTTACGAGGGTTACCACGGAGTTATCGCCCGACCTGTTTCTATGGGTCCTGCGCCAAAAGAGATTAGATTTGCAATTGATACTGCAATTGAGGCATCCAACGCATCTGAGGCACAGTTAAAGGTTGGAGCGGTGGGCGCAGATATATCCGGCGCTGGCCTAGATGTCTTGCGCAAAGCCGGTCTGATTGATCTCTGTGTTTACTCTGGAATTCATAGCATCGGTACATCAGAGTTCGAACCACCGATTCTTACTTCAGTCTCCGACTTTGTCGTTCCGAACAATTCATTCCTCTCCATCGATGTTCCTCTGTTTATGGCAGAGTGGGGTGGCTTTAGAGTTGAGACAGGTTTTCAGGTCAGCGAGAGCGGCGTAACTCGTTTCTCAAAGACACCACCTGCATATATCGAAAAGTAGTACTACTTAATCTTCTCTAAGTGGCCTTCATCTACGACCCATTCGAGTCGGTTTGCAAGCAGAGTTGAATATCGAGGATTTCCTGCTTCATCCCAGCCCATCATTGCGTAGTAGGTCTGAATCATCTCTTGGAATTTAGATTTATCAATGAAGTAGTTACTCCATCTGCCCACCGTGATTGGATCGGTAAAGAATCTTTCGGGCAAGGTATCTTGATCTGGAGTTAAACCTTCTCGAATGTTGTAAATCTTTGTTAGGTTAATTCGTCGCTGACCATAAGCCATCACTTCATAACTTGAAGATTCCCATCCGGTAATTGCACCAAGAAGCGATCCCATCTCCTCTAGCGTCATTGAACGTGTTGGGGGAGCGGCAAAGATGCAGACACATAAAGCATCTGTCGCTGACCAGATATCAGAGAGTGCTTTGAAATTTCTTACCTTCTTAGGTCCTAGGTAATCCATTGGAATACGTTCCAGAATTACCAAAGTATTTGAGCCCTGCATTGTGTGGGGCCAACCTAGTTCGGTGTCGTAATCCCAGTCATGTTCGCAGATATTAAAGCGCGGACCGATTGGAGCCGTTGCATATCCCAGCGCCAAATTGGTTTGAGTGCGAGGCTCAGCAACACACATCTCAAGTCCTTTAATATGCATTGCGTAGTGTGAACTCTTCGGTCCTAACTTTTCACTACTTCGTTTAACTCCCTCTGCAAGGAGATCGCCAGCACCGGATCTAGCTGCAATATCGAGAATGAGTTGGCGAATTCCTGCAGTATCTCCCCAAGTGAGCGAAGGATTTAAAGATTGAATCTCAATCCCATTCTCTAGGCATTCAATCGCCATAGAGATGACATATCCGAGAGATGTTGGATCTAAGCCAAGGGTGTTACATAAAATATTGGATTCAAAGAGAAAATCTAAATCTGCATTTCCAATGTTGGCACCCATCGACGCCGTGATCTCTTGATGCATTGCACTTGCCTTGCTCAAGCCCGGATTGCTCGAGAGCGAATCGGGTGTAAACAATTTGAAGCAATCATTTGGACAGCCAGGGCACGATGCATTTCCCTTAAACCTTGACATAAATTCTTCAGGCGTGAAGTTCTCAACACCTGGGAACGCACTCTCTCTGAAGTTCTTTGTGCAGAGCGCAGCATCAAGACCATGTGTATGAACCCATGCAGCAAAACCTGGTGGCTGGAATTGCCAATCCGAAAGTGGATTACTTGGGATACGAGATGTGTACAAATCGGTGAGCTCTTGCGCTTTCTTAGGATCGGCAACAGCGGGACGCTTACCTGGTGCAATGACGAGGGCTTTCAGATTCTTTGAACCCATAACTGCGCCCATTCCCATGCGAGACGCCTGGAAGGAGCGATTGGTGACAATTGATGCAAATCTAACGAGATTCTCTCCGGCGCTGCCAATAACTGCTGTGGAGATTCCTGCGCCATAGCTCTTCTCTAGGGCATCGACTGTGACATCAACGTTCTTTCCCCAGTGCTCAGTTGCATCAACAAATGAGACTTCGCCATCCTTAATTGAGATGAGCGTGGGGTTAACCGCACGTCCCTTGATGACAATGACATCAAATCCGGATTCCTTAAAGGATGCACTAAAGGGTCCTTCGACATGTGTCTCGCCCATTCCATTTGTCAGCGGGCTCTTTGCACAGACTGCCAGGGATGCAAGTCCCACATAAGGCTGCCCCGCCATTACAGAGGATGCAAAGATCAGCGCATTCTCCGGACCAAGTGGATCTGCGCCAGCGGGAGTTTCGCGCAGTAATCTCTCTGCTGCCAATAAACCGCCACCACCAAATGTGCGCCAGTAGTGTTCGTGTGGCTCGGTAACTTCAAAGCCGAGTTTTGATAAATCGACTGTCAAGATTTTCCCGTTATACCCGCTTTTAACTTTGGAGTAAGCATTTCGAACTGAGATCTGGCTGTCGCTCATAGTGTGACCGTAACTAAGGGCCCCTGCGTGGTCAATGGTTTTTTCTGGGAAAAACCTGTTTCTTGCGTTGCAGGTCACATCCCTAGGGGCGCTTTCAAGTAGAAGGCATTTAGCGCTCGCAATATTCTTAGGGCTAATTCGCACCTCGAGATGGAGCAAGAATGAAGCGCACTGTAATCCGTTGGATCCCAGCGGTTTTGGCACCGGTCCTAGTAGCTGCAACTGCAATTGGTCTTTCGGGATCTGCAACTGCATCAGTTGATCTGCCAGATAAGTCAGCGTCGCAAATTCTTCAATTCATCAACACAAATCCTGATATCGCATTCTCTGGCAAGGTTGTAAAGGTTGCAGACCTCGGTCTTCCACCAATGAACATCATTCCTGACATTTCTCAGTCGATGGTTGATCAGATGGCGAAGAACGCTCCAAAGGAGATGAAAGATTTTCTTCCGCAGGCAAGTGCACAGGGTGAACTCGCTTTAGCTCTTGAATTCCTCGGCGGAACACACCGCGCAAATATTTATGTCGACGGTGTCAAGAAGTCACGCGTGCAGGTCCTAGACCTACTATCTGAGCGCAACTTCATCCGCAACGGATCAGATCTCTGGTTCTACGACGCTGGAAAGCAGACTGTTCGCCACTCTGTCGTTACAGAAGCTGACGAAGCTCGCGCCAAGAATGAAGCACAGAACTTCCTCAACGCTAACTCTTCAAAGATTGCATTTGATGCAACATCACCTGCATCAGTTGCTGAATATTTCCTAAGCCAAGCATCTTCAAGCACAACATTTACAGTTGGAAATGATGCGATGGTTGCAGGTCGCGGTGTTTATCAATTAACAATGACACCACGCACTTCAGATACTCTCGTGAAGTCGGTTTCGCTCTCTATCGATGGAGCAACTGGTCTTCCACTCGCAGTCTCTGTATCTGCAGCTGGACAATCAGGTGCAGCATTTGAAATCGCATTCGAATCAATCTCATTCGAGCGCCCAGCTGCATCTCTCTTCGACTTTAAGGCTCCAGCTGGTTCAAAGGTAATTGAAGTCCCACTTCCAACTGAAAGTGACCTTAAGAAGTATGCAGGCCGCACACCAACTGCCGCAGATGAAGCTCGTGCACGCGCTGAATTTGAAAAGCTCCAGAAGGCAGGATGGTCAGCGGTTGCTGAAATCCCAGCAGCTGAAGTCCCAGTTGAATTCTCTGCAGGCATCAAGGGGAATAAGCTCTATAAAGAACTTACTAAACCTGTTGCAGGTGGACGACTCTTTACAACTGCGCTTATGAATATTCTTATTGCAGATGACGGCCGCATCTTTGCTGGCGCAGTTACACCCGAGAAGCTGATCGAAGCAGCAGCTAAGTAGTGAGCTTTACTAAGGACCAAGACTTTGCAATCTACACCGCAGGGTTAACGAAGAGTTTTGGTTCTCACAACGCCGTTGATTCAATTGATCTACGCGTTCCCAAAGGTTCCATCTTCGGTTTTCTAGGACCTAACGGTTCTGGCAAGACAACAACAATTCGTATGCTGATGGCACTTGCCAACATCTCTGCAGGTGAAGTGCAGATGTTGGGCTACTCCATTCCAAAAGAGATGGGAAAGGCGCTGCCTAAGGTCGGCGCACTTGTTGAAGGACCTGCCTTCTATCCATATATGTCAGGTCGCGATAATTTAATTCGCTTCGATGCAGCCGATCGCTTTGCAGATCCAGTGACCCGCAGCGAACGCGTTGATGCAGCCCTTGCTCGCGTTGGATTAACACAGGCCGCTTCGAAGAAAGTTCATGCATATTCATTGGGAATGAAGCAGAGACTAGGTATCGCAAACGCTCTTTTGCAACCTCGCGAATTATTAGTTCTGGATGAACCCACCAATGGCCTTGATCCACAAGGCACACGCGAAGTGCGCAATCTGATTCGTTCATTGGCAGCCGATGGAATCACCATCTTTATCTCAAGTCACCTACTCGTTGAAATCGAAAACATCTGTTCACACCTTGCCGTTATGAGCCGTGGAAAGATTGTGGCACAGGGAAGCATTGAAGAACTTTCACAGAGCCCAACTCTTAATCTGACACTTCTAACAAAGGATTCAGAACGTGCAATTGCAGCTCTCAAAACTTTAGGAATCTCTGCGACTGCAGAAGGTGAAATTGTCACCAGTGTTATTGCAGCGGATCTAATTGCTCCGGATCAGATTGTTCGTCAATTGGTCGAATTGGGAATCGGAGTCCAATCATTTACCTTGCTTGCGCCAACTCTAGAAGAACGCTTCGTTGGGCTAACAGGGGAGGGCTTCGATGTTGCGCGCTAAGACATTTACCGGCGGCCTTTTCTTCTCTGAACTCTCAGTCCTCTTCCGCCGCCGTCGCACATGGGCGATGCTCTTTACAATCTCTCTTATTCCGATTTTCTTAGCGATTGCAGTTTCACTTTCGGGCTCAACTCTTCCACCAGGTGAAGGTCCACCATTTCTAGATCGCGTCAGTCAGAACGGTCTCTTCGTCGCCTTCACAGCAATGATTATGGCGATACCGCTCTTCTTGCCCCTTACTATCGGAGTTGTCTCTGGCGACACCATTGCAGGGGAAGCTAATACTGGAACGCTTAGATACTTATTGGTTGCACCAGTTAATCGTGGTCGCTTGTTGCTCGTTAAATTCTTCGGAGCTTCTGCATTTGCACTTGCTGCAACATTTACATTGATTCTTACCGGAATTGCTATTGGCGCCATTCTCTTTCCCATCGGCCCAGTCACTCTTCTCTCAGGTGATATGATTTCAATTCCAGCTGCACTCTGGCGCATATTCCTAATTGCAATCTATGTAACCATCTCTCTAATGGGACTATCTGCAATCGGATTGTTTATTTCAACGTTGACGGTAATTCCAGTAGGTGCGATGGCTGCAACGGTTGTGCTTTCAACCGTCTCACAAATTCTTGGCACGCTGCCACAGATCTCTGCGATTCATCCGTATCTCTTAAGTTACTACTGGCTTGGCTTTGCAGATATCTTGCGCAATCCAATGGATCTCTCTTCAATGCTCAGCAATACCTTGCTGCAGCTGGCTTACATCGCAATCTTTGGATCTCTGGCATATAGCCGCTTTACCAGCAAAGATATTCTTTCTTAGGGAAATCTTGTTTTGCAGCTAAACCGGTGATTTCATAAGCATGTGAATATTTCAAAGCCCTGCATAAGCGCCAAGTTTCTCCTTTTGCCTCTTTCCCTCGCCTTAGCGCTTTCACTTCTTCTAGCTCCCGAAGCAAATGCAGGAGTTCGAATTGGTGATAAATGCGCCAAAGAAAAACAGAGCTCGAAGGATGGATCTGTAAAGCTTGTCTGTTTGCGCGTGGATAAATCTCTTCAATGGGTTAAATCTGCTGAGCCAATCACTTACGCCTTCGGACCTGCAGGTCGCCTTCAGTATCAGTATGTAAATGGAAAGCAACAGAGACTTTCTTCGAAGAGAGAATGGGCCACCACAGATTCTCGCTCTGACTCGAATTTCCATCCAATCCGCGTGGCTGCATATAAGTCAATAAGGTCTTTGAAGAAAGACCCAAAGCTCTCGAATGTCACTTTTGATTACATCATCCAGCCAAATTTCCCTATGCCGATAGCGGACGCGATTAAGCAGCAGAGTGCAATCACGGCTTCGTATCTATCGCCTCTGCTTCAAAAACCCTTGGAGATTAAACTCATTCTTGTTACTGAAAAAGATAAAGATTTCATCGACAAGAAGTTAGGCGAGATTGTTCCAAACCCCAATTGGTTGGGAGCTCTCCAAATTATGGATGACTACGGAACTATCGAATCTTTTTATTCACGAAGTGGAACTGGTGGTGGAACAGCCTTTTATCTCAGCGACAAGGGTTATGCCTACTACATTGGCCACACATCTTCCCTTGCAACGTTAGAGACATATTGGCCAGAAGTTGCTCCACATGAAATGGCACATGTGATTCAAGGAGTGCTTTCGCAAGGTGGTGACCCATCCCAACAGCAGTATGGAGAAGGACATCCGCTGGGGAAGTGGACCGGCCACCTGATTGAAGGCTCTGCAAATACTCTTGGTATGGCGATAGGTTTCGACACTCTTGGTTGGTACAGCGACGAGATGGATCGACTTCTTGAGCAAGATATCAAATACCTTAAATCGAAAGTTCAAATGAAGACAACAAAAGATGCAATAAATTTGATTACAAAAATAGAGAAGCGGGAAGATGAGATCAGCGGCGCC
>JACCDK011598655.1_pt1 | contig 14626 bp, 14 predicted proteins | sample 7445871 | NCBI WGS metagenome assembly JACCDK01 (sample SAMN15323436, study PRJNA562643) | freshwater metagenome | isolation source: river surface water | place: USA:Blue River Watershed | collected 2017-08-15 | reverse complement strand
GTGCCATGTTCATGCCGCCTTGATGACTTCGCCGCTGGACTTGAAGATGCGAACCTTCGAACCATCGGTATTGATCTTGATGCCCACGCGATCGGCTTTGCCGGTCGTGGCGTTGTAAATAGCGACATTGGACTGGTGAATAGGCATGGTTTTTTCAACGATGCCGCCAGTGGTGCCAGCCATGGGGTTGGGCTTGGTGTGTTTTTTCACCAAGTTGATGCCCTCAATGACGAGGTGCGAATCATCTTGACGCAACGCCACCTTGCCACGCTTGCCCTTGTCGCGGCCTGCGATGACGATGACTTCGTCGCCTTTGCGAATTTTGTTCATGGTCTGGTCCTTAGAGAACTTCGGGCGCCAAGGACACGATCTTCATGAAGCGCTCGGTGCGCAGTTCGCGCGTGACCGGGCCAAAGATACGGGTGCCAATTGGCTCCAATTTGGCATTGAGCAAGACGGCAGCATTGCTGTCGAACTTCACCAACGAGCCGTCGCCACGGCGAATGCCTTTGGCGGTACGCACCACCACAGCACTGTAGATTTCGCCTTTTTTGACGCGACCACGGGGGGCGGCTTCTTTGATGCTCACCTTGATGATGTCGCCCACGCTGGCATAGCGACGCTTGGAACCGCCGAGCACCTTGATGCACAAAACGGACTTCGCGCCGGTGTTGTCGGCGACCTCTAATCTGGATTCTGTCTGGATCATTTCTGTTTCCCAACTTGTACCGCGCCTTGAAACCCCCAATGGATTTGCTGGCTCGATCAGTCTTGGGCCCGTCATTCGCGTTGCAAACCATTTTGCGACGCGCCTGTTTGGGCGTTGTTTTCCCTGCTGTTTGAAAAGCAGAGCCCGCTATTATGTCACAAGTTTAGCCAATTGCGCAGTCGCTTGGATTGTTTTTCGTGTGCCGCGTGCTTCCAGCCCTGATTCAGGCACGCCATTAAGCCAGACTGTAACATGCCGCCAACTCTAAATAATCTGAAAGTTGTACATGGGTGCAGCCTTCACTGCTCAATACAGCGGCCACCTGCGCGGCAACGGCGGCCGATTGGGAGGCGTCCAAGAACAACGCACGCGATCGGCGGGCCAACACATCTTCCACGGTGCGGGCGTATTCGTATCGCACCGCAAAGCGCACCATGGCTTCACTCAAGCCCGGCAGCAACCAATGATCAGCGCCAGGCAAAGCCATCACACGCGCGCGCTCCTCGCCATACAAATGCAGGCCTTGCGGCGCCATCAGACTGATGGGCTGTTGCTGATGCAAGCCCGCCCCCTGAAATGCAACGCTTTGGCGTTTCGCGCTTGAAGGGGTTGGCAGCAACTGGCTGGACAAACATTGCGACAAGACGTCGTTGGCCATGGCGCGGTAAGTGGTCCATTTGCCGCCGGTGACCGTGACCAAGTTGCTCTGGCTGACACTGACCGTGTGTTCACGGCTCAAACCTTTGGTGCTGACACCTTCCTCTTGATGGGGCTTGACCAAGGGGCGCAGGCCCACCCACACGCTGCGCACGTCCGAGCGCTGCGGAGCTTTGGCCAAATAGCGGCCCGATTCTTTCAAGATGAAAGCCACTTCTTCTTCAAACGGGGCAGGCTCGCGCGGCATGTCCGAGCGCGGGGTGTCGGTGGTGCCCAAGATCAGCTTGCCCAGCCAAGGCACCGCAAACAACACGCGACCATCGGCGGTTTTGGGCACCAGCAAGGCGTGTTCGCCCGGTAAAAATGAGCGGTCCACCACCAAGTGAACCCCCTGGCTGGGCGCCACCATGGGCTCCACAGTGGCGCCCGTGGTTTGGGCGTCCAACTGACGAATTTGATCCACCCAGACACCGGTGGCATTGATGACACACCGGGATTGGATGACAAAGTCTTGGCCTGTTTCTTGATCGCGACAGCTCAGACCGCTGACACGACCCTGGTCTTGGTGCAACGCGGTGACCGCGCAGTAATTGACCAGCAATGCGCCGGCCTGCGCGGCGGTGCGGGCCAAATTGATGGCAAAACGCGCATCGTCAAATTGACCGTCCCAATACTGCACACCGCCGGACAAGCCCTGCGGCTTGAGTCCCGGCATGCGCGCCAACACACTGCGCGCACTCAAAAATTCGGTGGGGCCCAGGCCATCGTGGCCCGCCAAAAAGTCATAAAGCTTCAAGCCAATGCCATAAAAAGCCGTCTCCCACCAACGGTAGGAAGGCATGACAAAGGGAATGGGTTGCGCCAAGTGGGGCGCGTCGTGCAGCAACACCGAACGCTCGTGCAAGGCCTCTCGCACCAGGCTGATATTGCCTTGCGCCAAATACCGCACACCGCCATGAACCAACTTCGTGGAGCGCGACGAGGTGCCTTTGGCAAAGTCGTGGGATTCGAGCAAGACCACTTTGTAGCCTCGCTGGCTGGCCTCCAAGGCCACACCCAAACCAGTTGCACCGCCACCGATCACCGCCAAATCAAAGTTTTGGGGGGCAGCCAACTGCTGAAGAAGTTGTGAGCGGGTCATGGGTGACTGACCAAATGGGGGGGGCTGCGCCACAACGGCGTCAGACCCCCGAACAAAAGGCACAGCCGCCAAAGCGGCTGGCCCTTGGCTTGGTTTTAGCGAACGCGGCCTTCCTTCCATGCGTTGAGCAATTTTTCATAGGCGATGGTTTCGCCTTTTGGCTTCTCATTGGCCAATTTGGCCCATGGTGCCGCCTTGTCGCTCAGGTACTTCGCGGGGTCGCCTTTGGGGTTGAGCTTGGGTGCGCAACGGGCCATGCCGGCACGCTCCAAACGGGCCATCACATCGTCCATCTCATTGGCCAAGTTGTCCATGGCTTGTTGCGGTGTTTTTTCACCGGTCACAGCCACCGCCACGTTTTTCCACCACAGCTGCGCGAGCTTGGGGTAGTCAGGCACGTTGGTGCCCGTGGGTGTCCAGGCCACACGGGCTGGGCTGCGGTAGAACTCGACCAAGCCACCGAGCTTGGGTGCCATTTTGGTCATGGCCTCCGAGCGAATGTCGGACTCGCGAATGGGCGTCAAGCCAACGATGGTTTTCTTCAAGGACGTGGTTTTGGCCGTCACAAACTGGGCGTACAACCAAGCGGCAGCGGTTTTGTTGGCGTCATGGTCTTTGAAGAAGGTCCATGAACCCACGTCTTGGTAGCCGTTTTGCATGCCTTGCTTCCAATAGGGGCCATTGGGGCCAGGGGCCATGCGCCACTTGGGTGTGCCGTCGGCGTTCACCACAGGCAAACCTGGCTTGGTCATGTCGGCCGTGAAGGCGGTGTACCAGAAGATTTGCTGCGCGATTTGACCTTGGGCAGGCACGGGACCGGCTTCACCGAAGGTCATGCCAATGGCTTCCTTGGGCGAGTATTTCTTCATCCAGTCAACGTACTTGGTGAGGGCGTAGACAGCCGCTGGCGAGTTGGTCGCGCCACCACGGGCCACAGAGGCGCCTTGGGGGTTGCAACCGTCGGCAGAGGCGCGGATGCCCCACTCGTCCACAGGTCGGCCATTGGGGATGCCGATGTCAGCGGTGCCCGCCATGGACAACCACGCATCGGTGAAGCGCCAACCCAAAGATGGGTCTTTTTTGCCGTAGTCCATGTGGCCATAGATGGGCTTGCCGTCGATGGTTTTCACATCGTTGGTGAAGAACTCGGCGATGTCTTCATAGGCGCTCCAGTTGAGGGGCACACCCAGGTCGTAGCCATACTTGGCCTTGAACTTGTCTTTGATTTCTTTGCGCTCGAACAAATCGGCGCGGAACCAATACAGGTTGGCGAACTGCTGGTCGGGCAATTGGTAGAGCTTTTTATCGGGACCGGTGGTGAAGCTGGTGCCGATGAAGTCTTTCAGATCCAAACCAGGGTTGGTCCACTCTTTGCCTGCACCCGCCATGTAGTCGGTCAGGTTCATGATCTTGCCGTAGCGGTAGTGGGTACCGATCAAGTCAGAGTCGGAAATCCAGCCGTCGTAAATCGACTTGCCGGACTGCATGGAGGTTTGCAGTTTTTCCACCACGTCACCCTCTTGGATCAGGTCGTGCTTGACCGTGATGCCGGTGATTTCGGTGAAGGCTTTGGCCAGGGTTTTGGACTCGTATTCGTGGGTGGTGATGGTCTCGGACACCACCGAGATTTCTTTCACGCCCTTGGCTTGCAGCTTCTTCGCGGCTTCAATGAACCACTTCATTTCCGCCATTTGCTTGTCTTTGGACAAGGTGGAAGGCTGGAACTCGTTGTCCACCCATTTCTTGGCCTCAGCTTCGCCAGCCCAAGCGCTGTGACCCAACACCAGGGCCGCGGCGGCGAAGGCAATCGCACGGTATTTCAATTTCATGCCAGTCTCCTAAAAGTTTCCCCTTGCTCTGAGAAAACACGTGTCTTGGGGAAGTTGCAGACCGTGTCATGACTTGGTTTGGCTAGCCCTTGCGCATCACAAGCACCATCCAAACCGCACTCACCGCGGTGGCCCACCAAATGCTGGGCTCCTCGCTCAATTCAAACCAAATCAACATTTGTCCGGCCAAGCCCACGAACATCAGGTGCAAATAGGCGCTGCCCAACAAGCCAATGAACAAGCGGTCGCCACGGGTGGTGACCAGTGGCAAGAAACCTTTGCGCGCCAACGTGGGCGAGCGCCGCTCCCACACCGTCATGCCAATCAGCATGCACACGATGCAAGTGAAAAAAATCGCCACCGGGGTGGTCCAAACCATCCACTCAAGCATGGGCTGCACTCCTCAAGGTGTTCATACGCGCCCCATGGCAAAGCCTTTGGCGATGTAATGACGCACAAACCAAATGACGATGGCGCCCGGCACGATGGTCAGCACACCGGCAGCGGCCAAGGTGGCCCAGTCCATGCCCGAGGCGCTGACGGTGCGGGTCATGGTGGCGACGATCGGTTTGGCGTTGACGCTGGTGAGGGTGCGCGCCAGCAGCAACTCGACCCAGCTGAACATGAAGCAAAAGAAAGCGGTCACACCCACGCCGGCTTTGATGAGCGGCAAAAACACCTTGACGAAAAACGCAGGAAAGCTGTAGCCGTCGATGTAAGCGGTCTCGTCAATTTCCCGTGGGATGCCGCTCATGAAGCCTTCCAGGATCCAAACCGCCAAAGGCACGTTGAACAACAAATGGGCCATGGCCACGGCGATGTGGGTGTCCATCAAACCCACGGTGCTGTAGAGCTGGAAAAACGGCAGCAAAAACACCGCTGGAGGCGTCATACGGTTGGTCAGCAACCAGAAAAACACATGCTTGTCGCCCAAAAAGCTGTAGCGAGAAAACGCATAGGCCGCTGGCAGCGCCACGGTGACCGAGATGACGGTGTTGATGGCGACATAAATCAGGCTGTTGATATAGCCCGAATACCAAGACACATCGGTGAAGATGGTTTCGTAATTGGCCCAGGTGGGGTTGGCCGGGAACAGGCTGAAGCTGGACAAAATTTCTTGGTTGGTGCGCAAACTCATATTGACCATCCAGTAGATGGGCAACAAGGCAAACACGATGTAGAGCAGCAAAAACAGACTGCGCTTCTTGAAGCGGCGCTCATCCATGGTCTTGCTCCTTGGCTTGGGTGCCCACGCTTTGCATCCAGTTGTAGAGGATGAAGCACAGCAACAAAATGATGAGGAAATAAATCAGCGAGAAAGCCGCGGCGGGCCCCAGATCGAACTGCCCCACGGCTTTTTGTGTGAGGTACTGGCTGAGGAAGGTGGTGGCGTTGCCCGGACCGCCACCGGTGAGCACAAAGGGCTCGGTGTAAATCATGAAGCTGTCCATGAAACGCAGCAAGACGGCGATCATCAGCACGCCGCGCAACTTGGGCAACTGGATGAAACGAAATACCGCGAACTTGGACGCGCCATCGATTTGCGCAGCTTGGTAGTAGGCGTCGGGGATGCTGCGCAAACCGGCATAACCGAGCAAAGCAACCAAGGGGGTCCAATGCCAAATGTCCATCACCAACACGGTCAGCCAAGCGTCGCGCGCATTGCCGGTGTAGTTGTAGTCAATGCCCATGCCTTGCAAGGCCGCACCCAACAAACCGATGTCGGCACGACCGTAAATTTGCCAAATCGTGCCCACCACATTCCAAGGGATCAACAATGACAAGGCCACCAGCACCAGCGTGACCGAGGCCTGCCAACCTTTGGCGGGCATGGACAAGGCCAAGGCGATGCCCAAGGGGATTTCCACCAGCAACACCGCCAACGAGAACAGCATTTGCCGCCACAAAGCTTCGTGCAGGTCTTGGTCGCGCATGACAGCAGCAAACCACTCGGTACCCACAAACACGCGGCGCTCGGGCGAGATGATGTCTTGCACCGAGTAATTGACCACGGTCATCAAGGGCAAGATGGCTGAAAACGCCACACACACCAACACCGGCAAGATGAGGAGCCAGGCTTTTTGATTGACAGGTTTCATGCCACCAGCTCCTCGTTGTCATAAAAGCAGCTGTGGGCACCCAACACCTGCACAAACACGGTGTGCCCCACCTGGGGCGGTGTGGCGGCGTTGTGCGCCAGTCGCACCCGCAGCAACTCGCCCGCGCACTCGGTGGTGAGCAAGCCACTGGTGCCCAGGTCTTGCCAACGCAGCACCCGCGCTGGCAAACAACCCTCGGCTGCTTGCGTGTGCAGCGTGATGTACTCGGGGCGCACACCCAGCTTGAGGGATTGGGCCGCAGACAAGCTGTGTTGGAGTTGTGCGCTCAAGGGCAGCTGGTGTTCACCAATCAGCAACTGCCCCGCTTGCACCCGTGCTGGCAAAAAATTCATGCCGGGTGAACCGATGAAATGCCCCACAAAGGTGTGGGCGGGTCGCTCGAACAAGGCCTCGGCACTGCCGACTTGCACCGCACGGCCTCGGGTCATGACCACCACTTCTTGCGCGAAAGTCAGCGCCTCCACCTGGTCGTGGGTGACATAAATGAGCGTGTGCTTCAACTCTTGGTGCACTTGTTTGAGCTTGCGCCGCAGTTGCCACTTGAGGTGTGGATCGATCACGGTCAGGGGTTCGTCAAACAAAATGGCCGCCACATCGGGGCGCACCAAACCACGGCCGAGCGAGATTTTTTGTTTGGCGTCGGCCGACAAGCCTGCCGCCCGCTGGTTGAGCTGGCCGTTGAGTTCGAGCATTTCAGCGATTTGACCCACCCGCTGGCGGATTTGCGCCTCGGGCATGTGGCGGTTGCGCAGCGGAAAAGCCAGGTTGTCGGCCACGGTCATGGTGTCGTAGATGACCGGGAACTGGAACACCTGGGCGATGTTGCGTTGCTGCGGTGTTTTGTGCGAGACGTCTTCGCCATTGAAACGCACCTGGCCGTGCGAGGGCTTGACCAGGCCCGAGATGATGTTGAGCATGGTGGTTTTGCCGCAGCCTGATGGGCCGAGCAAGGCGTAAGCGCCACCCGCTTGAAATGTCATTTTGAGAGGCAGCAAGGCATAGTCACTGTCTTGCTGGGGGTTGGGACCGTAAGCGTGGGCCAGGTCAAGGTCGATGCGCGCCACCATGTCAATGCCCTCCCTGTGAGAGGTGCAGTGGCGACCGCAGCAACCCGCCTTGGTCGTCAAATATGTAGGCGTCTTGCGGTTGCAAATAAACCGTCAAGGTGGCGCCTATGTCGTGCACATGCACGCCGGTTTGCTGCATCACCAACTCGATGCCGCCGCAGTCCAAGTGCACAAAGGTGTCGGTGCCCGAAATTTCTGCCAATTGCACCCGCGCAGGCAGGACCAAAGCCCCGTCGCTGGCGGTGGTTTGCAGGGCGTTGGCACGCAGACCCAGATGCACCATGCGATCGGCATTCACCTGGTTCAAGGCCAGCAGCTGGCCGTTGTCCAATTGCCATTGGAAGCCTTGGGGGCTGGCGCTGAGCACATTGATGGGCGGGTCGCTGAAGGCACGCGCCACGTCCAAGGACTGGGGATGGCGAAACACCTCGAGCGTGGGTCCGTATTGCAACAAACGCCCTTCTTTCAACACCGCCGTGTGGCCGCCCAGCAGCAAGGCCTCACTGGGTTCGGTGGTGGCATAGACCACAGTGCCATGGCCCGCCTCGAACAACTGGGTCAGGTCTTCACGCAGCTCTTCGCGCAATTTGTAGTCCAGGTTGACCAGTGGTTCGTCCAAAAACATCAGCGGTGCGCGTTTGGCCAAGGCCCGCGCCAGCGCCACGCGTTGCTGCTGGCCACCCGACAACTCGGCGGGCAAGCGCTTCAAAAACGGATCGATGCGCAAGCGCTTGGCCATGGCCTGCACCTGGGCGTCGACGTCTTTGTCGCCGCGCAAACGCAGCGGCGAAGCGATGTTGTCGTACACCGACATGGAGGGGTAATTGATGAACTGCTGATACACCATGGCGACATTGCGTTCGCGCACCGGCACACCGGTGACGTCTTGACCATCGACCCAAACCCGCCCGCTGCTGGGCAAATCCAAGCCCGCCATGAGGCGCATCAGACTGGTCTTGCCCGCCTTGGTGGCACCCAACAACACGGTCACCGCGTTGGGCACCAGCGCCAAATCCAAGGGATACAGGTGCACCTGTCCGGCCACGGTTTGGCTGATTTGCTCGAGTTTCAAGGTCATGGGGTCATGTTCTTTTCTTTTCGCATTTTTGTTCGCATTTGTTTTTATTGATTCGGTATTTTCCCTAACTTGGTGCCACCCGAACATGGATTAAGGTTGCCCGCAAAGCCAGAACGAAGCGCCGACATGAACCCGAATCCCCGTCAAACCGAGTTGCTCGCCTTGGTCCAAGCCCAGGGCTCGGCATCGATTGAATTCCTGGCCGAAACCTTCTCGGTCACTTTGCAAACCGTGCGCCGCGACGTGCAGCGCCTGGCCGAAGCCGGGCTGTTGTCGCGCTTTCATGGCGGGGTGCGCATGCCCGGCTCCACCACGGAAAACATCGCCTACCGCCAGCGCCAAGCCTTGTCCTTGGATGGCAAAACCCGCATCGCCAAAGCGATTGCGGCCAGCGTGCCGCATGGCTGCTCGCTGATCATGAACATTGGCACCACCATGGAAACCGTGGCGCGCGAACTGCGCCAGCACCGCGGACTGCGGGTCATCACCAACAACTTGAACGTGGCGCAAATCATGAGCGACAACCCCGACTGCGAGGTGATCGTCACGGGCGGCGTGGTGCGCGGTGTCGATCGGGGCATCGTTGGCGAGGCCACCGTGGACTTCATCCGCCAATTCAAGGTCGACATCGGCCTGATTGGCATCAGTGGCATCGAGGCCGACGGCACCATGCGCGACTTTGATTACCGCGAGGTGAAAGTGGCCAAGGCCATCATCGAGCACTCACGCCAGGTGTGGCTGGCTGCCGACCACACCAAGTTCAACCGACCCGCCATGGTCGAGTTGGCCCATTTGTCCCACATCGACCGCTTGTTCACCGACGCACCACCGCCCGACAGCTTTGCGCAGTTGTTGGAAAACTCGGGGGTCGAATGCACCGTGGCGCTGGAGGGCAAAACGCCGCCCGCCTTGTCCTTGGTGAGTTAAACCTTTCACGACTGCACACCATGTCTTATTTGTTGGCCTTGGACCAAGGCACCTCCAGCTCCCGCAGCATCGTCTTCAAGCCCGATGGCAGCATCTTGGCGGTGGCGCAGCAGGAGTTTCGCCAAATCTACCCGCACCCCGGCTGGGTCGAGCACGACCCGCAAGAAATTTGGACCAGCCAACTCGCCACCGCCCGCCAAGCTTTGCAACAAGCGGGTTTGCAGGCCTCGGACATCGCCTCCTTGGGCATCACCAACCAGCGCGAAACCACCGTGGTCTGGCGGCGCGACACCGGCCAAGCCATCTACAACGCCATCGTCTGGCAAGACCGCCGCGCCGAACCCGAGTGCCTGCGCTTGCGCCAAGCCGGGGCCGCACCCTTGGTGCAGCAAAAAACCGGTTTGCTGATCGACGCTTATTTTTCGGCGACCAAGCTGCAATGGATCTTGAACAACGTCGATGGTGCGCGCGCCATGGCCGAGCGCGGTGAACTGGCTTTTGGCACGGTGGACAGCTGGTTGATGTGGCAACTCAGTGGCGGCGCGGTGCATGCCACCGATGTCAGCAACGCGGCGCGCACCATGCTGTTCAACATCCACACCAACCGCTGGGACGACGAGTTGTTGCAGCTGCTGGACATTCCGGCTTCGGTGTTGCCCGAGGTGCACCCGTCGGCCAGCGACTTTGGCCGCACCCAAGCCCAATGGCTGGGCCATGCACTGCCGATTGGCGGTGTCGCGGGTGACCAGCAAAGCGCCTTGTTTGGCCAGGCCTGCTTTCAAGCGGGTCAGGCCAAAAACACTTACGGCACGGGCTGTTTCATGCTGATGCACACCGGTGGCCAATTTCAAACCAGCAGCAACGGCCTGATCACCACCAGTGCAGCACAGGCCGACGCGACGCCCGCTTATGCCTTGGAAGGCTCGGTCTTCATTGGCGGCGCGGTGGTGCAGTGGTTGCGTGACGGGCTGCGCGCCTTTGACAAAAGCGCCGATGTGCAGGCCCTGGCCGAGAGCGTGCCTGACTCGGGTGGCGTGGTCTTGGTGCCTGCGTTCACCGGCTTGGGCGCGCCCTATTGGCAAGCTGATGCGCGTGGCGCGATGGTCGGTTTGTCGCGCGGCACCACCATGGCGCACATCGCCCGGGCGGCCTTGGAGAGCATCGCGTTCCAAAGCACCGCGCTGTTGCAAGCCATGAACCGCGATGCCGCTCAGCCGGTCACCGAATTGCGGGTGGATGGTGGCGCGTGCGTCAACGCTTTGCTGATGCAGTTCCAAGCCGATTTGCTGGGCATCCCGGTGCTGCGTCCAGAAGTGATCGAAACCACGGCCCTGGGTGCGGCTTATTTGGCCGGATTGAGTGCGGGCATCTACCAAAGCCCGCAAGAGCTGGCCCAGCATTGGCGGGTTGAGCGGCGGTTTGAGCCGCAGATGTCCCGTGACCAGGCGCAATCCCTGATGGCGCATTGGGAAAAAGCGGTCCGGCAAACCGTGGCTGCTTGAACATCATCCGGTGTTGGCCTGGACGCCAGGGCCGCGCTGAAAAGCCCGACAATGCTCCTCCCCGGTCTATGTGGCCGCTCATTGGATCCCCATGCGTGCATCTCCTTTTTCTTCCATGACCTTCATTGGCGGCGGCAACATGGCCAGCGCCTTGATCAGCGGCATGTTGAAACGCGGCACCCCCGCAGACCATGTGCAGGTGGTCGAGCCCTTGGCCAGCACCAGGCAGCAACTGATCGACCAATACGGGGTGCGCGCCATCGCGCAAGCCGATGACAGCTTGTCTGGCACCCCATTGGTGGTCTGGGCCATCAAGCCCCAGCTGTTTCAAGCGGTGGCAACGCCACTTCAAACCTGCTTTCCAAATGCGCTGCACCTGAGCGTGGCCGCAGGCATTCGCACGGACAGCATCGCGCAGTGGCTGGGCAGCGAACGCGTGGTGCGCGCCATGCCCAACACCCCGGCCTTGGTCGGTTTGGGGCAAACCGGCTTGTACGCCCGTGGCGCGGTCAATGCGGATGAGCGCCAGCAAGTGGAGGCGCTGCTGGACGCGGTGGGGCAGTCGATTTGGGTGCTGCGCGAAGAGCTGTTGGACGCGGTCACTGCGGTGTCGGGCTCGGGCCCGGCTTATGTGTTTTATGTGCTCGAAGCGATGGTGGCGGCCGGTGTGCGCATGGGCTTGTCACCCGAACAAGCCCACCAGTTGTCGGTCGGCACCTTGGTTGGTGCGTCCGAGCTGGCGCGGGCCAGCAGCGAACCGCCTGCGGTGCTGCGCGAACGGGTCACGTCCAAAGGGGGCACCACCCATGCCGCGATCACCAGCTTGCAACAAGACGGCGTGGCAGCCTCATTCGACAAGGCCATGCAAGCGGCGAAAGACCGCGCGCAAAGTTTGGGCGAAGAATTGGGCGGCCGCTGAATCGCTTGGGGTTCAAGCGCTGACCGGCTGCAGCGCAAACCCCAGTGCAATGCCTGCAAACACCGTGGCACCCAGCCAATGGTTCATGCGAAACGCCCTGAAACAACCCGCGCGTTCACGGCGGTAAATCATGCCGAAATGCCACAGCGCCTGAATGCCTGCCAACTCCATCGAGAACCACTGCGGCCAACCCAAACCCTGGTCGTGCAGCAGGTACAGCGTGCCGAACAAATACACCGCGTAAAACAGCATCACACCCAGCACATCGTAGTTGCCCAGCGTGATCGCCGAGGTTTTCATGCCGGTGCGTAAATCGTCCTCGCGGTCGACCATGGCGTATTCGGTGTCATAGGCCAGCACCCAAAACAAGTTGACCAACAACAAGGCCCAGGCCAGCGGCGGCACTGCATGCCACACGCCTAGTGGCGTGAGCGGCCCCCCGTTGACCGCGGCAAACGCCATCGGGATGCCAAAACTGAACGCCACCCCCAGCACCGCCTGAGGCATGGCCACGTAACGCTTGGCATAGGGGTAGACCAAGGTCACCGCCAGCGCCACAAACGACCAGACCACGGTGACCGCATTGGTGGTCAGCACCAGCGCAAAAGCACACAAGGCCAGCAAAGCCCCAGCGATCAACGCCTGCTTGACCGACAAAGCACCCGAGGTGACCGGGCGTTGAGCGGTGCGTTCCACGTGCTTGTCAACGTCGCGGTCGGCCACGTCGTTGATGCAGCAACCCGCACTGCGCATCAAAAAAGTACCCAGCACAAACACTGTCAACAAATGCCAACCGGGGAAGCCTTTGGCCGCGAGCCACAGCGCACTCAAAGACGGCCACAACAACAACAACCAACCGGCGGGCCGGTTCCAGCGAATCAGGTCCAGGTACAGGGACAGTTGCGAACGTGTGCGGGTGTCGTCGGTCATCTCGGGGCTCGGGTCAGGAGAGGCGATGCACGCCGGGCAGGTCGCTGGCAAAAATGGCGTTGCGCAAAGCGGCAATCGCTTCGTAGCGGGTGAAACTGCGCCGCCACGCCAACACCACACGGCGGGTGGGGGGCGGGTCGTTGCCCTCGACGATGGGCAAATAGCGCACATAGGTGTCCAGCGTTTTTTTCTTTTTGGCACCTGTCAACAGCGCGTCTTTGGGCACGCCCAGGCGCGGCACCAAGGTCACGCCCATGCCCGCTGCCACCATGTGCTTGATGGTTTCCAGCGACGAGCCTTCAAAGCTTTTTTGAATGCCCTCGGTGCTGCTGGAAAAACGCGCGAACTCGGGACACACCTCAAGCACATGGTCGCGGAAACAATGGCCATTGCCCAACAGCAGCATGGTTTCGGTTTTGAGTTGGGTGGCGCTGATCGCATCACGTTGGGCCAGCGGGTGGGCACTGGGCAAGGCCGCCATGAACGGCTCGTCGTACAAAGGTGCGACAGCCAAACCCGCATCGGCAAACGGTTCGGCCATGATGGCGCAATCGATCTCGCCAGTGCGCAACATCTCCAGCAGCTTGACCGTGAAGTTTTCTTGCAGCATGAGCGGCATTTGCGGGGTTTTGTCGATGCAGTGACGCACCAACTCGGGCAGCAAATACGGCGCGATGGTGTAGATGACGCCCAAGCGCAACGGGCCCGAGAGCGTGTCTTTGCCGCGCTTGGCGATTTCTTTGATGCTGGCGGCCTGGTCCAACACGCTTTGCGCTTGGCGCACGATGTCCTCGCCCAAAGGGGTGACCGCGACCTCGTTGGCGCTGCGCTCGAACAACTTGACCTGCAATTCTTCTTCCAGGTTTTTGATGCCCACCGACAACGTGGGCTGGGACACAAAGCAGGCCTCGGCGGCGCGGCCAAAGTGCTTTTCGCGGGCCACGGCCACGATGTATTTGAGTTCGGTGAGCGTCATGGGGTTCAGGCTTTGAGAAAGTCGGATTTTCCACCCAACCAACGCTCGACATGGCGCGCCGCCAAAGCGGGGTGTTGGTCCAACATCAGGGGCGCGAGTTGGCGCGCCCAGTCCAGTAATTCGAGATCGACGCTCAGATCGGCAAACCGCAGCATGGCCGCACCCGACTGGCGCGACCCCAGAAATTCACCAGGCCCGCGAATGTCCAGGTCGCGCCGCGCAATTTCAAAACCGTCGTTGGTCTCAGCCATGGCCCGCAGTCGCGCTTTGGCGGTGTCGCTCAAGCGCCCGTGTTCGCCCAGCGAATACAAGAGCACACAGGCCGATGCCGCTGCACCGCGCCCGACGCGGCCACGCAACTGGTGCAGTTGGCTGAGACCGAAACGCTCGGCGTGCTCGATCACCATCAACGACGCATTGGGCACATCCACACCCACCTCAATCACTGTGGTGCTGACCAACACGCCCATTTGCCCTTGGGCGAACAACGACATCACCGCCTTCTTTTCCGCTTGCGGCATGCGCGAATGCAGCAAGCCGACCATCACCCCAGGCAGCGCCTCGCACAGCGCTTGGTGGGTGTCGGTGGCGTTGCGCAAGTCCAGTGCTTCACTTTCTTCGATGAGCGGATAGACCCAGTAGATTTGCCGTCCCTCGGTCAGCTGGACCCGGATGCGCTCGACCGCCTCGTCGCGGCGCGTTTCGGCCACCAACTTGGTGACGATGGGCGTGCGCCCGGGCGGTAACTCGTCGATGGTCGACACATCCAGG
>JACCDK010801470.1_pt1 | contig 14628 bp, 18 predicted proteins | sample 7445871 | NCBI WGS metagenome assembly JACCDK01 (sample SAMN15323436, study PRJNA562643) | freshwater metagenome | isolation source: river surface water | place: USA:Blue River Watershed | collected 2017-08-15 | reverse complement strand
CCCTATTGTGACCAAGGAGAGATTCGAACTCTCACGCCTTTCCGACATCAGTTCCTAAAACTGACGTGTCTACCGTTCCACCACTCGGCCAATTTGCGCTGATGGAGAATTACGATATCTCAACCTATTGATTAACAGTCAATTGCTCTGCCGTTGAGCTACATCAGCTTGTGTCGAGATAGCTGGATTCGAACCAACAGCCTCTTGGTCCCAAACCAAGCGCGATAACCGGGTTACGCTATATCTCGAAATTGTAGGTCCACGTGGACTCGAACCACGAACATCTCATTAGAAGTGAGAAGTTATATCCCTTTAACTATGGACCCAAATAACACTATCGCCTTTGAAAGTTTTTTATTTAATCGTTATGCCTTACGGCTTGTTGTAAATTTACTTTCAAGTTTATCAAGTCGTGAATCCAATGTTCTATAAACATTTTGAATATCGTTTTCACGCTCTCTGTTCTGATTATCAATTTCTCTTCCGAGAATTTGATGTAACTCCTCAATATCTTTGTTATGTCTGTTCACTCTAACAAAGGCCACTACAGCAACTACCGCAACTGCGATAACCACCACAATGGACATTCCTAAAATAAATGATAATATATCCATATTATGTTTCTCCTTTCATTTCCAAAGAACGATAGTGTTTGTACCTGGGGCGGGAATCGAACCCGCACGGACCTTACGGTCCAACAGATTTTAAGTCTGTCTTGTCTACCTATTCCAACACCCAGGCAGTTTCTATTCACAATGTCAAAGAACTCTTTTTCAAATATAAGAATAAAATTTAATAAAACAAAAAACCCGAACATTTTTTAGTTGTCCGGGTTTCGATATAAGTTTAAAAAATTATTATCCTTTATTGATATCCGAACATAAGTAACTTAACGGTTGCACACCATACCCATTACCATTGTTAAGGGGTCTTGTACTCGTCAATATGTTATTTATGTTCTTCATCGTTTTTATAAGTATATGAAAATATATAAAAATTTTAAATCCTAAAAAAATATTTTTAAAAATTATTTCAATTTATATGATAAACCTGCACCTAAAATGAATTCAGAACCCACAACATTTCCTGTTATTAGTAATTTCATGTCTTTACTACGTAATGGGTTATAACCAATAAACCAATTTAATTTGGTTCCTTCGCTTGTTGGTTGTGCACCTAAACCCATTAAAATTTTATCGGGTTGTAATTGTTTTAATACACCAAATCTCATTTGATTCGAGACTGTACCATTGTGAGTGTTCAATATGTTTTTTCTTTCTGAATATGGAAATCCTGCATAAAGACCCCATTCACCAATCATATAACCACCTGTGATGTAACCGTCTTGTGATTTATTAGTACCAAAGATTAGTACTTCTTGTGATTTTGTTTTATCAAATATTGATTTGATATCTTGTGAGTATGTTGCCACTTTCACTCCCAAAAGTAATGCAACTGTAAGTATTGTTTTTTTCATTTTTTAGATGTCGTAACCCATCCAATATATTAATAAATATTATAATAACTCTTTTCTTTTTATAAAATTATATTCATCGTAAAACAACGGTTTGTCAATCGTTTTTTTCTTTGTGTTTGTTATATATAATGCATATGATAATGCAACACCCTCACCATGACCGTATATTATTCTATTGTATAAATTTTTATCATATAAAGAACAATAATCAAAAACAGGTTTAATTTTTTCAAGTTCATATTGAATTTTATCATAGTCTAAACCAATCGGAAAATAAAACATTTGTTCAAACATTGTTTCAATTTCTGATGGATTAATTTTTTCTAATTCAAGAAATTCAATAATCGGATTTGTCCATTTTTCAATTCTTAAATCTGTAATATATTTCCAAGGTTTCCAATTATCATTTATTTTAACTGGCCAACATGTCAAATAAAGAACTTCATCAACACTATTAATATTATGATATTTTTCATTATCTATAAAATTTGAAATACTATCACAATCAATATAAAGTACATCTTTATTTAATTCCTTTATCAAACGAAAAGAAAAAAAGAACTTCTCAAAATAATTGAATATTTTTTTATCATATTCATAAACCGTACAATTAATTTCTTTGAATTTTTCAGGGGTGTCGGTTAAAATTCTAATATCAAAATTATTTGATAATAATTTAATATTATCAATACATTGAGCATAATACGGTACACCACTGTCATCAGAACCAACAGAAATTAATGCCACCGTTTTCATAGTACTCGGTACGGGATTCGAACCCGTGCTACGTCCGTGAAAGGGACGCGACCTAACCACTAGTCGAACCGAGCAAATGCGGAGAGTCAGGGATTCGAACCCCGGATACCGTTTCCAGTATGCCAGTTTTCAAGACTGGTGTATTCAACCGCTCTACCAACTCTCCAATTTGCCCCACCTTGAGATTCGGGTGAGTAGGGTTTTCTTAGGTTTTCCTATTCAAAACTCTCGACGGTCCTTAGCCGCACGTAAAAGTCACAACTACTGGGAGGGTTGTTGACATCCTTTGACCCCACGACCTCATCTGTAAGCTGTTGGAGGCGTCAGCTATAACATTTATAAAGAACGTTACCAAACTTCCTGAGTATCTCTTACTCATTGCGGTCCCACCGGGAATCGAACCCGGCATACCGCCGTGACAGGGCGGCGTTATAGCCGATTAACTACAGGACCAAGTATAGGTTTTTCGTACCCTTTTGTACATCATAACAAATATGTTTCCATATCTGTGGTTACATTTCGCATTGGATTAATTACTTCCCGCTTATAGTAACACTACCTTCACCGCTATGATACCGCGAATCAAGACGGGTGTTAGGATTTATATACCGTGGGGTTCCACCACAGTCGTCACCTATTGTTGCGAGAGAGGGAATCGAACCCCCGACCTAAAGGTTATGAGCCTTCCGAGCTACCGCTGCTCTATCTCGCGATTTGTTTTACAAAGATAAGAAATATTTTTGAATATCTCAAATCTTTTTGGTTGCGGGGCCAGGAATCGAACCTGAATATCTGGCTTATGAGACCAAACGGGTTACCTAACCTCCCCACAATTTGGGTGTAAGGACGGTATCGAACCGTCTTCCCGAGCTCCACAAACTCGTGCTTCACCTTAAAGCTTCAAACACCATATGAGTCAAGTATTGGATTCGAACCAATGTAAATGGTTTTGCAGACCATCACCTAAACCAACTCGGCCAACCTGACTTGTTTGTTCACTTTTTTTATCTGTTCACGTTTCGTGAACAACGAATTTTTGTGAACAGAGGTCTCATAGGGATTCGAACCCCAATCATCTCGTCCGTAGCGAGACGTTTTTCCATTAAACTATGAGACCTGTTTATATTTTCTTATCACTTTAAAAACTTCTCTTATATCAGTAAGTTCCATTTTTTGTCCTTCTTTAATTGGTAAAAATGCAATTGTAAATCCATGATTTCCACAGAAGTAATCTTCTTTTTGAATTCTATTACCATTTACATAGTCGAGATATATCCAAGGGTAATTACCTGACATCTTAATGTCAATTCCTATCTTTTTTAATCTTGGCACTAACCTGCTTAAAACATTATCTTGTTCCATAATTTTAATTTTTGCACGGGTGGAGGGAATCGAACCCCCAGTCAGCAGTTTTGGAGACTGTTATGTTACCGTTACACCACACCCGTGTGTTGTGACCCCTCCGCGACTCGAACGCGGGACTTCTTCATTAAAAGTGAAGAGCTCTATCCATCTGAGCTAAGAGGTCTTGTGGAACCTACAAGAATCGAACTTGTTCCTTTGGATTTTCAGTCCAACATACGCACCAGCTATACCAAAGTTCCTAATGTTGAAATGATGGGACTCGAACCTATAACCTTCCGCGTATCAGACGGATGCTCTCACCATTGAGCTACATTTCAATTTGTGGACGCTGTGGGAATCGAACCCATTCGTTCTGATTGCAAATCAGACGGTCTGCCGTTGACATCAGGCCCATAAAACAAAAAACCCTGAGATTTTGTCTCAGGGTTTGTATATAATGCTTAATTACAATTTACATATGTACATCTCCGAGACTATTGGACATAGAACGCTCATCCGCCCATTTTGAACAGATAATAAAGGACATTGTATGTGTAATTTGTCTCATTGAATTTTTTTCTCTTTTTAAATCTTTTACAAAGATAATAATAAATACGTATATAATCAATAAAAGTTCAAAAAAGTTATAACATTTTTTTAGAATAGTTGCCGGAATCTAGTATTTATCAGTATGACAAAAATAAAAGGAATCTCTCTCCTCCTTTTATCTTTATGTGTACTGACTCTCTCTTCATATGCTCAGGACACAAAAAAGATATATGTTTCGAGTGTAGAGAACAAAATCAAGATTGGTAAATTTACTGGTAACCGAAATTTCGCATTCGGAGTAAAAAACATTTTTCAAGAAATTTTACAGGATAAAGAATTTGAGATTGTTGAGGACATATCATCAGCAGATTATGTGTTCAAGGCTGAAATACTTTATTTCGATGTAAATCGTACAAAAAGGAATATCTCTGTATTCCATAGCGACAAAGAAGAAACGTTGGTTGTTATAAAAGGTTTTTTAGATAAAAAAGACGGAAAGAAACCAAAAGAGGCGGTCGCTGAAGAATCTAGTTCAGAAATATCCACGTCAACTTTAATTACAGATGAAGGTAGCGATAAAATAAATCAACAATCATTATCATCTGCAATTAAAAAAACATGCGAATCATTAATTAATAAAATTTTATTTGACAAAAAATAACAAAATGAAAAAACTAATTTTATTTTTTGGGATATTTTTAATATCTCTTTCATCATTTGGACAATTGACGATAAGTCAATCTCTGACACCTAACACCAATTTAAAGGTTGGTGATACAATTACCGTCAAATATACTTTAACAAAGGGACAGGTAATTAAGAATCCTCGTTATCTATGGTTTAGATATCAATATGATAATAAGGCATTGAATTATATATCTACTACGTTTAATCAAGGAACATCGGCTCAAACATTTTATACTGGTTGGAGTAACTATAAGTTTACCCCTAATGGTGGTGCAAGTGATAATGATTTAAATGTTCAGTATGGTTTAACCCCTTGGAATTATGCTGTAAATGCGGATTGGAATGTCGGACAATTGACAGTTCAAAGAGCGGACGCATCTATTAGTGGTGTGATTGCAACACAAAAATATACACTAAAAGATAAAAATCTTTATAATAATATTTTTAAAATAGATTTGGCGACAGGCACCGATACCACAGGAGCAAATGTTGGGACAATATATGGCGGTGGATGGTCTTCATTATCTAATGTTGTTGGTAACACTTCACAATTCAAAGTAAAGGTACTTTATCCACAAGGATATACGATTACAGACCATAGTGTTCAATTAATGAAATTAAAATCAGATGGTAGTGGACAAATAGATTGGTCACAACAACCAATTGCACAATTGCCATTAGATGCCAGTGGTGAGGCACTTTTCACAACACAAGTAAAAGTGGGTGATTCAGTTGGTGTATTTGTTGGACCCGCAATGACTAAAACTTGGATGAATAACATTGTAACCGTGTCGGATGCATATAAAGCATTCTTAGGTCATTCACAAACTGATATTAGTGGTACAGCAAATTTCTTCACGTATCCTGCATTGGAGAAAAGGGTAGGTAAGGTAACGAATAATACAAATGCGTTTGGTGAGGCTGATTCATATGCATTATTTGCACATGTAATGGGTGTAAACATGGATTCAAATGCAATGATTCCAACAAGTACATCAACATCAGTAAAATGGCAAAGTGGACTATTAAATCAAAGCTGGTTGGATGGTGTTGTAAAGAATAGAGTATTAATAGATACACCAATAAAAGAAGTCTACGCGGTATATGCTTGGGGTGGAGATTTGAACTGGTCACATTCATCAGACCCCGCAGTAATTGCAAGTAGAATAACGGCAGGACAATTTACTAATTCAGTAAATAATCAAATCGGAACAAATTCTGTGAAATCTAATAGTACCATGGCAATGTCATATAAAACCGTTGCGGCCGAAACTGCAAAATTAAGTGTAACATCTACATTAGAAAACGGTAAGGTTGTATTAACAACAACATTAACAAGAGCAGAATTGGCGGGTTTACAGGTTGTAATGAACTATGATGAATCTAAATTAACTTTAGATAATATAATTTTTGATAGTGGTTCTACAATTACTAATTTCTCAACCAATAAAGACGGTAGATTAACGTTTGGTTCTATTGACCAATTGAAAACTGCAAGAATCAAAGTAGGTACACCATATAAGTTAATATTCACACCTAAAGTAACCTTAACAAACACGGCAGGATTATTCTATTTTGTTATTTCAGACGCGGTTGATGCGAAAGGAAACAAAATTGATTTAATAGTTGAATAATGTATGAAGAAACTATTAGTAGTTTTATTTTTATTGATTTCATTTTTAGGGTTCGGACAGAGTGTATCTGCTCCGGACTCTAAATCATTTACACCTTCCACTAACGGACAAGATGCTAGTGGATTCGTATTGAGCGGGTTTAACTCAACCGCAACATTATTAACATCGATTAGTTTAATTAATCCATCTGCCGGAACTACATTCTATTTGGATAGATTGGATGGGTTAACACCTGCAAGTGGTTTTACTTTACCGGGTAATAAAACTCGTTTGGTTGTAACCGGTACAATGGCTAACATTAATATAGCGTTGGCGAACCTAAAAATAAATACAGGTTCATCTGTGGGTAATGTACAACTGTCAGTCGCTGCAACAGTAAACCCTGTGGGTTATTTTTACAATGGTGTTAATGGACACTTTTATAGACCAATATCAACAACAGCAACCTATACAAACGCAAGAACATTATCTTCTCAACAAACATTCAAAGGTCAGCAAGGGTATTTGGTAACAATAACATCCGCTTCCGAAGACCAATTCATTTTTAATAATGTACCACAAAGTAATATATGGTTTGCATTAACAGATGAATCAGTAGAAGCACAATGGAGAATTGATGCGGGACCTGAAGCAGGAACTCTTATCAAAACATCAAATGGACAAACCGCTGGAAACATACAAGGGCAATATAACAACTGGGCACCGGGTGAACCAAACAATAGTGGTAACGAAGATTACGCAGTAACTAAATGGGGAGGTGGTTCTCAATGGAATGACCTACCTAACAATTTTAGTTGTGCTTATGTTGTTGAATTTGGAACTTGGACTAATCCTGATGATGCAACATTTACCGAATTTTACACTAATAGTGTAACACATTCAAACGGACAAGTACTAAGAGCATCATTCAATATTGATTTTGGTACTAATGTTGATGAGACCAAATTTACCGCAAAAGGATATACATACACCAACAACACATGGAATGTGGTAAACGGAACCGCTAAACAATTAAGTGGATTAGGTAAAGTTGATTTAACAAGTTTATTAGACACCGCAAAAGTTTCAAATGGCGGATTTAAAGCAAACACCACATCTGGACAGGTTGAGTGGTGTGTAATTTATGAATATGATGCAACTAATCAAAGGTATAGAATCGGAATAGATAGTAGAGAGGTGAATGGTGTTTTATCAGACCCAACTAAAATTAGCAGTTTACAATTATTTGATTTATGGAATGGGCCGGTAACATTTAACTCCTATGATGCAAATGGTTGGACCGAGGTTTATGTTTATACATCAACGCAATTCAATTTTAGTGGTTCATCATTTGCATCAAATATAAGAGCGGGAAATGGATTTTACGGACTACAAACAGAGTTTACATTTACTGAAACTACAGCATACAAACCACATGGGATAGAACTAACTCATTCAAACCAAACCGAATTAAACACTTTGTATAGTAATATAGTGGGAGTTTCTGATGTTTATTTGGCATTTAAGGAATTGGCAGATGGAGGCATATTTGGAAATCAAAGCGGATTAGGGTTGACAAATGGTATTCAATATCTAAATGCGGATGTTGATGGTAATGGTATGTTTAACGAAAACGATACATACAAATTATTACAACATCTAACAGGTGTACAACCACTATCACAATATACGGCACTAACTTATTTGATGAAGTTATACAACAAATCAGATTATGATGCCATAACAACGTCCAATTGGGGTACTAAATTCAATTCAACTCGTAATCTAATTCCATTTACATTGGGTGGATTAAACAACACATACAATATAAGTGTGACTTGGTTAGGTGATGTAAACCTTTCACACTCAGCGCAGCAAAGTGTGAGTGGTATTGCAAGTAATTCAGTTAGAAGTATGAGTTTAAGAAGTAATTCAATTTCTAATGAGGTAAATGTTATAATTATGAGTGAAAATGTGGGTAATAAAGTTGTTGTTACATTATCGGTAGACCCATTACAAAATGAATTAGTGGGAACTCAATTTCAACTGAATTATGATAATACCGCATTAGAATTTCAAAAAGTTGATTTTAATACAAAAGGAAATCCCACAAATTTTGGAACCGATAAAGGAACATATGTAAATGTGGGTTCTTTGATTACAGATGGGTCAACTACATTGGATAAAACAACCGAATATAAAATAACATTTATACCAAAAATTGGTATTGAAGGTATATTAGGATTAACGTCTATTTCGGCAACAGATGCTGTTGATAAAAATGGTAGACAATTAAAAGTAAAAATGAAGTAATGAAAAAGATATTGTTAATCATATCATTGGTTTTAATTGGATTTGTTTCAAATGCACAAATTGTAAAACCAGATACATTACAATTATCTCCAAAAGAATTATTTGGTGAAAGTGACGATTGGAATGATATTGGGATACTACAATCATACATTGATTTCTCAAAAGATGTTCTATCGTCATCTAATTTATCGGTTGGTATAATTGGGAAACAAGTATCAAGTACTTTGAATTTAGGGTATAGTAAATCATCTACGAATGGTAAATGGACTCATTCATTTTCAACATCAATAAACCCTATATGGAATTACTATGGTATGGGTTATGGATTTAGTAGAAATACCGATAAGAGAACAACTACATTACAAACATTCTATTCAACCGATTTTGATTTCCAGAAAGATATTAACTTTTCGTTTATAGATGTTTTCAGAACTAAGAAGTTTGGAACGTTTGGATATAGTCTAATTGCATCAAAAACATTTTGGGATTCATATCAGGGTGAGTGGGAAGGAAAATATACTGTTGATGCAAATGGTGATTTTTTAGATTTGATTTATCCACAAATGCCGGCATCATCGGAAACAACCTATAAGGGGATGTTGATGTACACATATACAATCAAAACAAAGAGAGTTAATATCTCACCACAAATATTTGCTATGAGTGATGTGTATGTGGATTTCAAAGATGGTGAAACCGATTTTGGATATAAGAACGATTTCAATTTAGACCTGTATTATGGTACATCTATGGATTGGAAAATAACTAAAAGATTTGTATTGAATACCAATATCAGATTTAATAAGACTTGGGACAAATTAAGTGAATCGGTAGGTTATAAAAAGGCCAATCCAATAATGTTTATGATAGGAACAAACTTTCAATTTTAAGGTATGAAAAAATTATTATTTATATTTCTTATTTTAATGTGGAGTTGTACTAAACCAGAGTTACCAACTCCAAATCCACCTGTTGAAAAAATATTCAATGTGGGTGAAAGTAGTGTAATAAATGGTCAATCAATTTACTTTGATGTACCATCCGCAGGAGTGTACTACCTAACTTTAATTGATAAAGTAAGTGGTAACGTTGTAAGTAGAGAAAAATTTAACGGTCAAATAGGTGAAAATGTAAAAAAGATTTATACCAATTCACTATCCAAGGGATATTTATATTTAGTACTTGAGGATGTGGATAAAAATGAAATTAAAAAAACAACAATAATAATTAATTAAAAATGACAAAAATGAAAAAAATTCTCTTTATTGTATTAATATCCACAATTTTAACGGGATGTTATAAAGATGATATGTTACCCGCACCACAGTCAATATCTGAAGATTTGAAAATGTCAAATTCGGTTGGTATTAAATTACAAACAGTTTTTGTTACATCGGAAGTTGCAATGAATGTAAAAACTGAAACAGCGGGTTCAGTAACAATTAAGATATTTGATATTGCAAATAGAGTGGTATCAAAAGAAACGATGAATGTCATTGCGGGTGATAATGTACTTAAAGTTTATACATCTGCATTACCTCGTTCGGCATATAGAATTGGTTTATATGATGCGAGTGGTAAAGAGTTAGGTATAACAGATTTCAATAAATTATAATAATTATATAAAAACAAAATACAATGGCTGAAGAAACAGAACAAGAAGGAACCTGGTCAGGTTTAAAAAAGACAATAATTGGTGTTGCAGGTACTGTGGTAACCGCTGGAGGAGTATGGTTATCAACATTACTAGGTGGTGGTGATAAAGAAGCTACACCCGCGGCTGCACCTGCCCCTGTAATTAATATTACCAACTCTAACCAACAAGCTCAACAAGCCGGTGGTGGAACTAAAGTAATCGAAAGAGTGGTAGAAAAACCAGCAGCATCTCAACCCGCAGCTCCAAAACCTAAAAAGAAAGAAGGCGACGAATTTAAAGAGGAAGCACCTAAATGGTAATATGGAACAAGGGTTAAGTTTTATCTCAGTAGTTGCCTTATGTGTCTTAGGAATTGTAATTAATTCACCAATATGGTTCTTTGTATCATTTACAATTGGGTGTGCTTATCTATTGATAAGAGGTAAGAAAAAAGGATGGAATTGGGAAAGACGATAAAACAAACTCTTAATAATAAAAATTAGATGTATTAGTAATATGAAAGAAGAAAAACCAAGTGGATTTAGAGAATTATTAGGTAGTATGATGAAACGTAGATGGTTCATCACCGCAATTGTATTGGGTGGATTTATGATTATCATAATGGGAATTTTTGGGGCTATTATAGGTCAAACCGCAATTAGTGGTGAATGGAAAGAACTTCTATTATTGTTATTGGGTGCTTTCATCGGTTCTTATGGTAAAATTATCGATTATTGGTTTAGTGATACCGATAAGGATAAGATGTTAGTACAGAAAATGGATGAGGAAGATGGTGTGTCCTTAAGTAATACTGCGGATATGCCGGTAAACAACACCCCACCAACACCGATAATTCCTGAAGCCTTTGCTAAAGCAGTTGAAGATATTAAAAATGAGCCTAAGGTGAATGATGTGTACGAACAAGTACCTATTAGTTCAGAGGTTCCCCCAATATCAACAGAATCACCAAAAGTAAAAGTTGGTGTTGAAATCGATGAAGATGGTGATGGTATAATGGATGGATTAGATTTCGATGGTGATGGTAAAATCGATGAATATTTTGCACACAGACAATGCGAGCACGTTTGGGGTGATGTCGATGGTGATGGTGATGAGGAATGTCTCAAGTGTGGTAAAATTAAGGACCCGGACCCTGATGACCATATGGAAGGGTAATAAATAAAATGACAAAAAATAAAAAGTATGGGATTTATTAAAGAATTATTTAAAGACAATAACGATATCAACGAAAAATCAGTAGTTGGTTTCTTATCGTTCGGAATGATGGTAATAGCTTTATTCGTTGACTTGGCTACAGGTTGGATGGGTAAGGAATTATTAATTAACGAATACATTTTCAACGGATTCTTAGTAATTACGTTGGGTTCATTTGGTATCGCATCAGTTGATAAGTATATCAATAGAAAGGCCGAACATGACGCCGCCAAATTAGATGCAGATAATCAATCTGAAGGATAGTTTATTTATAAAGGGGGAGTCAAGTGACTTCCTCTTTTTTTTGGTCATATTTATATATAAAATATTTTATGAAATTATCATTAAAAAACATTGGACAAATCCTATTCAAAGGATATCTAACTCTTGTGTGTGTTTGGATTTGTTTTGCATTAACCTTTCAAATCTTTTTTGTTTATTTACATTTTACAGGACAAGATGAAAGGGCGGGACAAATTTCAAACGAAATTGCTTGGAAGATAGACGGAACATTTAAAAATAATCCTGATAATATATGGTACGAAGAACCTGAAAAATAACAATATGAAAAAAACTATATTATTAGTGGTTGGTGTATTATTTACATTTACCACATTCGCACAAACAATCGGTAAAACAAAAACAGAAGAATATAAAGCCGATTTTGAAAAGAAGAAAGATATATCCGCATATCTTGATTACGAAGGACCACAAATTCCAATACAAATTTTAAAAGCAGGTATATCTGATGAAGTATATGAGATGTATCCTGAGTTAAAAGAAAAAAGGGTTGGTCTTGGTGTTGCAAATATTTCAATGGAATATTTGGAAAATCTTAACCGTTTTAAATTTACCGAAGATAAGACCGAAATAAAAAATCGTATGGTAAAACAATTCCAAGCTTCTCAAGCTGGAATTTCCGAGAATAAATTAGATGGTCGCGGTAAAATTAATTTGGCAAAATATTTTGTAACAATTGAATGTTATGATTATTCAATATCAGAAGATGAAACTATCAATCTAAAAGACGGTGTTAAGGATAATATGGTAACACGTATTGGTCTACAAGTTAGATTTACTGACGCGGAAACCGGTGTGGTATTTGGTGGTTCTGGATTGGGTGAGGCAAAAACAACCAGAGAGTTAACCTTATTATCTGATGCTACTATTGACCCAATAAAATTTAATCAATCAACAATTAGTATTGCAACTAAAAAAGCTTTAGATATTGCAGTTGCAAATATTTTAGATAGAATGATTAAAAAAGGTATTTTTACAAAATAAAAAATATTAACAATTTTTAAAGGGGGTTTAAAACCCCCTTTTTTTATATTTATAAGTAACTAAAATAATAATACTTATGAAAAATCTATTATTTTTATTAACATTAATTCCCGTTTTGTCTTTTTCGCAAGTTAGTAGTTGGAGAAGTAACCCACCTCAACCACAAAGAAGTACCCCATCATTTCAACAATCGATTCCACAAAGAAATGATGTTAGTAGATGGAGAAATCAATCACCACGAGAATTCAATAGACCACCACAAACAAAACCAGGTTCTAATATTATAATTCATGACCCATGGTTTTATAATAATTGGGGTTGGAGTAGATGGAATATGTGGGGCGCACCTGCATTCGGGTGGAACTATTGGTCTCCATCATTTTATTGGAATGATTGGGGGTATAGACAACCTCAGAGAATATATGTCTATGACGATGGTAAGAGAGATACAATAAGAGGAAAAAAACCAATTATTAATTTTGGTATACAAACAACAACCAATAATCAAGTTGGGGGGTTTTTTACAATTGGGGGGAAGGGATATTTTATAACAGAATACAGCTTCACACACGATAGGTCAACTTTTTATCCATATGGAAGATTGGAACTTGTTGATTTTCCACTTGTTGATGATTTAGTTAAATTAAACTCATTTTATGTTGGTTTTGGAAAAAGAGTTAAAAGAACCGGACTTCATTTTATGATAGGTAATGTCAATGAAATCGTAAGATATCGAGGAAAGGATGAAAGTGGATACATAACATTCCCAAAATATTCAAATCGTTTTACAACACTAAAAATAGGTGCACTACATGATTTCAAAAATTTAACAATAAAGTTTGATTATGACCCAATAATCAATAACAAAACATTTGGGTTAGGTGTAAACTTCTAAATGAAAAAAATAATAATCTCTCTCCTTTTATTAATTTTTAGTTTTGTATCAAAGGGTCAAACAACCATGTCACAAACTTATATAGATAAGTGTAGTGGTGAAGTAAAAATTGCAACAATTACATACGTTAATGGTAATGCCTTTGTTTCTTTTTATGACCAAGTAAAAACATTTACACCTTTAGAAGTACAGGCAGGTGCAATGCAGTCTTGGTTACAAGCGACATATATCGCATATAATTCAAGAGCCTGTCCTACAAATATAGTGGTTCAACAAACTGTTCAACAAACGGTAACACAGGCAACACAAGGTGCGGCATCTGCCGCTGCCTCTGCAGCCGCATCCGCAGCATCATCGGCAGCAAGTAATGCGGCATCTTCTGCCGCAAGTGGTGCAGCATCATCGGCAGCTAGTGGTGCTGCGTCCTCCGCCGCAAGTGGTGCCGCATCATCAGCTGCAAGTGGTGCTTCATCTTCAGCCGCTAATGGAGCGTCATCATCTACCAGCTCAACAAATACCTCTTCATCTGGTGGGAATACATCATCAAACTCATCATCGAGTTCTTCTTCATCTGAAAATAAAGGTAGCTCATCATCTTCATCTGAATCAAAATCTGAAACTAAGAGTGAGTCTAAATCTGAATCAAAATCTGAAAGTAAGAGTGAGGAAAAGAAAGAAGAATCTAAATAAGAAACTAAAAAAGAAAAGAAAGAAGAATATAAAGAAGAGAAAAAAGAAGAAAAGAAAGAAGAGAAAAAGAAAGAAGAGAAAAAACAAAAAGCTCAAAATACTAATCCTTTGTTATTGGCATCGGATTTAACAACTGCAGAAAACCAAGATGGTTCATATAATGCTATCT
>JACCDK011301004.1_pt1 | contig 14631 bp, 12 predicted proteins | sample 7445871 | NCBI WGS metagenome assembly JACCDK01 (sample SAMN15323436, study PRJNA562643) | freshwater metagenome | isolation source: river surface water | place: USA:Blue River Watershed | collected 2017-08-15 | reverse complement strand
GGCACAATAGATAGGATCGCGCTTGATATAGGCGATATTCTCCTTTGAGCCATCTAGCACCAAGCCCGACCACTGATTGTTTTGTAACAGGAAACGTGTGTTCGATTCGACATAGTTCTCGACGCCAAACTCGACGAAGACAGGGCGCTCGATATGCACATGCTGGACGAGATATTGAATGATGCCGTCTTCGCCCCATTGAGAAAAGACACGAAATTCAGCCTGCTGGGGGGAGTCAGCAATCTGACCTATTTGTCTCATCTCGATTCGCCCAAGTGCCTCTTGGACCCGAGTGAGACGCTCAGACAGTGAATTAAAACGTTGGTACGCTCGAATAATCCTGTTCAGCATGATTCGACCTCTTTATTTTGTAATCTCTATATTTTCTTTGTCTGGAGTCGACAGCTACTAGGTGAATCCACACAGCGTAGTAGCCTTACTCATTTATAGATACAACCTGAACCTCAACCTTTTGTATTATGTAGTCACCGATAGCCAAGTAGCCAAGTCCTGACATATCAAGTGTCCTTAAAGCATCATCTGGCGAGAAAACATTTGGCTCACCATGTAAATTAAATGAGGTGTTCAATACCCCGAAGATTCCAGTCCTGTTACCAAACTCCTCAATCAATCGGTAATAGGATGGGTTCCATTCGCGTGAAACCATCTGTATTCGCATTGTCTTGTCGTATGGATGAATTGCAGCGGCAAACTTAATAACACCCTCATCCGACGACTCAAATGTCATTGACATGTATGGGCTGAAGATATTTTTTGGGTTCTTGATGTAATCATTTGCCTTGGACTCGAGAATTGAAGGCGTGAACGGCATCCAAAAATCACGATCCTTAATAAATTTATTTATCTTGGCGATCGTCTCTGGGTTTGAAGGATGCGCCAGTATTGAACGGTTTCCTAGTGCACGTGCGCCGAACTCGTCAGGTCCATTGAATCGCGCTACTACGTGTCCTTCAGCTAGCAAATTTGCAACTTCGGTCTCAACCATACCAGTATGCTTAAACACGCTAAACTTGGACTTGTCAATGTTCAACACCCAGTTATCTATCTCATCGTTGGACCGATTGCAGCCCAAGTACAAACTTTGCAGTTTTTCGAGGCCCTTGCCAGAGAACTTTTGATGAATGAAGTTACATACGCCGAATACGGTCGTCTCGTCGCCAGAAGAAGGCATTACGTAAAGTCGCTCGACTTTATGCATCAAGGAGATTCGTTGAGCTAGTTTTACATTCATCATTGTGCCGCCAGACAACGCCACGTTTTTAATGCCTGTAACCTCAATCCAGTTGTCAATCCACTGTGATACTACGGTTTCCAAGGTAAGCTGCGCTGCAGCAGCAATATTATCGAAACGCTCTTTATATAACTCTTGTCTTAAAAATCTTTTGTATGCGAGCGAGGTGGTAGGAATCTTTGCTTTGAAGTTTGGTCCATCAAACCAAAATAAATTATTCAATTTATCAAAAACACGTGCATACTCCTTTGTATTCTTTCTTACATACGGTTCCAACCCCATAACCTTGAACTCGTGCTCATTAGGCTTCATCCCTAGATACTCAGTGATCCATGTGTAAAAATAACCAAGACTATTCTTTCGATCTATTGAAGCAAGCTTTTCTACTCCATCACCATAATTAGTCGTCTTGTAGACAGTCCCGCTTTCCAAATCACCCTCCCCGTCAACTGTGACAATCAACCAAGGCAGTTCATTATTCAGCGAGAAGCGTGCTGCCTCAACATGGCACCGATGATGGTTTACAAGTATTATTTTTTCTTTTGGAACATTGAGTAAATTAGCGTAATAACTGATCAGAAAGGATTTTGGAGTTAACTTATCTAGCAAAGTCATGAATTTGGGACTCACAGACTCTACAAATATCTGAAATAGCCATCGAAGAGAATATTTGTTAGCACGCTGGTGATGTGGATACAAATAAGCCCAAAAGTCAGCTCCACTGCTCCGAAATATGCCGAAGTAATCAATCATATCCTTCGCGCAATGTTCGCGAAAAATAATGTCAAGCGATATTTTTGGGAGGCCCCAAAAGTTCTTAATCCGACTTGGTCGCTCTTCAGACAACGCGAAAACCAATTTTCCATCAGTGCAAAGAGCCACAGATGCATTGTGACCATCGTTTATACCTACAATGTTCATACTATCTCAATCCCTTTTAAAACAATAGAAAAATGAAGAGTCATCCATACAAAATAGATATGTTTGTAATGATATAGTATCTGATGTCTACAAATGAGCCAATCTGTAGTGCATCTAAATTACTTAAGCATTTATGTCACAACTATTAGCAACGACAGTTCAAGCTAGTTTGGATTCTGACTGTGCAAAAATTTATTGCTTTTTATAAATGATGAAGGCACTTTATTTAGAAGGGATTTAAGCATAAACTCAACCTCACCAATAAAGACGTCTTCTTTTTTAGAATACCAAGAGTTGAAATTCTCTAAAAATGGAGTAAATTCAGAATCTAAGGGGGTGCAATATTGACTAACATAATAATATATAGTGGCATTTCTGAGGGCATCTTCCGAAGGAGGTTGTATTTTATCATTGCAAGCCATTTCAATAAGTTCAAAATAATTATGTTTTGATAAAGCTTGATTTACAAAGTTTTGTTCGGCATAGTAACATGAACTCTCAATAACAACCACCTTACCTAGCAGCGCAGCCTCAATTCCTATAGTTGAAACATAGGGAAGAACAACTTTAGAATTTTTTATTAATTCGTAAGAGTTAATTTTTTGAGTTGCGGAAATGAAAGAAAATCTCCCATTAGTAGAAAATCTTTCGGTAAGATGTTGTGCAAGATCATTTCCGCTTGTATGATGTCTTTCATGAGGGTGCTGCCTTACACATACTGAAAATTTTGTTTTTTCTAAAATAAAGTTTACAGTTTCTTCTATCCATTGTATATTATCAATAAAAAATCTGTGTTTTCCTAGGGCCGGCAAATCCCATGTGATATTGAGGGGGATGACGATATCATAATTGGATTTTAAATCATTTGTGCCAGCTGAGCATACTTGTGTTTTATAAAAATCCAACCCCATAGTTCGTAAGGAAAGTTCATCCGTAACATATTCAACAATCTTCTGATATGAGATATTGTCCAAATGATCAGAAACCATTTCAGCTACACGAGAAACATCTTGCTGATAGCCAGCAATTCCATTCAAGCTGAAAAGCAACCTATTAAGTCCGGAGTCATATGATGATATTTTATCTTTTCCTGCTAGCGCTAAACAATACAGGCCACTGTTTCCATACACACCCCCAGGTATTAGAACCTTGTATGATTTAGTATCTTCAAGGCATGGTTTTATTAATCTATACTGATCAGTCTGTATTGATAACCATGACTGCTCGAAGGCTTCTCGTTCTTTGTTGTTTAAAGATGTCTTGAATTTGTGTATTCTAGACTTAGTAGCTAATAAAATTAATTCTGTCAACTCTTCTTTACTTATGTCATTCTTTGAAATTGGTTTTATTTCTGAGACTTTTTTGTATTTTATTTTACACAGATTAAGAGCCAGCTCAATCAATGCATTTTGAACAAACGAGGCGGATCGCTGTTTAAGCGAGAAAGAGTCATATTTCGAGTTGTCAAATATATACTCGACTATTATATATCTTGATAGGTATATGCCGACCGTAATTGCAAACCAAGGAACTGCAGTATACATCCAAGGTGTGACCACAATTGAAATTGCGCGTCTTTCCCCCTTGTGGAATTCATGGCTTTCTATTTTATTTAATGACTTATAAAAATATATAAATCTGAAAAATGATGCCAAAAATTTGATTTGCTGTCTTATTGCTGTCATTAATTTAAATAACCTTTGAGCTTGTTTATTGTTAAGGTTTATTTGAAACCAAGTAATTTCAAACGTATATTATTTTTTATGCCGCAAGATTTGGATTTCATCAACAGATTAATAAAGTATTTTTGCAATTGCGAAATATTAACGCTACTGATTTTGCGTACAGCCATAAGATAGAGATTATTTATTGATATTGTTGTTTATCAAGAGTTCAGCTAGCTTGAAATCAAATAGGGTATCCACGTCGATAGAACGTTCCCTTGGCATCACATAGCCTAGCGTTCCTTGCGGCTTAAACCCGTGTTCGCGGTGAAACTCATCAAGGCCGATAACATAGATGGCACCGTTGAGGCGGTACCAAGTGCCAAGATCTTGACTTCGCAATCCTCGAAACTGCGCTGGCATGAACTCATCCATCACCATATCAACAGGTAATTGACCCAACCAGGCCGGCGGGCATTCCGCCTCGCTGACGGACACCACCGCCGGTGCATTGCGCATTTCAAATAGCGCGATAGCGTTGCTGATGTCTCCTGCAGTGCGCAAGGGCGAGGTCGGTTGCAGCAGCACGAGAGCCCGATATTGCTTAACCTCATCGGCAAGACTATCCAGCACTTCTTTGACTACGTCGGCGCTGGAGGTTTCGTCCGCGGCAAGAGCCGGGTCGCGCAGCCACGGACAATCGGCGCCCGCAGAGATGGCGATGCGTTGGTATTCAGCCGAGTCGGTGGAGACTATAGTGCGCGTTATCTGCGGGCAATTTAGTCCTGCCACTACTGACCAGATAAACAGCGGTTTCCCGCAAAGAACACGAACGTTTTTTCCGGGTAACCGCTTGCTGCCAGAACGCGCCGGGATGATGGCCAGATATTTGTCGTTCATAGGCACAGTCTATGGAAATTACGCAACATCAACAGACCAACTTCGCCGCTTTTCTCGGGATGAAATTGCGTACCGAAGATATTGCCTGATTCGATTAGCGCTGTAATCTCGCAGCTTGCATAGACGGCGATGCCGCTAACGATTGGCTGAGTGGGCTTAAGTACGCCATAGCTATGTACGAAGTAAAAAAGCTCACTATTCAAGCCGGCAAGCAGTTGAGGGGCAGTTGGCGCATCTTCAGCGATCTGTACCTTCGACCATCCAATATGGGGCAGTCGCGCATCAACCGGCAGGCGCACCACATCTTGGTCGATTAACCCTAAGCCCTCATTTTGTCCATATTCGGTACTTGAGCGCATCAGCATCTGGAAGCCCAGACATATGCCCAGCAGCGGTTTACCGGCGCCTGCGGAAGTTAACAGTAGCTTGCGCAATCCAAATACATTGAGGCGGCGCATGCCCTCGCCAAACGCTCCCACACCCGGCAGCACTAGGCCGCTGGCTTTGGCTATCGCCGCCGGATCGCTCGTTAACATCGCTTTCACGCCGATGTACTCAAAGGCGTTGAGCACACTGCGCACATTGCCAATGCCGTAATCGATAATTGCTATCATTTATTAACCTCTATCTGGGTGAGGTACAAGGTAGCGCCGACTTTATTTCGGATACGGTGGCTTTGTTATAGTGCAGCATTGATGCGATTGCCACGCCCTGAAGATTGGTTCGCTCTGCAAGTTGTTGTAGATGCTGCAGCTTCCCTGCGCCACCAGAAGCGACAACTGGAATTTTCACTGCAGCCTCTACAGCGGAACAAAGTTCGATGTCAAAGCCTCGCTGCGTGCCTTCCTGATCTACCGAAGTCACTAGTATTTCCCCAGCGCCGCGTTGTTCGAGTTCCTTAGCCCATTCAATGACATCGAGACCCGTTGGTTCTCGGCCATTGCTAATGTAAGCCTCCCATCTTTCTCCCTTGCGCTTGGCCTCGATAGAGGCCACCAGACACTGGCTGCCGTAGACCGAGGTGATGCACTCCACCAATGCCGGCTTATTGACCAAAGCAGTGTTCACAGCTACTTTGTCGGCGCCAGCCGCCAAAGCATGCTCCACATCTTCGATAGAACGGATGCCGCCGCCCATGGTGATGGGCACGAAAACCGTCTTACAAGCTTCGGAAATAGTATGAAACATATTACTTCGATCGTATAGACTGGCTACTGAATCCATTAGCAGGATTTCATCAACTTCTTGCGCATAGTATTTTTGTGCCAAGAGGATGGGATCACCGATGCGGCGCTGACCTTCAAGGTGAATACTCTTGATGACGGTGCCGTTCTTGATGTCGAGTCGTGCAATCAGTCTTTGCATCAGATGTCATTGAAGAGTTTTTGGGTGGAAACCTTCCAGAAGCTATCCTGGTTCATCGCCTCGATGAAAAGCTGGGCACTGTTACCTACACCGAAAGCTAGATCGGGGGCGTGGCGTTCCAAATTTGGCCAACAACTATTTATCGCAGCAAGGATATTCGCACTCACGCCTTCCACATTCACAATGCAGGGAGAATTGGCGCGGCCAGTTTGGCGCGTGGAAACATTTATGGCAGGGACACCGAAGACTGGACATTCGCGTATGCCAGCGCTGGAGTTGCCCAGCAGGTAACGCGCATTGCGCAACATTACGAGGAAGTATTCAATTCGCATTGACGGTAAGAGCTTGATGCGCTTGTTGCCATCTAAGCGCTTCCAAGCATTGAAGACCAGCTCGCATCCCTCGTCGTTGTTCGGGAAAATCACTATATGGTCGCGACCGCTATCGAGCACGGCATCTACGATGGCGTTGGCCGAGCGGTCTGTGTCGGCCAGATCGGTTGTGACTGGATGAAAAATGATTACGCCGTAATCGCTAAAAGGAATGTCGTAGTAGCGCTTGACTTCGGCCAAATCAGGCTGCGAAGCCGACATCATTAGATCAATATCGGGCGAACCAATAATGTGGATGGTTTCGGGGCGCTCGCCCAACTGCAACAGACGGCGCGAGGCTTCTTTGTTGGCCACAAAATGTATATGCGACATCTTGGTGACGGCGTGACGGATCAGCTCGTCGACCGTGCCCGACACTTCTCCGCCCTCTACATGTGCGACTAGGATATTACGCAAGGCGCCTACAGTGGCACCAGCCAATGCCTCAACTCGGTCGCCATGTACGACGATTAGGTCGGGGGTGAATTCTGTTAAGTAACGCGACAGACCTTCGATGGTGGAGGCTAGTACGCGCTCCATTGGTTCGCCGACGACTTGGTTGTGATAGACATAGACGCTTCGCGTGCCATCGCGTAGGCGGTGCTCGGGTAACAATCGGTAAACCTCATCTAGGGTGTATCCATAGCGACCCAGCGTATGCATTCCTGTAATGAAAATCGCCACATCAAAGGAGTCGGATGTATAAACGGACTCTATTAATGGCTTTAGTTTTCCGAAATCAGCACGGGTACCCGTCAGAAAAAGTATCTTACGCGTCATTTACATTTCTTAATCAATATTTAAAAATAGCCATTCATCTATCAACTTCAGTGTAGTTTGCGCTTGTCTATTTAAATTGGTTACGCGTTCTGCACAGATGAGGCGTTGGGTCGATAAGTTAGAGAGATCGGTAAGGACGGCTTCGACAAGGTGTTTGGCAAATCCAGGTTCCCGCACATCTATCAACCGATCCTGCAGATCTAACTCATCGTACAAATGACCTATTTGCGGATAGTTAAGTAACCCACGAGAGGGAACACCCATTCCGATCGGACAAACATTAGCGTGAAAGCGCATTCCCAGGACTAGATCGAAACTGCGGTAACTTTGCAGGAAGGTGGCCAGACCTTTTTCGCTGGGATCCAAGCGACCAACAGCGACGCGGCGGCGCAGATAGGGATCTGGAATCATGGGCAGCAACTGAGAGATCAGCGAGCTATCACGCCAGATATGCGGCATTAGATCAATACGCAATTCCGGCTTGACATCCATCAAAGCACAGCAAGCGCCAGCCAGTTCGAAAAGAAAGCCCTCGGTATTGAGACCACGATCAAAGCGACGCTCCAGCATATCGCCAGCGATATTGATCCCTATGTGCTGATATTCGAAGTCGTCCGAGCGACAACCGGCGGAGTCGGCAAAAAATCCGCCATCCGGCATGGTGGGAATGCACGTCGCAGTCGAATCGCCTAACACTTCATGCAGAGCACGGGTCGAGCCGTCATTTCGCACACAGGCAAACAGATTACAACGTTCCAGTATGGTCGCCATGAAGGCATTAAAGCGGTACGCCGATTGCTCGGTATAGCCCTGCCCCGTATCAACACCCAAAGCAAAGAACAAGGTCGGCACTTTAAGCCTAGCCAAACGCTCGGGGGAAATATCGATGGAAGTACCGGTGGCTGAGTGCTCCACCCACAACTCAAAATAGTTTCCGCCACCTATGATCAGGAGTTCGAAGCTGTTGGCATAGTCAACGAAGGCATCGTCGAAGCTACGTTGCTTCCAATAGAACTCGCGGATTTCCAAATTAGTGAACTCAAGCGAAAAGCTTAGCTGCTCGGCGAGCATACGGCGCGCGCCAGCATGATTAGCCAGATCGCCGATATTGCCAGCGAAGCTAGCTAGGTGCAGAACGCGAAGTGTCCGCTTGGATAAGTTCATCATTTGACATCGGCCCAAGCCACTTGCGCATTCAAAGGCAGATTGCTAGTTGCCACTTTGCCAAAGAGGCTTTCATAATCTTTGGCCTTAATCTCTCCAGTACCCGGGCGTTTTACCCAAATATTTTCAGCGCTAAAAACCTCCCCCGCCTTGATCGGACGCGTGGTAACGACGCAGGCGTAGGCAAAGTCTATAGTGGGCTGCTCTTCAACAAGAATCTTCTTGGATCCTCCGAGCGCAGCATGAATGGCGCGGGTGCCCTTGACCATATCCGAAAGCTGTGTGGGATCGACAGAAATAGAAATGTCTGGACCTGGCCAGTCGTAGCTTGATGTGAAGTGCTTTTCTAGAATAGAGCAACCCAGCGGTACTGAGGCGAAACATGTGTAGGGTCCGAGCGAATGATCGGAGAGTCCCAACACGGCATCCGGAAATGCGTCGGCCAACTCGGCTATAGCGCCTAGACGCACTTTATTGTATGGCGTGGGATACATTGAGGTGCAGTGCAGTAGTGCGAAAGGCACGCCGGCCTTACGGAAGATGTTCACGGCAGGATCAATGCTGTCAATGTCGTTCATGCCGGTGGACAGTATCACCGGCTTGCCGAAGCTCGCGACATGTCTGATAAGCGGATAGTTGTTGCATTCGCCTGAACCAATTTTGTACCACTCCACGTTTAGCGCCTTGAGCTCGTTTGCGGCTGCTCGCGAGAATGGCGTACTCAGATAGATGAGACCCTGGGATTCAACATAGGCCTTGAGGCGGGCCTCCTCGTCGCGCGAGAGCGCACATCGTTTCATAATGTCCCAGATGGACTCCTTGGCGTTTCCCGGAATTACGTCATTCGGGATCATTTCATCCTCAATGACGTGGTATTGGAACTTGACGCACTCGCAACCGGCGGTCTTGGCGTCATCAACCATCTGGATAGCTTTGTCGTAGTTTCCTTCGTGATTGATGCCGATCTCAGCAATCACTAGGGGAGGATAATCAACGCCGATCTTGCGGCCAAGGATTTCGAATTCAGGCATGCACTTCTCCGTTAGCTGATTTCGTGTCTGAGTTTCCAGACTCCATTGTCCCTATGCCATAGGTGCGGCGAACGGAAGCGGTCCACTGTCTCGTGAAACTCCGATTCAGTTATATCGATGAACTCAAGGAAGTCCTGGAAGTATTTTGCGGGGAATTCCTGATCGAACTTCTTGACTAGATTGACTGCTTCATCGCGCGTGATCTTGCCGTTGCGCACTTCTTGGGCAGCGTCATAGGAGGCGCGGCCGAGGCCGAACTTAGCCAACGTGGTGTAATAGTGGAACGGGTCGATTCGATCGTCGATGCTACTGTACTTGGAGTAAGTGCCCTCGGTGCGCTCGGGATTGGCCTGAAAGCCCGTGTGCTCGGCTGCATAGTAGTAGCATTCCTGTGGATCCCACTTAAGGTAGTAACCGAGGTAGTGCACTTCGATACCGGCATTTTCCAGGGTTTCGCGCATCGGTGGAATGTAAGGAGCAAAATCTCCTAGCGTGAAACCGTACTCAGCAATGATGTCCCGCATTGCCAGCCCGCCAAACTTCATATCAAGGGGTTCACTAGTCGAAAAGAAGGAAGGATCCATGGTTGGGCGCTGGTTGTCGTCGACATTATTGCCATACTCGGCTTGGTTCTCGCCATACATAACAAGGGGAACTCCAAAGCGTGCCGCCATGGCTGGGCCGATGATGCGCTGGCCAACAATAAAGGGCTGGAAGGGATGCAACAAATTAAGGAAAGCCAGACGGGTCAGCAGGCGGTGCAGTTTTCCATTTGGCGTATAGAGAATATTGTCGAGGCCGCCAATATGCATCCAGTTGGAGAAGTTCTTCCAACCGATATCGGTATACAGATGTGGCGCCCAAGTGACCGTCAGCGGGTTCATGCCGTATTCGTATTTCAGAATATGCGCAGTATAGGCGCTGTCCTTGCCCCCGCTGCCAGGCACGATTACATCGTAACGGCCATCATTGCGCTTAAATCGCGAGAGTAATTCTCGCAGGCGCTTGTCACGTTGTCTCCAGTCGATATTGGCATCCTTTTCTTTGGCGAAAGCGCATGCAGAACACAGACCGTCCTTAAAGGCGATGGTGGATTTTTTGTCCTTCATGTCGGCGCCGAATTCGACGGTAGAGCTTGGCCGCTGATTGGAGATAACACATTGGCTACAGTACTCGACATTTGCCGGCAAGCCATAAAAAGCTTCATTATTCAAAATATATTCCTTATAATTACTGGAAACAAAGAATGTATTACGTCATTTCGAGGCATTAACCTCAAAGGTCTGTATTTTTTCACCAATCAGCTCAGCATAGGTACCACTGGCTTTAATTGAGCCGTCTTCGATAAGATAAATTAAATCACAGTGACGAACCGTGGTTAGTCTATGGGCAATCATAATAATAGTAACTTTGTTGCCGAGATTTAAAACGGTATCCATTACAGCTTGCTCAGTGATGCCATCTAATGCATTAGTTGCCTCATCAAGCACCAATACTTTAGGATTTTTGTAAAGGGCTCTAGCTATACCAATTCGCTGACGCTGTCCACCGGACAGTCGAACACCTCGCTCACCTATGACAGTTCCGTATCCATTCGGCAACTCGCCAACGATAAAGTCATGAAGATTGGCTATTTTAGCGGCGCGCTCAACAGATAGCATATTTATATTGTTTGGCTCCTCTCCAAGCGCAATATTAGCCATTAAAGTATCATCAAGTAAAAATATACTTTGCGGTACATAACCAATTACTTGTTGCCAATTTTTACGATTTTCGCTATTTAGAACAATTCCATCAATACTTACAGTGCCATGTTGCGGCTCAAGCAGGCCCAAAATTATATCCACGATCGTAGTTTTACCGCTGCCTGTTCCTCCGATTATCCCAATGACATTTGAAGAGTGAACTGATAGGTTAATATCTTTGATGATAGGATTTTTTACTCCTGGATAACTATAGCAAGCGTTACTAACTACAATCGTCTTTAAGAATTCAACCGTATTGCTGACCACCTGTTTCTGAATACATGTCCTCTTACTCACAAAATCGTTATAGACAGAATCAAGTGCTGGAGCTGCATATCTAAGTTGTGTGATACTTGTGTAAATTTGTTGGAGTGCAGGCATGAGGCGAAAAGCTGCAAAGCCATACAGTGTTAAAATTGGCAGAGTATCAGCTAAATTATTTGATTCTTTGGCCATTAAAAAAAGCACAAGAAGTATCATGCCACCAAAGGCTAAGGCCTCAAGGAAAAACCGTGGAAGATGCCCAACCGAGAGCGCAGAAGCCTGATGACGTGCAAAAACTTCAGAGAATACTGCAAAGCGTTTAGCGAAGGTATTTTCCAGTCCATTAACCTTAATTTCCTTAATTCCGCCAAACGCCTCACTCAAGGTTGTAAATCTAGCCTGGTGCGCGTGCACTCGTTCAGTGCCGATTCGACTCAAAAATCCCTTCAAAAAAATGAACGTAATACCGTACGTTATCGAAAGAAATGCCCCAGCTACAAGTGCCAGAACCCAATCTACGGTTAGTAGCATAATTAGCAGAAGAATAGCAACAGCACACTGAGAAATCAAAGTCAACACAGGGATCAATACGGAATTAATAATTGTGGTTATCTCAGATAAAACATTTTTACCCAAGTCGGCGCTGTGACGATTTAAAAACCATTCGTAAGGTTTGTTTAAGTATATTTGAACTAACCGCGTTGCTATGCTATATTCAATGAATAGCGTGAACTGATATTGTGCATGTGTAGTTACTGCTTTAAAGACTAAAGATGAAACAAAAAAAACAAAAATAGATCCTCCGAAAACGAATAGAAATTGCTCAACACTGGATATGCCAAGCAGCGTGGCCTTCTGGTAAGCTGCTGCTAAATACTCGTTAGTTTGAACTAATTGCGGATTTGCAAGTATTGCCATAAGCGGCATAATAGCACCAACCCCAACAACATCCAGCAGAGCAACAATAAGAACCCTGACCATCAAAATTGCCCCATTCTTTTTCTCATTCGGCTCTAGAAGGTTGATAAATTTATAAATTATATTCATGTATAAATTAAATATATTAAAAATACTTTTTTTGAATTACCCAACGGCTTTAAGCGCTTGGCGGCACATTAATGGCAAAAAACCTACTCGTGATAGTTCTTAGGAATATAGCCATTATGCTTTATCAACTCGTCACGCTCTGCCGATTTAATATCTTCACGAGCCATTTCAGCGACGAGGTCGTTAAAGCTAGTACTTGGAGTCCATCCAAGTTTCATTTTGGCTTTGGATGCGTCACCAAGAAGCGTTTCAACTTCTGTCGGACGAAAATATCTGGCGTCGACGCAAACAACGCACCGACCGCTACTATCGAAACCTTTTTCCTCAATGCCTTTACCTACCCACTCAATACTCATTCCCAGCTCTTTAGCCGCTGCATTTACAAAATCACGTACGCTATATTGAAGACCTGTGGCAATGACAAAATCTTCCGGCTGATCCTGCTGCAGCATCAACCACTGCACTTGCACATAGTCTTTCGCATGCCCCCAGTCACGCTTCGCATCTAGGTTTCCAAGATACAAGCACTCTTGTAAACCAAGCTTGATTCTTGAAAGCCCTCGTGTTATTTTTCTTGTTACAAATGTTTCACCTCGAATCGGTGATTCGTGATTAAAAAGTATCCCATTGCACGCATAGATTCCATAAGCTTCACGATAGTTGACAGTGATCCAGTAGGCGTAAAGTTTTGCCACAGCGTAAGGGCTGCGGGGATAAAAAGGGGTAGATTCCTTTTGCGGCGTTTCCTGGACTAATCCGTATAGTTCTGAGGTACTTGCTTGATAGAAGCGAGTCTTTTTTTCAAGCCCAAGCAAGCGAATCGCCTCTAAAATCCTTAATGACCCAATAGCATCCGAGTTTGCCGTGTATTCCGGCTCTTCAAAACTTACATGAACATGCGACTGAGCCGCTAAATTGTAAATTTCATCAGGTTGAACCTGCTGAATGATACGAGTTAAACTTGAACTGTCGGTCATATCACCATAGTGTAAAAATAACCGGGTATCAGGTTCATGAGGATCTTGATACAAATGATCAATACGATCAGTGTTGAATAATGACGCCCGTCGGCGGATGCCATGAACTTCATAACCTTTTTCAAGGAGCAGTTCGGCTAGATATGCGCCATCTTGACCGGTAATACCTGTAATGATTGCTTTTTTCATTTTAAACGCCCGTAGTGATCATCAAAGCGCACGATATCATCTTCGCTGAGATAAGAACCCGACTGCACCTCAATAATCTCCAGCGGAATGCTTCCGGGGTTAGCTAACCGGTGCACTTCTCCGAGCGGTATGTAGGTGGACTGATTTTCACCGAGCATGAACTTTTTGTCACCGTTGGTGATTTCCGCCGTGCCCGTTACCACTACCCAGTGTTCGGCACGGTGGTGGTGCCTTTGCAAGCTGAGCGAGGCACCGGGCTTGACCTGGATGCGCTTGACCTTAAAGCGACCACCCTCGTCGATGCTGTCGTACCAGCCCCATGGGCGGTGCACCTTGCGGTGCAGAGTATGCTCTTCGCGCCCTTCGTCTGCCAAGGCCTTCACGATCTGCTTGACATCTTGGCTGCGCGTGCGGTCGGCCACCAGCACCGCATCCGGCGTTTCAATGACTATCAAGTCTTCCACCCCCACCAGGCTCACCAGGCGGCTGGTGGCGTGCACCAGTGTGTTGCGGCTGTCGGTGAAGAGCACATCGCCCATGTGGGCATTGCCCGCTGCGTCTTTGGGCCGCACATTCCACACAGCATCCCACGCGCCCAGATCGCTCCAGCCAGCGTTGAGGGGCACCATCTTAACGGGCAGGCCTATGCCTGTTGCATGCTCCATAACGGCGTAGTCAATAGACTCTGAAGGAATGGCTTTGAAGGCCTCTTCACCCGGCCGAGTAAAGTGACCGTCCTCACGACGCTCATCCCACGCGGCGCGTGTGGCTAACAGGATGTCCGGGCGAAACTGCGCCAGGGCGTTTAGCCACACTGAGGCCTTCAGCACAAACATACCTGCATTCCAGAAGTAGCCGCCGGCGTCCAGGTACTGCTGGGCCGTGGCCGCGTCGGGCTTCTCGACAAAGCGTTGTACGGGCTGGACGGCTTCGGCTTCGGCTTCGCATTCTATTGATGGGG
>JACCDK011951322.1_pt1 | contig 14633 bp, 8 predicted proteins | sample 7445871 | NCBI WGS metagenome assembly JACCDK01 (sample SAMN15323436, study PRJNA562643) | freshwater metagenome | isolation source: river surface water | place: USA:Blue River Watershed | collected 2017-08-15 | reverse complement strand
TATTTTATCAATGGCAACGACATTGTAAAAACACTTGATTTAAGGACATACAAGAATGGCGTTGGAAATCGAATCTCTAGATTGCTATTCGATACCGCCGTTTTGCTTTATGTTGACCGATTCTGCCCTGAGCGACCGTTGAAAATCGATCTAGAAATGTTGGACCAATTTGTGGTATATGCATTTGTTTGGGCCTACTCACTGAGGGCTCAATACAAAAATCTCGGTTGGTTATCGGCGCAGAATTATATCATGGGCAATGATGATTATACAAACTCATTCAATATTTACAAAACGATCACAGAAGCTGATTCACCCGTTTCCCTTCTGAGCACCCTCTCCGACATGGTGAATCCCCTGCCATTTCATAAAATCGAGGCAAAAACAGACAACATGGATAGCGTAGACGAAAATGAAATTTTCCAAAACTATCTGCACTATTTCAAAACGAATAAATTCTTGGAGGACAAAAATGAAAACTAATATTCTGCCGCTGAAGGAACAGTCTATCGCTGAGATTTATAATGGAAACAAAGCCTCCTATGAAGTCCCCATTTATCAACGGAATTACGCCTGGGAAAAAGATGAGATCTTCACGCTCATTCAGGATATCTATGATGCTTATTCCGCTAAACCCCAAAATCAAACCTATTTTATTGGAACGTTGGTAACATTCAATAAAGGCGATCAGGTCTACGAGGTCATTGACGGTCAGCAACGTTTAACCACAACGAATCTTATACTAGGGGCTTTGGAAATACCAATCCAAAACAAACTCACCTACAGGGCGCGTAAAAAGTCAAACAAGACGATCCAGAGCATACCTCATTTTGAAATAGAAGAAAAAGACAATGGAATCGTAAATGGATTTAAATACGCAAAGGATTCCATTCAAGAGATTGTACCAAAAGAGAATTTAGATGCATTCAAATTGTATTTTCAGCGCAATGTCCATTTGATACATTACCAGGTTCCGAAAGACATCGACTTAAACCACTATTTTGAAATCATGAATTCTAGAGGCGAGCAGCTAGAAAAGCACGAAATCATAAAGGCAAGGCTCATCGAAAAACTGAACGATAAGGACAAGGAAACGTTCAATCACCTATGGGAGAGCTGTACAGAAATGAATGTCTACATTCAACAAAAGTACCCCAATACTGAAGTCTTCGGAGACCACCTTTGTGATTTTAAGGCTTTAAGCTTTAATGAACTGCCGGAAATCAAGGACGATAACAAAACCCTAAAAATTAGTGATCTGATTACATTCAACGGGCAGAAAAAACAACTTGGCAGCGAGGACAGGACCGACACATTCCAGCCGATTATTGACTTTTCTAACTTCCTACTTATTGTTTTGAAATTGACCAGAATTGAAGATACGAAATTCAAGCCTACCGATTTCAAACTCGACGATAAAGAACTAATCAAGGAATTTGACAATATCAAGGACAAGACTGACGAGGCATTTGTGAAGAAGTTTGGTTACAATTTGCTCAAAGCCAAATTCCTGCTCGACAACTATTTAGTGCATCATTCAAACGAAGAAGATACGATTGAAAACAATCCTTGGAAACTACAAAATTGGTATAAAGAAGGCTCCAAAAGGTACTTAAAGAATCTGGATGGTGAAATTGAAGTCCATAATAAATTGGTTCAATTGTTATCAATGTTTGAAGTGTCATTCACGGCGAGACAAAGGAAAAACTACCTTTTCTATTGTTTGATGTATCTCTTCCAGAACGATTGGAATATCAACAAATATTGTGACTTCGTAGCGGGATTGGCTGACAAGTTCTATAAGGATGTTTATCTGGTATTTAACAACCTCAACGACATCAACACGCCAAAGCCAGGTAGTTTTGACGATGCCCTTTTAATTGCCAATTCGCTGAATAACATCCCAAAGAATACTGAGTTTGATTTCGCCAAGATCTATGGAGATGGCACCATCTTATCGAAAGGCATTCCATTGTTTATCTTTAATTATCTCGACTATAAACTCTGGGAAAAATATGCGGATGAGATGCGAGGTGAAAAATTGAAAAATGACAGCAAAGAGAGATCGGAATTTTTCAATCGCCTGGGCTGTAATGATTTTGGTTTAAAAATATTTGAACAGTTTTATTTCTCCAGAACACGTAGAAGTTTGGAGCACTTCTACCCACAGGCCAATGCCACTGGGGAAAATGGCGCTCTTGATGCGAATCAAATCAACTGCCTGGGTAATTACGCCATGATTGGCAGCGAAATGAATAGCTCAGGATCAAACTGGAGTCCAAAAACCAAGCTAGATCATTACTTAGACTCTTCGGGCAAAATAAAACAAATCAGTGTGGCATCCATCAAGTTCATGATCATGATGCAAATATGTAAAGACAACCAGAAAGGCCGCGATGCGGGACAAGAATGGACTTTCCAAGACATAACAGCGCATCAAATAAAAATGCTAGCACTAATTTTGACAAAAAATAAGGCCTGACGTAACAATTAAAAATATGGAACAAGATTTTAGAAAATATCTATTAGAGATCAGAGGAATGAAAAACACAACCTCTACAAATGAATACATCAGAACAATGCCAAAAGTTAAAGATTGGTTTGTAAATAACGGCATATGTGATTCCAATCTTAATATTTGGGATTTGAATTTAGACATTACTAATATTCAGCTAAAATTAAATGGTGAGCTAAAACAAAAATGGAAAAATGCCGCTAAAAAGACTAAAGAAGGCGATTTCGGTTTCATGATGGCTACTTGGAATCGCTGGGTAGAATTTAAAAAATATAGGAACTCGGATCAATGGAAAAATCCAAATGACAATAAATTTGATCTACAGACGGGAAATATCGACTTATCAATGGTAATGGAATTCAAATTAGATTCCGCACTTTCTTCACTTATTTTTTCAAACTTGTATATAACTCGATATCTATCATCACTTCTCACCAAACCTTTCATCATCCTTACTGGACTTTCAGGATCAGGTAAAACAAAGCTGGCACAAGCATTTGCAATGTGGATCTCTGAAAGTAAAGAGCAATATTCTATTGTACCTGTCGGAGCAGACTGGACCAACAGAGAGCCCTTGCTAGGCTATCCTAACAGCTTGAAACCAGAACATTATGTAAAGCCTGATACAGGAGTATTGGATATCCTGCTTCGTGCCCATGAAAACTTCCTAGCCAATAAAAAAAACCTGGCCAAGTGCAAGCCCTATTTTTTAATCTTAGATGAAATGAACCTAAGTCATGTAGAACGCTATTTCGCCGATTTTCTAAGTACGATGGAATCAGGGGATGAATTGAAGCTCTATTGTGGTTGCAACCGTTTTTCGGAGCTAGATTCAAACGATAAACCAATACTAAATTCAATTATACCTGAAAAAATCGCCCTTCCCAAAAACCTCTTTATCATTGGCACGGTTAATATAGACGAAAGTACATACATGTTCAGCCCAAAAGTTTTGGATCGCGCGAATACCATTGAGTCTCGAATTTCATACGATGAAATGGAAAACTATTTCAAAACAGCCAAGCCCTTGGAAATGGATGCAATTGTTTCCAAAGGAAAAGAACAAGCTCCCTACTTTATGCAATTAGCATCTGGAGAAACAGTTACAATCAATCATTCGGCGCACAATCATGCCTTTATTTCTTTCTTTAAAACATTACAAGTCGCAGGAGCTGAATTTGGTTACCGTACCGCAAACGAAATGATCAAACTGGTGACATATTTACAACACTTCGGGGTGTCAGCCAACAACGCATATGATATTGCAATTATGCAGAAGTTATTGCCAAAACTTCATGGGTCACGATCAAAATTAAATAAGGTACTCCCGGCATTAATCGAATTGTGCGAGGGCAAGTATATTATTTCCTTAGAAAAATTAGAACGCATGAAGAAAAACTCCGATGAAAACGGTTTTGCAAGTTACGCTGAGGCCTAATGGAAATTAAAGAAGGATCCTTAATAATCCCATTGGATCAAATCAGTCCTGGTCTTAAGATGACATTTAAGGATTCGGACAAGCGTTTTATGGTGTCTCCGGATTTTCTTCTAAACAACGAGGCCCAGTATCAATTCTCCGAGGGGGTTTATTACGCCTATGAGCTTTTTGAGCAGACCGGAAATGATAAAACTAAAACCGAATGGTCGTTGGATTTAAGCCACGGCCTAAATGGGGTTTTTAGGCCATTTTCCAATGGTGACAACAGTGAGGGTATGTTTGTTCCGAATACCTTCGTAGGCACGTTAAACATTGCTTTACAAAAGGGCAACCAAAAAGCATATTTTCAAATTGAAGTACATTCGTCTAAAATCGATTACCGAGATAGGGAAAATCTCCAAAATAAGCTTGGTCAATTTCGTTCTGAATACCAACTCATGTTGGAAGAGATCGTAGAACACAGCATGGATTTAATAATGCAATACAATGTACCTATCGAGCAAACATACGAATCGGGTACCGAGCAAATCTCTGATAAAGAACTTTACCAACGCTTCATTTTTGTTCGAAGTTTATTCAAAAACCAAGAATTCGAAGAAGCCGTTCAGAAAATAATCTCAAATCCTGCCACCAAATGGGATATAAAACTCGAACCGCAGGATATACGGAGCATACGGCGATTTACCTCTAAAAACATCAGAGAATTAGTTTCGGGTCCAAATCGAATGAATCTAGCAAAATCTATTGCGGACCTTAAAAGCATACCAACGAGGATAAGTTCAAACCAAAAGGTAGAATCGATTGATACTCCTGAAAATCGTTTCATAAAGTATATCCTGACAAGCTTTCAAGATTTTTGTGTGGCCATTCTAGCCAAACTGAATAATGCAAAACTCACTCAAGAAGCAGCTGAAGTGCAAAGCTTCACGCATCGCCTTGACAACTTGCTAAATCAACCTTTTTTTAGGGAAATAAATCGCCCAACATCACTAAAGCTAAATAGCCCTGTATTACAACGGAGAAGCGGTTACCGGGAATTATTAAGGGCTTGGTTACGTTTTCATGTTACCGCTCAGTTGAGTTGGAAGTTTGAAAATGACCAAGACAATTTATTCACGGGAGGCAAGAAAGATATTGCTTCATTATACGAATATTGGGTATTTTTTATTTTGTTCAGAACACTAACAGAGAAGTTTGGCGATTATTCAAAAAAGAGCCCAAAAGAATGGCTGGAAGGATTGATTGTGTCCGATAAACAAGGTTTAGGCTTGACTTTACAGGAAGGGAAAACCAGAGCATTTGAATTTGCCTATACTCATGGAAAAAGACGTTTAACAATCAAATTTTATTATAATCGTTCCTTTCGTGGCAATATGAAATATGCAGAAAATAAAGGTAGTGGCTCATATTCTAAATCATTAAAACCGGATTACACATTGTCGATTTGGCCAAGTGAAATAACACAAATTAAATCAGAAGAAAATGGATCCATTGTTCATATTCATTTTGACGCGAAATACAAAGTGGATAACTCCATTTTTAAAGAGGATAAAACCAGTGAATTCGCTACACTCAATAAGGAAGAACTCGATATACAGATTGAAAAAGACAATCAACTAATTCAAGAAATTGAAACTATTGACAAAGAGGAGCGACGTGGAATCTATAAAAATGTTGATTTATACAAAATGCACACCTACAAGGATGCCATCCGACGATCTGGTGGTGCCTATGTTTTATATCCAGGAATCTCTAATACAGATGAGCCATTCCGCGGCTTTCATGAAATCATACCGGGAGTTGGTGCGTTTTCATTAAGACCAAATAATGAAGGAGAAGCTTCGGAAAACATTAAACAGTTTATTGATAAGGTCATTGAGAATTTAGAAGACGTATTATCTCAACGGGAACGCTTGGCAAGATCTGCACAGAAAGTATACGCAAATACATACAAATCGCAAGATCCAAAAGTTGACAATCTTCTTAGACAACTCGACTCAACTGAAATTCCTGATGAAACGCAGGTGCTTGTTGGCTATTGCAAAGGTGAAAAGCACAGGAATTGGATTTCTGGCGATACCAAAAATATGCGGTACAATATTCGTTATGGAAACGGCTATAATGTCACTGGAAAGATAGCGTCTTCGCGCTATTTAGTCTTGTATACGGACAAAGACTTTCTACATCAAGAAATTTTTAGAGTTAAGCCAGATTCCGCAAGAATTTACACACAGAATGAGATGCAAGTTCTGCAATATAACAATCCAAGCCATCCGTTATATCTAGTTTTTGAATTAGTAGAAAAAATAGAGTTAGATGCTACTTATCATTTTGACAAACAAGCACCGGCTCTCGCAAATAAATTAGCCGAGCTGGAATCGAATTATCGGCCATTCACATTGAGTTTATTAGAGTTGGCACAAGTTCGCAAATTCAATAATTAGCATTTAAGCGATAACCAATTCCTAAGATAGTCGTAACAATAGAGTTAGAAGTGCCTGCGCTTTTCTAGAAAATCAGGCTAATATCCTTCATTGATTCGTCGCTCGAAAATTTCGGTTTTTTTTCTAAATCATAAACAGACTTAACATTAAGTCAACTCAAATACTCGTCATTTAATACCAATCATCATTTTTTTTATTTAGTTTTGGGAAACAACTTAAACTTCCTATGAATACAGAAGAATTTTACACAGATCTTTTAGAGCAGATTCGAATAAACAATGACAGCTATAATTTACCATCTGAGCAATCATTGTACTTTATCTATTCCGACTTTTTGCAAAGCTCTGGCCAGTTTGTTGATGATGCTATTGATATCGAATATGGTATAAGTGGTTATAATTTCGCCGCTTTTTCTCGCGACACAGAGAGAGGTGCTTTGAATCTTTTTTTGACTGACCTAAAGACAAGCAAGCAACCATTCAAATTGTATCAAAAAGATATTGAAGGCTATTTCAAAGGATTGATAGAACTGGTCTCAAGCGTTTTGGTTCCTGCAAAACATGAACTTGATGAAAGCAACCCAATACGCGAATTCACGGAAGATCTTTGTAGTGAAAGTAAAATATACAAAACGCTAACTATTTGGTACATAACAAATGGAGTATATTCATCCAGAGCTTTGCCAGAATTTAGCGGAAATATTGAGGACGTAGTTATTTCAATGAGAATAGTAGATCTCACCGCATATCAGAACATGGTTACGGATATGGATCAACAGAATATCGAAATTGATTGTTCTTTGAATGCGATAAAGGTAATTGAGACCCCTTATTATACCTCATATTTAACTGCAGTATCAGGAAATGATCTAGCACGGTATTACGATCAATATGGCAAAAGGCTACTCGAGAGTAATGTTAGAACCTTTCTTTCGCTACGGGGAAATGTAAATAAGGGAATTTACAACACTCTTCGTTCAGATGAGAAGGTATTCTTTTTTGCCTATAACAATGGGTTGAGCGGCACGGCTTCAGAAATTGAATTTCTCGACGGAAAGATTAGTTCATTAAAAAATCTTCAAATTGTAAATGGTGGCCAGACTATGAGTACAATATATAAGGCAAAAAAAGATGGGATTGACATAGCACAAATCCAAGTTCAAATGAAACTTTCTGTTATACATGATACAGAAAATTACACTCTATATGTATCCAAAATTTCAGAGTACGCTAATACTCAAAACAAAGTAAATAAAAGTGACTTTTTTAGTAATAGCTATTTTCATAGACGTTTTAAGGAAATCTCAAAGCTGCTTCGAATTCCATCAACGGGAAGCAGAACAATCTCATCTAAATGGTTTTATGAGAGAGTCAAAGGAGAGTTTTTAAATGATCAAATGTACATGAAGGAATCAGAGAAAAAGAAATTCTTGTTGGACTACCCAATGGATCAGGTAATCGACAAAATACTTGTTTCCAAAGCAAGCTTGGCTTGGGATCTATTTCCACATGAAGTATCAAAAGGTGCTCAATTATGCTTTGCTAAATTTGCCGAAAAGGTATCAGACCTTTACGAGGAAGGCGACCCAGATTGTAACGAATACTTATTTAAAAAGACTGTAAGTCAGGTAATCCTATTCAAAGAAGTACAAAAACTGGTCAGCGGGGCTGAATGGTATTCCGGAGGTTATAGAGCACAGACTGTTCCTTATTTGATTTCCCTATTTTCTTATATTCTCAGACAGCACAATATGACGATCAGCTGGGTTAAAATATGGACGGAGCAGCAAATAGAAAGTGAATTAATGACTTATTTAAACAAAATTGGAGAGTTTGTGCATTTAAAACTACTTAAGCCACCACCGGGAATTACAAACATTGGAACATATTGTAAAATGCCAATTTGTTGGGATAGCGTCAAGTCATTGGAAACTAAGTTTAAAACCATCCCTGAGTTAGATAGCATCATTTCTATTAACGAAGACAAACTGGAAAGAAAAAAAGGGACACAACTAGGAAAACTCGATAACGGTATAGACGCGCAGGTCAGAGTTATCGATCTTTCTAGAACTCAAACCCCTAAAAAACTGCTTGAATTTTACAATTCTACATATGCACCCGGAATAACTGACCTGAACAGAGATGTGATTAAAAGTTGGTTTGAAGGAAAAATCACCATTCCAACTGAAAAACAGGCAAAAATAATTATCGACGTCATCAATAAGGCGATTGAAAACGGATTTACAGGGATAAAATGAAGACCGTAGAATGTGACTTGGATGTGGCAAATTTTACTAAGAGCTTAAAAAGCATTGGCTACAACCACTATTCAGCTATTTTAGATTTGATTGACAATTCCATAAGTGCAGGTGCCAATAAAATTTGGGTTGACTACCATGAGGAAAAAAAAGGAACATACCGCATAGTAGTTGCGGATAATGGTTGTGGAATGAAAAGACAAGACTTAATTGAAGCTCTTCGCATTGCATCTTCCGATCCTACCGCTCTTAGGCAGCAAAAAGATTTAGGAAAATTCGGCCTCGGAATGAAACTAGCTTCATTTTCTCAAACCGATAGATTCTCAGTAGTATCCAAAGCAACAAGCAACGACTTGTGCGCGTTTACATGGGATCTTGAATTCGTTAGGAGTAAAAAAAAATGGCTCCTTCAGGAGGAAGAATTGAACTTCACAAGACCCAAGGATCGCGGCACAGAAATAATTCTATATGGAGTATTTCAAGAAGTTGAAATTAATAAAGATCAATTATTCGCCAAGGTTAGAACTCACATTGCAGCTGCTTATTATATGATGAAAGAAATAAGGTTTTATATTAATGAAAAAGAAATAGCAGCCATTGATCCTTTCTTTTCACATAGCTTGGCAAGCAATCATAGTGCCATAGAAAATGTGCAAATCGAAAATGTTTCGATCGAAATTCAATCTCATCAAATACCTCATTTTACCAAGCAAAAACCAGAAGAAAAAAGGATTTACACGGAGCTAGCCGAAATTGGCATGGGTCCAGGTCTTTATATATATAGAAAAAACAGACTGATTGCCTGGTCAGGCTGGGAAGGGCTCGAAAAAAACCTCCGAATCAATGACCTGTTTCGAATGGCGGTTTTTTGCCAAGATGATGCAGATGAACTTTTCAATATTGAAGTTAAAAAAAGTCAAATTTCGGTGACAGACATTAGACTGAGAGATTTGTTAAAAAAATCAATAATGCATTTTACAGATATTGCCAGAAAACCTTATAAGAAGCGCTCTCAACTTTCCTTAAGAGATTTAACTGATGTCTGGGATCTACAGAAGAATAAAGATAGTGAAAAAATATTATTTGCAATAAACAGAAAAAGCGAAGTAATAAAACAGCTAGAAAATGGAAAGTTAAATACTAAAGATTTTCTAAATATTATTGAAAACACCATCCCCTACGAAAGCCTACTTTATTATCTAAATTTGAATAAAGTGGATCACAAAACATTAGATTTAAAAAAACTAGAAACTGGAAAGATTATGTTTGAATTGAATCTAATAACAGAAACCGCATATAAAAAATTGAAAGATAAATATGAAAATTGAACAGAAAATAATAAGACAAATAAAAAGAAATATAGCAGATGAGCAGGAGGAAAAGGGATTATTTGATCTGCCGGAGGAAAATGATATAACGAAAAAAATAAACTCTTTGCAAGGAGGTCCACCGGAATTCCTTGCTCAATTATTTTCAGTCGAGGTTGCTGAATTTACACATGTTGATTGGGACGAAATACATAGGACATTACGCGAGGAAATTTTAGTTAAATATGAACCTGGCAAAGGTCTAATTGATGATTCAGAAGAATATGATAAGCAATGGTTCTCCAAAGTAAAGATCACAGATAAGTATGATCAATACTATTCTGACAGATTCAGTGAGTGCTATAAAGAAAAATTGGGACCCCAGGTGCGTTATACACTTAGTAGGGATACGGAATCAATTCTAAATCTTTGCGGTTCACCTGATCGGGAAACCGTCAAGCATGTACGAGGATTAGTATTTGGTTTTGTTCAATCGGGTAAAACACTCAACTATTCTAGTGTCGCAAACGCAGCGATTGGAGCCGGCTATGATATGATTATTGTGCTGGCAGGAGCAACAAATATATTGAGAGAACAAACACAAAATAGATTAAATCATGATTTGATTGGGCAATATGGTAGTAAAACAATTGGAGTCGGCAGGTATAACAATGATGCAGCAAAACAACCCATAAGTCTAACGACTCCAGATTCCGATTTCAACAAAAAAGAGGCAAACGCACAACTTAGCGGGATTAATTTTGAAAATATTCGCGTCCCTGTAATTGCTGTAATCAAGAAAAATGTAACACCGCTTAAGAATCTGAAAGAATGGTTAGAAAAACAGGCAGGTCAAGGCGGTGTACTTAAAAAATCCTTGCTTCTCATTGATGACGAGAGTGATTATGCCAGCGTCAATACAAAAGAAGAAGAAGACCCTACTGCTATTAATAGGGGCATTAGAGATCTCTTAAACTCATTCGATGTTTCAACTTACCTTGCCGTCACAGCAACACCATTTGCAAATATTTTAATTAATCATGACGTAACAAATGAACAATATGGTGCCGATATCTTCCCTAGGAGTTTCATTTGGGCATTGGATAAGCCTGAAACCTATATCGGGGTCAAAGAAACTTTAGGGGAGTCATTTATAGATGTTTATTCCCTGGACAATGAAATGACGACTGAAGAAGTAGCGAATGAAATCCGATTTGTATTGACCGCAAAAAAAGATGACCATTTTAACAAATTACCATACTATGTAAAATTCGCAATTTGTAGGTTCCTTTATGACTCAACTTGTCTTAGAAATGAACGTAGTATTGATCACCTCTCTTTATTAGTAAACATTTCTAGGTTAACTAATCACCATATTGAAATTAGCGGCCTAGTTCAAGAATTTACAGAGGAACTTTTTAAAACCATAAAAAATTCTTCAATAAACAAAATAGACAATAAATGGTTATTGCATATAAAATTTCTTGCACAGAACAATCTGAGAAATTTTACAACTTTGGATGAATTTTGGAGTGAATTAGAAAACTCTATTGGGCTGACTGAGATCTTTGATATTCATCAAAACACCAAAGTACCTCTCACCTATCCAATTGGCATGCGACGTAATTCCATTTTGGTAGGTGGTCTGTCCCTATCAAGAGGATATACTATTGAAGGACTTATAACTTCTGTCTTTATAAGAACGACAAAAACTTTTGATACGCTAATGCAAATGGGGCGGTGGTTTGGACACAAAAAACACATTTTAAAATATATAAGTGTCTTTACTACGCCAACCATACGAAATCGTTTTGAATTAATTGAAGATTCCGTTTTGGACCTACTTGAGCAGATTGATGAAATGAAAAGCCTAAAACTACCTCCAAGGGATTTCGGACTTAATATTAGGCGACATCCTAATGTCATCATAGAGTCTGCAGTTAGAGAACTTAGATCAAGGCAAGGATTAGAGGTGGTATCAAAGGCCAAAAGTAAATCAGCCCAACAAATCACGTTAAAACTTTCATTAGGAAATAGAATTATGGAGACTGTACGCTTTCTAAATGATAAAGAATCTGCTATTTTCAATAATGATCTGGTGAATAAATTTTTCAATGAATTAGAAACATGCCTAAATTGCAACAAATATTCACCTGTAGTGTATCCCGGACTGCACATCGATATTAAAAATAAAGATTCAATCCTTGGTTATTTAGATGTATCAAATAATACTGTAAAAGAATTTATCATCAACTACAAATTACCAATTCAAAGATTAAGTGATACCAGCGCCAAGTTACCATTAAGGTTCCTTGTTGATTTTTTAGAAAAACAAGAAAATCAGAATATTCAATGGGATGTAAGTTTGGTCACTGGAGGAGAAAAGGAAACTACTGAAATTTTGGGAACTGAATGGCAAAAAGTAAAAAGAACTGTAGAAAAAGCTAAAGATGATAAAAGTATCAAATTGCCTAAAAATCAATTGTGTATTCCGGCTCATGAATTTCGATTTTTAAATGGCACGTACACAGAAATGACCAATAGAACAATAGCACGAGCAAAGAGAATAGCAGAAACAGGTAAACCCTTGTTGCTGCTTTTTCCAATAAAACCAGAAGAAGCCCCAGGTGAAGATTTGGACCTCGAAATATTTGAAAAAACACCTCTTTGGGGTTGGTCTATCTCTATGCCAGGTAGCAAAAATAGCGAGGAACATGTATCGGTACTTGCTAATAGTGTATTTATAAAAGAATTAATGGAAGATTACGAAGACATAATGAGTGATGAAGATAATTAATCAATTCCTTAAGTTACAAAAGGATTCACAATTCGCATTACGTTATCATAAATATTCCACAGAAGCCTTCTGCGGATCTGGGCCGCTAGAATATGGTGTCAAAATATTGCTATCTAATGGAAAACCCATGATTAAAGAATATGAGAAATTCAAACTTCGTGCGTTACAAAACAATACTAAAATAATTGTTTTTATTGAATCAAAAGTTGAAAATACGAGCGAACTTGTATTGTTTGCCCATTTAATAGAATATGTCCTGTTTGAGTTAGGAAAAAAAAGTAATGCTACACCCGCGGATATCAAAAATTCAATTGATGATTTTTTGAAATTTTCAAGTGGCAAAGCGCCAGAAATTTCTGTAGAAAAACAAATTGGTCTAATTGGAGAACTATTAATTTTTCAAGATTTATTAGATAAATTTCCTGACTCAAACCAACTAAATAATTGGCATGGTCCCGAAGGTTATAAAATTGATTTTATTTTCAGCAATAAGTTTGGCATAGAAGTAAAGTCCAGAATTCAACCATTTAAAGACTGGATTTCAATAAGTTCTGCAGAGCAACTTGACAATGACTTAGAATCGCAGCATTTGGCAGTTTGTGATTTTCTGCCAAGTGACACTGGAAGAACTGTGAAAGACATTATCGATGAAGTAATAATAAAATTAGACGATCATGACAAGGTAAATGAATTTATAGAGAAAATGAGAAAGGGCAAGTTTGATTATTTTACAAATTATTCTAATTTAATCAAAGTAACATTATTTAAACAATCATATTTCAACACAAAAATAAATTCATTCCCAATACTAAAATGGGAACAAAATCTTAGGATTGACAAAATAAAATACGACATTAATATTAATGGTCTCCCAACTATCCAATTCACGGATTCTCTAGCCAAAATTCGTAGTCAACTGGAATTGAATTAAAGAACAGTTTTGACTTAAGAATATTCTTCAATCGATTACCAGCACCGCCACCGTGTGCCCCTAAAACAAATTGCCGTTTGTGTTCCTCCGCGCGATATTCTAAAGTAAAAATAGAGCGTTTGACACCCGATAAATAAATATCACCCTTTATCCTACCGCTATCTAATACCCGCCAAACAACTTGATCGGAATCTTGGAGCATCAACATAACGTCTTGACTATCAAATATCAACCAACTAGGAGAATCATAGATACAAAAAAAATTGCCTTTTAAAATGAACGACCTTAAAAATGCTTCGCTCCTTAGATCACTGATTATTTGTTCATGAGTCTCCGAATACTTTATCATTTTCCCAAGATTTAAATATTGGGATCCCCAATTTTCTGTAAATGGAGAAAAACTGCCTAAATGAAATTGCCAATTACTTCCTGATTTCAGCACAAATGATCCTTCTGAATACTGATTGGATAGTCCAACTAATAATTCCTTTTTGATTCTACCATCATCATTGGTACATTGTTTTTTGAAAAAACTTCTTAATCTGTCGCCAGTCAATTTTATCGATCTTGCTTGACCTGAGCTCATTGCATTTACACTCATTTATTTTTTATTTGGCAGTGAATTTTTTACAAATTTGCAATGCTCAAATTTTCAAAAGGGATATTTGAGAATTTATTTTTTTAAGAATAAGAGAAGTTAAATTCACATCCCATCCATTGCCCGCTCTTTTGCATAATTGATAATAAGATTGTGAACTAAAATTGAATTCACCATCTTCAAAACCCATAAGACGATAATGTTCAGAAATAGACATCTTTCGAACCCGAAATCTCCCATTTTCAGGGGGATGGACAATCCTTAATGAATTATGATGAGGCTCTGTAATTGTTATCGAAGTACCATCTGTTCGAATTTTCTTATTATAGATATCTAAGCACAAAGG
>JACCDK011170088.1_pt1 | contig 14633 bp, 13 predicted proteins | sample 7445871 | NCBI WGS metagenome assembly JACCDK01 (sample SAMN15323436, study PRJNA562643) | freshwater metagenome | isolation source: river surface water | place: USA:Blue River Watershed | collected 2017-08-15 | reverse complement strand
ATTGGTTTTTGTCTATCCCAGAGATGATAATTATCTCCAGTAATTTTTGCCACAGAGTGCTCTCCAAATAAACCGGTGAGGGCATCTGCAAAAGTATCTTTACCCACAGCCGAATCACCTGCTATACCTATTGCAAAAGGTTTTCTACTGAGACGAAAAAAGTCATTCCTCATGATAGCTTCTCGCCATATTCGCATTGCTAAAATAATACCGATAGCAACCATGCTGGTTTGAAGTAGTGATTCAAAATACATCTCGATAGAGAACGGCAGGAGAAATTTTTTAACTAGAAAAACTTGGTGGCTATCTGTTAAGCCTATTGGTAAATATAACAAAACAGTTGATATATATATAACAGATAAAATTCCAACCAATAAAATTCCAATTCTGTCACTATTTGCTTGGTATATAACAAGAAATGGCATAGCCCAAACAAACCACCCTGGAGATATAGGAGTCATCAAAATAATCAATAAGAATGCTATTGCCAATGTTCCTTGGAAAACTTCAAAACTCATGCGCTGCACGCGCCAAGCTATGTATATCATCGTCAAATAAATCAATGGGAGTAAATAAATAGAAGCACCACCCCCAAAATCGAGTGAAAGTCGAAATACTTTTCTCATTTCTGGATTGCCCAGTAACATCTCAACTGCGGCATGAGAATATAAAAACGGAATACCAAAAATTAATGAAGTAGCCGTAAAAGCAAGAATAAAATGTAGTGCACTTTGTCTTAGAAATTTATTGTTATAAAGATAAATGCAAAAAAAAGGTAAGGCAACTATCATACTTAATTTAGCTGAAATAGCAGCTGAGCAGAATAATGCGGAAAGAATCATTTGTCTGTTGCGAAGAAAATATATCGATACGACAAGTAAAAATGCTGGTATCAGATCATTCAATCCAAAAATATATGACGCTACAATAATGATTGGTGAGAGCCAATATATTCCCAATAAAAGTTTCTGGCGATTTGGAACTAATAGATTTAGAGTTATCAATAAGCCAAAATCCGCAAGTAGCAATGCAAATTCATATCCATAACTTATTGGCACTCCAGCGAATTTACAAAAGAGAAGGGGTGGTAAAAAAAATAACCACATTGCATACCCATACGGAAACGCTGCTAGATTACCGCCTGAAGAAATCCATAAACCCCAAGGATCAATCGTGGCGATAGAAATGGTATTTTCCATAAATGGTAAATACCAAACAGAAACTGGGATAGGGGATAAATAGTAAATAAGAGCTAATCTAATAATCACACCAAACCCAAACATTGGTTGGGCACAGAGACTTTTGATTAAACTCATGAATAGGCCTCCCACAAGTCTGGTCGCTTAGTACATACCGCATCTATTTGGATGTCTTGCAATCTTAGTAGAGTTATCATTTTTGTAATTTCGATCTCTGCATTTCTTCCATGCAGCTCAGGAGAAACAACACAAAGCTTTAGGCCTGACTCCTTTAAGAGTTTGGCTTCATTTGTCGTTATCGGAAATTTGCTAAAACAATCAACCCAAACCCAGTCAATCATAGATGTTAATGAAAGCGCGGTGTTGATTGATTCAAATTCAGAAACCCGTACAGCACAGTTTCTTTCTCCTAATTTTGCCAAATTAATAAGAAATGGAAATGATTGATCAAGAAAAAAATAATTTTTTATATTTCTCGATTTAATTAAATCAAGAATTTTATCCTCAAGCCCTTCCTCCTTAACATTCAAAATTAAGGTGTGATGCTGAAAATAGTCTATCCACTCCTCAAAAAATTGCCCCCCCACATAAGGATCATGCTGAAGAATGAGCTGACTTGACTTAGATCGAATATCGATTTCAACGCCATACTTTCTATCCGTTTCAATCAACTCAGAAATCAAATTTCGCCGATGATGAATAATCACCATTTAGATATTTTTCTTCAATTGAAAACTGTAACTGAGTGTTCTACGTATGAATTTTAATTTAGCCAAAAAACTGACATTCCAGCTAGAAACTCCATTGGATCTATCTCTAAATTTAACTGGAAATCTAAAAATATTCAATCCCTGAATTTGCGCCTGATAGTAGACATACAGATCTAACGAAAAGTCTTTTGGGGGAGATGACCAAGTTTGTAAAAATTTCCGAGAAAACATGGTCGGCTGAGCATTAATATCCCACATTTTTTGTCGCAGTAAGATGGATTCAAATACACTCATTCCAACAGTAAAAAAAACGTCAAAAAATGGTCGCCCATAACGAAGTCCCTTAACAAATATATCTAAACCATGTAATCTAAAAATATCCAAACCTAGGATAATGTCTTGGGGATCTGTTTGCATATCAGCGTGCGTCCAAGCCAAAATCTCTCCCTTTGCGAACTGCAACCCCTTTAAAATTCCATATCCATAACCCTGATTTCTATCCACCACCACACTATGACAGCCTGGGTACTTAGGTAGCAAATTGGCTAGTACTTCAGATGTATCGTCTGATGATCCATTATCAACTAGGATCACCTCTATAGACCCAACCTCCAAAAGCACTTTACATTTTTCTAGAATTAAAGGGATATTTTTAGACTCGTTGTAGCAGGGTATAACAAGAGAACAATAGATCATATTAAAACTTGCTTTTTAATTACCACTCTTCTACCCATGGCAAAAATTTTTGGCGCCCACCAAACCAAAAGTTGATCAACTTTAAGTATAAAATTTAAGACAAATGTTGGCAACTCAGGAACTTTAGTTTTTGAAATAACACCGCCTGAGAGGGGAAATATCAAGCATTCACATAATTCATTTTTAAGAATTTTAAGACCAGGGAATTTCTGCTCAAACCTATAGCTATCCTCGAATAGTAACTCTGGTACCGCACAATTAGCTGACCATAAGTCTGTTGGGTCATTCACTATTACTTTTGGATTGAATACATCCACGTTATATGACCAGCCCTCATGACGCATAAGCCGAAGTAATATTCGTAAAAATAAAGACGTATTCAACTCCTGAATCAACAAAACTCCACCTGGCTTTAAAACACGCTCACACTCCTTAAAAAATTTGTAAGGGCTATAAAAATGATGGATATTATGCGAAGCAATCAACACATTGACAGAAGAGTCTTGCAAATCCATTGCTGTTGCATCTATATATTTATCTATCCAAGGATTGCTCATGGCATCTGTTAGTGTAGGTTTATATTTCAAAAATAATTCTGAAAAGCCTGCACCAGATCCAATTTCAATAATTATTTCATTATCGTAAAGATACGAATTCATCCACTCATATCTTTGAGTAAGTAATATATTAAGATTCCTAAATCTATTTTTTATAAATCCTTCCCTTGCCTTAGCAACAGACCCCTCAGATTTCATTAAATTCTCATCGTGACGCGGGAAGTAAGGCCCTTTAAGTACAATTTTTCTCATAAAAGGCAAGGAATGTCCTCCGCATATCGCATTGTCAGTGAAGATATTTGATCTGGTGGAATATGCTGATCCAACTCAAGTCGATATGGGTGACCATTCCATTTATGAAAACAAGACTGCCAGTATTCAAATGTCTGCAAATCATTCGGTGTACCCCATGAGAGATAGCTATCCACTTCGAATAAATAACAATTAAATCCCAATTCAATTGCATCATTTATCGAGGAATCTATATAGAACTCTCCATTAACCCTTCCATTTCGATCCATTAAATGATTTACTACATTACGAAAGTTTTTAGCCTTTTTAAAAGTAAAGGTTCCCAACACTATTGGATCAATTTGAGGATTATTAAGAGGCTCTTTTACTGAGATTGAAGAAATTTTACCGCTTTGCTCGCTAATCCAGCCGAACATTTTTGGGTATCGAATAGCATTGGGGTGCCCACGAACCCCCCAAACAATCACATCTATTTTTGGATCTCGGATCATATCCTGTAGACGAGAAGCGGAGTAGAGCATCCCGCTATCACAAGCTGCGATAGTAACGGGCAATTCATCAACATCTATATTATTCTCTTTAAAAGAATCGAGGCCGATTAAAGCCGTACAGGCTTGGCCCTCGGTTACCTTTTGAATTTTTTTAATAATAGAATTTGGGTATTTATTTAATAGCCTATTGGCCACAACTTGATAACCAAGCATATCCTCACGCAATACAAAAACTTGTTTTGATGTATGCGGTAGATCATGAATAGCTTGGAGCACCATAGGCAAGCCGGAAACCGATATAAGCGGCTTTGTGATTTTATAACCCTTGTCCTTAAAACGCTGACCCAACCCGGCCATCGGCATTATAAGAATACCATCTTGCTCATAATCATCAGTAGATGGCTTAATTAAACACTTAAAGGCATCCGACCATATACGATATTCAGCCAAATCTTCTGGAGTACCCCATTGCATAAAATGCTGAATAGGATATACAGCAATTGAAGCATGGTTTTCCAACAATGGTTTATAGGCCAAGCTGACATAAAATTCTCCTCCTACATTCAGATTTTTATTAATTATCTCTTCAAATGTATCTTTCATTAAATTTGCAGAAGCAAAGTAGTAGGTTCCACTTGAAGCAAATTCATTTATTCGATTATTTGTATATGGTTGTTTTTCCTGAATATCTAACACCCAACCATTTACTTCCTGAATATATGCATAGTTTGTATCCCCCAACGAATGCGGATGAAAACCTCTGTATGCGGGAATAGCTCCTATACAAGTTGATTCGATAACGAATTTTTTAAAGTGATCCCAATCCCAAAAACATGTGAAATCACAATAATTTACAACCACAGGCTGATTTAGGTCAATTTGATTAACGGCTTGAAGGACTGCATATATTGGACCCAACTTATGCGGAGGAATGCCTACAATACGACCTGTTGGGCAATATTTTTTTAAAATACTAGCCATCTCATATGAAGGATCTTTTAAGTGCTCTTGATTACAAATGAAAATAAAGTCCTTTTCCCCAGGAAACATATCAATTACGTGAGCCACAATTGGCTTGCCCTCAACCTCAATCAGAGGCTTTGGAATCGTGTAACCTGCCTTACGAAACCGCTCGCCAAATCCAGACATTGGAATAACAATTTGCATGTTTTATTTACCTTAGTAAAAATATTACTGATGGAAATTATTTTAATAATTTGTTATCGCGTATTACTGAATGGATTTCATATCCCTTATCTTTAGGAAAATTGTTCCATGAAATCCATCCAGCTTCGATCAATGTGGCTTTATTCTTTTCAACATCAGGATCCATAAGCAGTATCATATTAACTTCAGGAATTGCACCAATACTATCAACAATAGTTTTGCCTAGTTTCAATTGACCATGATATTGCTCATAATTCCATTGGGACGCAGTTACCTCTGCTAAGGAATAACCTGATAAAATTTGCGGCATGACACCATAGGTTACGCCACTGAATATTAATTTTTTAGAGAATCCTGCTGTCTGCGCTTCATGTAATGCTCTGCGAAAATCATAGAACTGTTCAGTTTGTCTTGCAAAAGGTTTTCCAGCTAAAGGGTCTATAAAGTATTGAGGATAACGCATAAAATTTAGGCTCCCAGCAACAATAAAGCCAAATGCAAATATTAAAAAATACCTCCTGGAGACCCGCCACTCATAAAGCTTTATTAAAATTAACATCACTCCGATCAAAATAAATGGTACTAAATATTCTGCTTTATATCGATCAACGCCCCAAAGAATCGGTCGAATTGAAAAGAAAGTAGCGACAAATATTAGAAATAGGAGTCCAATTAAAACGCGATTTTTAAAATAGTTGTTTTCGTATTTATCGCGAAAGAGTATCCCCAATATAAGAGTTAGCCAAAATGGGCCAATAGCGCTAAATGAAGTACCGTAAATTATTCCCTCTTTTAGGGCGAAATAAAGGCGATTAAAGACTAAATTTGATCCTGCAATATATTCTGCCTCGCCAGAAATGTAGGTTGCAGGAGTGCCTTGAGTAACACTCATAACGAAAAAAGGCAAGCAAAGTAATAGTGGCGTAAAGAGTAATAAGCTATTATTCAAACTGATTTTGTGATTATTTTTTTGAAATTGCTGGAGATAAAAATAAATAAAAATAGGAAATAATAAAAAGGCTGTTAATCGCATCAATGTAAAAATACAGATTAATACTGAAACCCCGAACCATGAAGAGAATATTTTAGGCGGATTAAAAATAATTTTAGTAAGAACTATGACTGCTATGAACGTTGTCCAAGCAGATCCCTCAACCATGGAGGCAACATGCATGTAAAGTGGGATGGAACAAGCTGCAATACTCAGTACAAGGGAATTGATGCAGCCAATACGATTTCGGAATGTCCAATATATAAATCCGGAACAAAAAATAAGTCCAATTAACTGAGAAAGCCTAAGGGACCAATCACTGATCCCTAGTGTCCCAGTCACAAACCAAATAGGGAATAACTGAAAAGGTGGGTGAGGACTTCCCCCAATTCCAATTTCTAGTGAAAAAAATCGAGCCCCTATTGTGATAACTATGACAGCTATGCAGAATAATGGCTTATACGTTCTGAGACGAGTTAGAAAACTAAGAATTAAAAAACTTATAATTATAAGTAAAACATCTAAACTGTAGACCAAATTTTTAAATGCCATATCCTGAAAAAAAATATTATCTTGGAGCTTCCCTACCAGATACATCTCATGAGCTTTTGCTCCGAGACTATAGTAAAACTGATCTCCTGAAATTGGCTCTTGAAGTCTAAAAAATTCAATAGCAATCCAAATAGCAGCGATAACAATAAATGCCAAAAAATCTTTAAAAGACAGCAGGATTTTTGAAGATAAAAAGGAAGAATTATTGAGCCCTAAGATTAAATATCCAGTCAAAATGCATACTGTATAGATTACAACGCCAGCTTGCAGCATTACAGCATCGCGAGCTATTATGGGTTGCCATCCATAAGACCAAAAAGTAACAAATGCCAACAAAAATGGCCAATTAATCGTTATAAAAAAATCTTTTAGAAACCATTGCTTTTCAAAGTTATGAAATATTTTTAAAAAAGCTTGTCTCATAGAAAAATTTATAGGTTCAAGCCATCCGCAAGGAAGCTAAAAATTAGTCATTTAACAGATCTCGTTCGTATTGCATCCGATACTGCCTTGTGATTGAATTAAGAATAATACTTACGCTTAAAAAAAGTGCAGAGACGAGCTCTAAGGCTGCTGCCAATATTGCTAATGGCACATGATATATGTATCGATATTTAATCCAGTCATCAAATACTGGTATTGCAACTATAAATCCTAAAACTCCAAATATTATCGAAAGTATTCCAAAGAAAAAAAGTGGTCTGTAATAGCAAAGAATTTGAAAAATAGTAAAAAGAACTTTTGCTCCATCTGTGAAGGTATTGAGCTTACTAAAACTTCCCTTAGGGCGATCTAAATACTCAATAGGAATTTCTTTAATGCGGTATCGCTTATCTAATGAATGCAACGTAATGTCCGTTTCAATCTCAAAACCCTCAACCAAAATCGCATAATTTTTAACGAATTTACGGCTAAAGACGCGATACCCACTCATAATGTCAACTAATTTTGCCTTGAATAGGCCATTTACTAACGATGTGACTAAAGAATTGCCAAAGGAGTGGAAACGGCGCTTATTTTCCTGCTTATATCCCCCTAGTGAATGGCGCTCTCCAACCACCATATCTGCCTCACCATTGACGACAGGTTTAATCAAATCGGGCAACCTTTTCGCAGGATAGGTTAGATCCGCATCCACCATAACGTAGATATCAGCCTCTACCTCAAGGAAGGCTCTTCGAACTGCATTGCCTTTACCCTGTCGTGGTTCACGGAACACGCAACCAGTGATGCCAAACTTATTCAATGCTTGCAGTGCTAGATCATGGCTAGCATCATTAGAATTATTATCCACAACATAAATACTTGCCTCAGGCGCCGCTGCATGAAACTCTTGGATTACTATTGAAATCGTTAGAGCTTCGTTATAAACCGGCAATATGATGGCAATAGACTTCATTTTCAGAGCGTTAAGTGAGCTTAAAAAATAAGGTCATATTATTTCTTTGCAGAGTAAATTTCCTGCCAATGAGCAATCATTTCATCCATCAAATCTTCGAAGGAATATTCTGGGGCCCACTTTAACTCTGTTCGAATTTTTTTACTATCGCCACGTAAATAAGGTAATTCCTCAGGTCTGAGAAATTTTGGATTTTGCGTTACGTAATTTTTATAATCCAAATTTAATTTTCCAAATACATACTCACACATTTCCCTAACAGAACGAGTTTCTCCAGTAGCAACAACATAATCCCCTGGCTTTTCTTGCTGCAAAATTAAATGCATTGCACGGACATAATCTTTACTGTGCCCCCAGTCTCTATAGCTGTCCATATTTCCCATTTCCAGTTTGTCTGCCAAACCAAGAGAAATTTCTACTGCTCCTTTAACTACTTTGTTGGTAACAAAGTTACTTCCCCGCCGTGGTGACTCATGATTAAACAAGATTCCATTGGCAGCAAATAACATATAAGCATTGCGATGGTGACGTACTATGTTGTAGCCAAAAACTTTTGAGCAGCCATATGGGCTGACTGGATGCATAGGGGTTGTTTCTCTTTGATACCCATCCTGATCTACAGCACTACCAAACATTTCCGAGCTGCTAGCTTGATAAAATTTCGCATTAGGGACAATATGTCGAAACGCCTCTAACATATTCAGCACACCAATTGCATTGGCCTGTACAGTAAAATGAGGAATATCACTACTAATACGCACATGACTTTGTGCGCCTAAGTTGTAAATCTCATCGGGCTTAAAAAGTCGCAACGCTCGCTCAATAGAGCTTTGATCAATTAAATCACCATACTCAAGCTCAATAGGCAAGCCATAAATACGATCACGTTGGTGTTCTACCGTACTGTTTCTACGAACAATACCCGTAACACGATAGCCAAGTGAGAGCAGATACTCAGAAAGATAACTCCCATCTTGACCAGCAATACCTGTAATAAATGCAGTTTTTTTCATTTTTTTTGATCAACCAGTACTAAAGATTGGTGAGTTTTCATTGATTTTGCCAAGTCTACCATTGATGTAGCCACATCTTCGGGGCTGAGGATGCTGGCTTTCTTTGGTAAATGCGCAATCATCGGCGTATCAACGGACCCGGGATGTATTAGACCCAGTAAGATGTTCGTTCCCTCAAAATTCTCACAAGCTCCCTGCCACATGTTGTGAAGTGCAGCTTTGCTAGCGGAATACAGTATGTAATTTTTTCGCCCAGACTCATAAGATGTAGAGCCAATCATTACTATACTGATATTTGAATTTATATGCCCTAGGAAGTATTTGATTATTTCCCAATTCACGCCAACATTCGGGTCGAAAACCTCATTAAAACCAGTTTTGTTATCCCCCAGCACACCAATGCAGTTAAACAACCAATCTGGATTTTCGCTTGCAAGAATATTTGAAATATTATTTATTTCACCCCTATTGAGCACTACTACTTTGTGCCCCTGCTCAGTCAACAGGGCACATAACGCCCTACCGATACCCCCTGTTGATCCAAGCACTAAAGCTTTTTTCATTACTTCCCGTCAAAAATACTGTCGACGCGAAATGTATCACTTTCATAGTCAGGGCCACCTCTTGGGCCCTCTGAGAAAACAATGAATTCTGACTCTTGATCATCTAAATATCTAAGTGCATGAATTTCATTCGGAGGTGTTGTAATCACATCGCCCACATTCACCATGACCATTTGACTTGGCTCATTTGAACCCACAGGCTTGTACCAATATTCCATGCGACCCTTCGTCATCAACATATGCTGAGTGGAATGCTTATGATAGTGATTACCTCGAAGTGAATGAGCTTTACTATTCACAACAGCAACATGGTGAATTTGGGCATTAAAAAAAACATCCGCGATTGTCCCTCTCTCATCCTGATGAAATTCTAATCCAGGATTATTTTGCTTATAGATATTAAATTTTTTCATTGTGATAAGAACCTTACATTTGGGTTAATCTTTTTAAGAGCTTCTTTTAATGGCTCGCTAATGTTCCAACTAAGAATTAACGCATAGGGCTTTTCATAGTTCGCAAACACCTCGTCCCCAAATATTGGGATACGACTGAGTGGTGTATATTTGCCTTTCTTAAACTCACTAGAATCAGTCATACATTTTAAATGTGATCCTGTAAGCCCATGCCAATTTAACCAAGTATTAGCCTTTGCAGCAGCGCCGACACCAATAATGATCGCATCCGGCTCCTTTGACATTAAGCTATAAAACTGCAAAAGCCACTGATTTCTGCGCTCAACTAATCTTGTCTGGAGCTCCTTATAAAAATCAATAGAAAATAAGCCGGATTTAGTCTCTTCATCTATTGCTGACTTAATTTTTGCAGGAATAGCAGCAGCAATTCCTTTTTTGGCAAAAACGCGTAATGACCCACCATGGTAATTAACGATTTCAAAATCAATTATTTGCATACCTGCTGCAGCAAGCAGATACCATGAGCTTTTAACAGTAAAGTAGCTGATGTGCTCGTGGTAGACCTGATCTAAATGACCGCTTAAAACTGAATCAGCCCAGTAGGGCAACTCAAAAACAAAGATGCCGTCATCTGATAACAAGTCATGAACACCCTGTGCAAAATCAACAGGATTGTTAGCATGATTAAACACATTATTTGCCATCACCAAGCATGCCAAACCATGCTTGACCTTAACCTCGCCGGCAACTGACTTAGTGAATACAGCGCGCATGGAAGGTTGCCCATTAGCTCTAGCGAGTTCACACATAGCTCCCGAGGAGTCAATCCCCAAAGTGGGCAAGCCCTTCTCGCGAAACTTACCAATTAAATAACCATCATTACTACCAATTTCAACCACTAAAGCATTTGGATTGAATCGCTCAATCAAAGTGCTTGCGTACTTATTCCAGTGATTTCTTGAAAAGCTTGAATTAGAGGACGTGTAACTATAACTATATAAGTTATATCTCTCTTCAGCAGAACTTAAGTACCCTAGCTGTACCGAACCAGATTTTGGATTCAAATAGACTTGTAACGGGAAAATGGGTTCGGATAAATTAAGCTGATCGTTTGCTATAAATGTGTCCGCATAAGGATGCTGCCCAAAATCTAATACTTTAAAAACTGGGGCACCACTAATTAAGCATTTATCGATCAATAGGCTGTGAGTCAAACTCTGCGCCATAGTATGGTCCATTCTTTATCTCATAAATTACCGCGTCACTTGATACCACTTCAAAATTATGCCCCCCATTATATAAGGTCATACACATGCCCGGCCCTAGAAGAGTTGTCTCAAGCAATAAGTCATCTATATCATATATATTGGCTTTTAAATGTCCAGAAATTACTACCCAAGCCTCTTGTGTCCCAACTGTATTTCTAGGAGAGTTTTTGTGCTTATGTGGTCGAATTATCTTAGCCATGGGAAGGCTTATGACACTAACCTGTAAAATTTGATCTGAATCACTGGCGCTTTCTCGACCTGCTACTTGAGAACTATCTAAAACAGTAGCCAGTAAGAGGCTGGGGCTAGTTTTGCTAAAAATTTTCTTTTGTACCATGTTATCAATTTAATAATTTTCAATAGTGTTACAGTCTGATCCTGTTATGAATTATAAAGTAGCAGTCAATTTTTATAATCGAATAGCATCGGGGGATTAATAAAAAGTTTAGCCAAAAAGATATTCGCCAACCAAACTTAAAAAACATCATTTAAGAAGAATGATAATCTTTAATCCTCACTCCAATTTCAAAGAGAATGACTGCCTAAACCTCAACTTGATCGCAAGAAATACTATCACCAACTCAAACCTTGTGGACGACAATGATTAAATCATTTTTTCAAAGCTGGCAAATTGCTATTTTTGCCTTAATAAGCGGATTGTGGATGATATATGTACTCATTCAATTTAATGTAGAAACTTATATTCCTTATTTTGAGCCCTTACAAAAAAATACTTCAGATTTTTTTGTGAGGTGCGTTTCTGGAAATTGTAGCTCTCTTATTCTTCCCTTATTAAGCTATTTATTACTGCCCAACCAATCTTCTGTAAGTTATTTGTATTTGTGGATGCTGATAATTTATATGATGGGAATTTACCTACTTTGTCAAATTATTAAGTACTCAAAATTTTCACATCAGAATTTATTAGCTACAAGTATTCTTGTGTGCACCGCCATACTTGAGAGTAAGATTCCATTTCATCCAGAGTATTTACCTTGCACATTTGCAGCATTTATAGGTGTCTTTGGTGCAAAAAACAAACGAAAGGGATGGCAGTATTTCGCTCTAGCGGCGATACTTTTTCATATTCAATTGGGGACATTTATCCTGCTTTGCCTTCTTGTAAGTAATCTTTTTGTCAATCCTACAAAAGACCTGAGAGTTTTTATTCTGGAACTTTTAAGATTACTATTGATCGGGTATGCCATTATCTGTCTCTATTTAATACTTATTGACTATGATTTTTTACAGTTTTATCAATTTAAAAATAACACAATCTTCCCCACTCAAATTCAACAAAATCTTATAAATACAGTCTTTATCTATTTAGGCTCACTATTTGCAATATTATTTATCCATGCTGAGCAATCTAAAAACTAATCTTAAATTTTTGCGACGTTGTTTTTATGCAATCCTTCATAAATCTTTTCTAAGAATCATTCTTAGCAAAAAAGATAATTTTGAATTAAATAAAAAAACCTTCTCCGGAGAATTAAAAATGGATCCCCTTAAAAATTTAATGGTTTATTTTTTAAAAATTTTTATTTTTTTATTATTAGTCAACGTTCTAATAATTAAACCTTTATCAAATGAAATTTCAAAGGCACTTGAAGGATTTGATAAAAATCAATTAATTAAGATCATCTCTCTTGATGCCATTAGCAACCCACTTACATTTATTAGGATGTCACAATATTATCTTGACAAAGGGGATTCTAAAAAAGCACAACTGTACTTACAGTATGCAAAAATTATCAAGGCTCGTTACTCATATCCAAAAGAAGTTAATGACCAAATAGTTCAACTAGAAATACAATTAAAATCGCTATCTCAGTAATATGTACTACATATTTAGTATTAGTATCTACTTATTCCTGTTATGGATTTTTGGCTTAAGTGAACTATTTTCTCCCAACCTCTCATTTGTTCCGCACGATACTTTTTATCCAGTTACTGACTATTTAAACAACACCTCCTTTGCTACTTTTAATAGCGCTTTTAATTACAACAACAATTTAGCAGGCTTAATGGTTTTAGCTCCCGATGCTATCGTCATATACATCCTAAAACTAATTCTTAGCAACCATTTAAGCCAAATTATTCATGTACTTTTATGTTTGATTGTTTTTCATGGTTTTTCCTTTTTTACCCTACAAAGAATTTTCAAGAATAAGCAATTAGTATCAGTGCTTGTTCTTTGCTATTGTTTTTCACCTTATTCTTCAGTTTTGTATAGCGCTGGAATTATTTACCAGCTGAGCACAGCTGTAAGCCTTGGAATTCTTCCGCTGTTACTTTATGGCTTAATTTCGTTTAAACCTAAAAGCAATTTGTTATTGTTATTTGTCTTAATTGCAATAATGGCCTTTGGGTTACTCTTTATTTATCCAGCCCTACTACTTATCTGTTTAACATTTTTCATCAGCTGGAGAAATAAAAAAATTGGTGATTTAGTTATAAATATTGGCAATACATTAAACATAAAAAATATTTTTTTATTACTTATTATATGTATTCCATTTTTTATTTTTATCTTTCTAATCTTGACTGCAGGTAATAGTAAAGATGCTATTCTATCTAATAGTACTGCATCCGCAATTAAGGGTGGTATTTTTTATCCACTAATGCAAATTTCGGCTTGGGGCATTTATAACGTATGGAGTCCCCGAGCAATTCTTAATTTTCATACTTACTTTTTCGATAATCCTTATAGAATTTTAAGTTTTACTTTGCCATGTTTGATTATTTATTTTTTGTATCGAGAAAAAAAATTAATCCCAATAATATTTATTTTATTTTTAGCATTCTTTGCTAAAGGCCCCAATTCACCATTCGGAGATCTCTTTAACTTTCTCATCAATCATTTTCCCTTGGGTTACATGATTAGAAGTCCTGACTCAAAATTTGGTGCATTTATTTCCGCATGGTTTATAGTTTCAATCGTATATTTATCTTTAAAACAAAAGATAGTAGTTGTAAGCTTTTCTGTCTTGTTTTTACTTTCTAATTTAAATGGCATGTTTTATCATGGCGCAATTTCTAGCAACAGAGGGGATGAAAGCACAACTTCTTTTATTTCAGATCCTGAGGCCGCTTCTCTTTCAAAGTTAATTCAAGGCTATTCAAATACCATTGTTGTTGGAGATTTTTCAGATTGTGCAAATGAATTTTATGAAAATAAATTTCATACCTGTCATGGAATATTAAGCACAAATCTTAAAAGACAGTTGGTTCATGCGCCCAGTAAGAGCTTTATTTCAACTATACAGAAGTACCGAGACTTTTCAATTTTGGTCCTAATTAATAAGCGACAGGAAAACAAAGGCAATTTAGCTTCGGCAAAACTTTTAAAAGCTAACTTT
>JACCDK011163160.1_pt1 | contig 14636 bp, 12 predicted proteins | sample 7445871 | NCBI WGS metagenome assembly JACCDK01 (sample SAMN15323436, study PRJNA562643) | freshwater metagenome | isolation source: river surface water | place: USA:Blue River Watershed | collected 2017-08-15 | reverse complement strand
TGAAATTCTCGTCAAAGTAATTATTTTTTGAAAGAATGTAGATAAAGAAAGTCCCTGAAAAATAAATTATGATCGATGAAACTACTAGAAAAGATCCGTCAATTTTAAAGTTTTCTGGATTTGAATTATAATTTACTTTTGAGAAAAGATAAGTTATTGAAAAAATTAGAATCAACAACGCACTTACGCCTGTAGAGATTGAGTCAAAATTTTGATTTTGAATTAGGATATTTTCAGTGAACAAAGCAAAAGCAAATATGGATGTAAATGCGATAAAGATTGTATTTCTGATCCTTAATTTTATTAAACCAAATAAATAAAGGGAAACCAGAAAAAATTCAATTACTGTAAAAAATTTAAAGGCTATGAAAGGCGAATTAAAAAAAACCTCTGAAATCGGATTTAAAATTAGGTCAGTAAAAAATGCTACCAACAGATAAATGGCTACTAACCTAAGGTCTCTAAGTTTCTTAGGGTAGATGACAGAAAGAATAAAGGGAATTATCCCCAATATTAAAGACAGGTATAATAAATTTGTAGTAATAGGGTAAGCGTTAATATTTGTCCAAATATAAACACTATAAAAATAAGATGGAAGTGAAAGACTATTTTATTATTTCATCAAACCAGCCAAGATCGCTATTCCTATCTGCAACAATACCCTCATTTGTCTTAATTTGACCATCGATGTTTACTGCAGTATAGTTTAAAATTGGATTATTTTCCTTATCAAGGCCAACCAAAACATAGGTTTTTGAACCTGCCTCATTTAATGCTTTGTAGATATTTATACCAATACATCCTGGTTGAGAAATTATATCTTGAATGATATTTTTTCCAACAAATTGAGCCCCGCCCTCACCATATTTATCGAAGTAATCTTTGACCATTTTAACGCCTAGGTCGTAACCAATGTGTTCGCCTACAGTCTCATCAACTAACTTTTGTTCCTGGATTTCGATATTACTTTTTAACATGATATTATATTTTTTGTGGATAAAAAGCTCTTTTGTTTCAGAAATTGAATTTCAGTGTTAATTTATCCATAGAGAAATGGGGTTCGTATAATTACGATAAAAATAGATGGTTTTAAAAACATAAATCATTGTAAATTAAATATATATAAAATATATGCATTTTTTACTCGAGTAAAGATAGGGGAAATGTACGTGATGAAATGCGTAAATTTACGGTCTTGTTTTTCGTGTTTTTCCCCAAAAAAAAGAGGAAAATCTACTTGTAGTTGATTTTGAATGTTTTTTTGTCAAATAATCATTTCATATGCTTTCTTCAAATGATAAAATTTATTGCAACTTTGATATTCCAATATCAATGAAGTAAAAAAGAGGCATGAAAACACTCTCTCAGGAATGTTACATTTCAGCAATTTTACTTTCTATGTAATACATTTTTTTCTTTCTTTTTAGTTTCTATTCCAATTCTATTTAAAGCCAATCAGCTTCGGGTTTGATTTTTTTTATTTGATCAATTCCCTGTGACTGAACCATTTTTTAGTACAAAGCGGCTCGTAGATATACCCATTAATTAAAGCGTAAAACTCCTATGTTTTTTTACGGCTGAATATAGCCGCTTAATTTAAAACCCTGTGAACCATGTCAACAATTGAAACAATTAAGGTAGCCATTGCTGATGACCATAAGATATTTCGTGACGGCATCAAAATGGCATTGTCCTCAAAAGAATACCTCAAAATCATATGGGAGGCAGAGGATGGGAAGGATTTGATTCATAAAATGAAGATCAAGCTACCGGATGTCCTTTTGATGGACATCAGAATGCCAGAAATGGATGGTATCAATGCCATTTCATTGTTGCGGAAAGAGTACGAAGAAGTGCGTATCATCGTATTAACCATGTACGATGATCAGGAGATGATCTCAAAAATGATGGAAATGGGGGCCAATGCCTATCTGACCAAGACCACTGATCCTGAAGAAATCTACAATGCAATCCTTACTTGCATGAATGATGATTTCTACTTCAACGATCTTCTAAACAAGGCTGTATTGATGAAATTGCAGCAAAAAAAGACAACAAGACAATTCTATCCCAATACAGTAAAGTTTACTGAAAAAGAGATCAGCATTCTTAGACTGATCGCACAAGACAAAACAACTGAAGAAATTTCAAAAGAGGTTTTTCTTTCTCCAAGAACCATTGAAACAATTAGACAGAACATGAAAACCAAGGTGGGGGTAAAGACCATAGCTGGTTTGATTATGTATGGTACCCGCAACAAACTGATTGATTAAATTGTTACAACGCCATGTTTAATGGCATACATGGCGAGACCAACCCTGCTTTTTACATCAAGTTTTGTAAAGAGGTTGTCCCTCATTCCATCAATTGCCCTTGGATTCATTTTTAAATTTCCTGCAATTTCCTTGTAGGTAAGTTCAGAGCAGGCGTACTTTAGGAAGTCAATTTCCATTTCTGTTAACATCACCTTGTCTAGTTGCTGTTGGTCCTGGTTGTTCCGAAACAGGCCAGCCAATTTGCTGCTAGTTTGAGCAGAATAATAGTATCCAAACTCATGCACTGATTTTATTGCTGCAAGAAGTTCATTCGGATGAATGTCCTTTTTCATGAATCCTTTTACACCTGCTTTTAAAAGCCTTATCAACGCCAAATCTGAATCATACATGGTCAGCATCAAAACTTTTATTTCCGGAAAATGTTGTTGAAGGTAGGATGCAGTTTCATGGCCGTCCATTTCTGGCATGTTTACATCAAGAATAACAACATCTGGGAAATTTTTATTGTCGAGTTGTGTAATCAGTTCTTTTCCGTTGGACGCTTCAAAAATAACCTTGCATTTACCTGAGTTGTTGATGAGAGATGAAAGTGCGTTGCGCAATAGTACATGATCGTCTACCATTGCGACCTTGATAAATTCATTTTTCATGGTTGTGATTGATTTAGCGGAATTTTAATGTGAATGGTTGTTCCAATATTCGGTGTAGAGTAAATATGGGTTTCTGCACCAATGATTTCGCCTCTTTGTTGTATATTCTTTAGTCCTGACATTTTTCTTATTTCCTTGGCTTTCATTGTTTCTTCAATATTGAAGCCAATTCCATTGTCAGATATCTTTAATTGTACATCATCCTTTTCATATGTAAGATCAATCGTAATAACATTGGCTTTCGCATGCTTGAGTATATTGTTGCAAGCTTCCTGGAAAATTCTAAAAATAATGAGCTCTTTTTCTGAATCCAGGAAAAGCACTTCACCTCTGACTTCAAACACTACATCTACAATTTTAGAACGGTTAATTACAGCAATTTCTGCATTTAATACATCAATCAATCCATGAGAGAAAAGTTGTCTGGAATCAAGGGATTTGGAGATGTCATTGAGGTCTACAAGCGATTTTGTAATCAGGTCTATAGATGAAATTAAAAGATCTTTGTTTGACTGATCCCGCTCAATAAAATTGGTAATCTGTAACTTCGAAAGTGTTAGGCCAAGTGAAATGTTGTCATGGATTTCACGGGATATTTTGTTAGATACATCTTCCTGGATTTCGAGTTGAGCTTTTAGGATTTCTTTTTCAGTTATTGTTTTTAAATTCTCTAGTTTTAACTTATAATCATTTACTTTAGAAGTATAAACATTGGTTAAGTAAATAGAAAGTAGAGATATTCCTAGAATAACTATAGTGCTAAAAATTAATATTAATATTATTCTTACTTCAATCGATAGCATTTTATTGCTTTGTATATGTGATAGAACAATATTGTGTAACCAAAACTTCCAATAAAATTCAAATATTTTGCAGCAATTTCTTGATGATTATCTAAGTAATTAATTACTAAATAGTATGGAGCAGTTGTGTTTACGAAAAGAAAAAGTCCTTTGTTTATTTCATTTGAGCTTTGTTTTATTATTATCTCATCATCCTTAATCTTTCGAGATACTAAAAATCCAAAACAAATATTAACTATCAGCGCTTCAATAATTACGATTATCGGCAAGTAATCAGTAGATATATTCAACCCATTTAAATATCTTAATATTATAAATATCGAAGTTGTTATTATAGGTATTATCTTGATTGAATTATTTTTTACTTTTAAAATTATGTTCAAGTAAAAAAAGATAATGATTGCCAATTCATAGTTTAAAAAAATTATTTGGAAGTATTCAGAAAATATAACAAATGCATTTTCGTTATCAAATAGATGTCCAAACAGGATTAAGCTAAAGCTATCAATGAACGATAGGATAGGAAGTATAATAAATATCTTTAGATCTCCTATTTCTTTAAAGTTCATTAAGGCATAAATAGCTAATAATAAACTAGTGATATTCATACTTGCAAAAGCAACAGTTGTTATTATTTTTAAGATTAACACAATAGACGTTTTTACGAATTTAATCAACTAAAAAGTACTGGATCTGTGAAAAACCCCATTTTAAACGAGAAAAACACCGTCAATTGATATTTTTGTATTTCAGTCCAAAGTTTATTCTTATCTCATTGATAAACAGATTTTTAGAATAATTTGCATCCATCCACTGACATAAGCCAAAACATTGACCGTATTTTCTGCACCATAATAATAGGGTAGTTCTACTGAGTATCAGGATATTGATTTCGCCTAATTTTACACAATATTAAATATTCAATATCCCAACGAAACCTAAAAGCACTAGCATGAACGAACCCATTAAAGTAGCGATAGCCGATGATCACGTCCTTTTTAGGGCGGGAGTAAAGTCTGCATTGTCTGTTCACAAAGACATTAAAATGATCGCAGAGGCAGACAATGGCATGCAGTTACTAACTGTGCTAAAGCATGTTCAGCCTGATGTAATCTTGTTGGATATACAGATGCCCATCATGGATGGAATCAATACTTTGCCAGAAATCAAAAAATTATACCCAGAGATCAAAGTGATCATGCTCACCATGCACAATGACCATTCCATGATTTCCAAACTCATGGAGTTGGGTGCCAATTCATACTTGACCAAGAATTCCGATTCTGAAATCATTTACCAAGCGGTTAAAACCGTGCATGAGCAGGAATATTATTTTAATCAGCTGACCAACAAAGCGCTGATTGATGGACTTCGAGTAAAACGCCAGGCTGAGGCATCTTTGCCGGTAGATGCTAAGTTGAGTGACAAGGAAATATCTATTCTTCGCATGATTTGTGAGGAGAAAAGCACAAAAGAAATTGCAGACCTGGTAGAACTTAGTCCAAGAACGGTGGAAGCTATCAGGGATAAGCTGAAAGTGAAAACCGGTGCAAAATCACTGGCTGGTTTAGTCATGTATGCCGTAAAGTCTGGGATCATTGAAAATCGACCTATCATCAATTGAGCGTAGACCCAATGACTGATTTTTAAATCGTTCAAGGAAATTCATCCATAAAGACCTTTTCATTCAACTAAACAACCTCAGGTTTGTTAAACTATCATGTCTAATAAACCTGAGGTTAATATTTTTTGGTTCCGCCGTGATCTTCGTTTTTTTGATAATACTGGCCTTTTTCAAGCGTTGAAGAGCGGAAAGCCTGTACTACCTGTCTTTATTTTCGATAAAAATATCCTCGACAAGCTTGAAAAGCCCATAGATCTTCGTGTTCAATACATCCATAGTGCACTGAGCACCATGCAAAATGGGCTGATCGGCGCCGGATCAGCCATTAAGTTCTACCATGATTCACCCGAAGCGGCTTTTAAAGATCTTTTGGCCAATTTTACCATTGGAACAGTATTCACCAACCATGATTATGAGGATTATGCCTTGAAAAGGGACGAGATGATCAGGGCCATGTTGGAAAATGGAGGTGCAGAATTCCAAACTTTCAAAGATCAGGTGATTTTTGAGAAACTGGAAGTGAGCAAGGATGACGGATCTCCTTACACTGTATTTACGCCATATTCCAGAAAATGGAAGTCATATTTGATGTCTCATCCCATTTCATTTTCACCCTCTGAGGATTTACTGGGTAACTGTTATCAACATGGTGACGCTGCCATTCCGTCTCTTGAATCCATGGGATTTGCCAAACAAGCCTGGAATTACCCCCAACTCACAGTGCCGGATGAATTGGTCAAAGAGTATACTGATTTGCGCAATTTTCCTGCTGTCAACGGTACTTCCAGGTTCGGAGTTCACCTCCGGTTTGGCACGATGAGCATCAGGAAACTGGTTGAACATGCAAAGGGACTGAACGAGACCTTTTTGAATGAACTGATTTGGCGGGATTTCTATCACATGATCCTTGCTAATTTCCCACATGTAGGACAGGGAATGTCTTTCAAGAAGGCCTATGATCAAATTGAATGGAGAAATAGCGAGACAGATTTTGAGAAATGGTGCAAGGGTGAAACCGGTTATCCGATTGTGGATGCAGGCATGCGCGAACTCCTGGCTACCGGCTTCATGCACAACAGGGTAAGGATGATTACGGCAAGTTTTTTGACCAAACACCTCCTCATAGATTGGCGTTGGGGCGAAGCGTGGTTTGCAGCAAAACTCCTTGATTATGATTTGGCTGCCAACAACGGTGGATGGCAATGGGCTTCTGGCTCAGGCTGCGATGCTGCTCCCTATTTCAGGATTTTCAATCCGGCCTTGCAAACCGAAAAATTTGATAAGCAGGGTATCTATATCAGAAAATGGGTCCCCGAATTTGATACGCTCCAGTACCCCCAGCCAATAGTTGTGCATGAGGTTGCAAGAAAAAGGTGTCTTGAAACCTATGCCAAGTACTTGGGTAAGGATTAAATGATACTTTTGCAGGGTTATGATGAGGAAGATTGATTGGTACATTCTCAAAAAGTTCCTGACCACTTTTTTCTTTTCACTGATACTGCTCACAACAATCAGTACAGTGATTGATATCAGTGAGCACACGGATGATTTTGCCAAATCCGGGCTGTCAACCAATCAGATCATCATGCAGTACTATGTGGGTTTCATTCCCCACATTGTTGCCATGCTTTTCCCTCTTTTTGTATTCATCTCTGTCATATTTTTTACCTCAAAGATGGCCAATCTCTCAGAATTCATTGCCATTCTGTCCTCAGGGGTAAGCCTTCAACGAATCTTAAGGCCTTATTGGGTGGGCGGTATTTTACTTGGGTCAATACTCTGGTATGCAAATGCCTACATCATTCCCAAAGCCAATGCCATCCGCACAACATTTGAAGCCAAGTATACCAAGATGGCATTGCCACAAACGACCAGTGGCGGTATTTACATGCGAACAGACTCTTTTAGCTATGCAGGCATGCGTTACTACGACACAACCAGCAAAGCCGGGGGAAATCTGTTCATGGAAACCATCAGTGGTAACCAGGTGATCTACAACCTCAGGGCTGATAATTTTACTTGGGACACCACCAAAAGAAAATGGAAACTGAATGGGGTAGTGGAACGTAAGCTGAATGGGTTAAATGAGGATGTTAGTTTTGAATTCGAGGTTTTTAAAAAATTGCCATTTCTTCCCTCTGAACTAAAGCGCGATGAATATTTGCAGGCCAGGATGATTTCCCCAGACCTTAAACGAAGGATAGAAAAGGAAAGATTGCGCGGTTCAGAAACGGTCAAAGAGCTGGAAATGGAAAATGCGCACCGAACCTCAACTCCGGTTGCAGTGTTGCTGTTGACTTTGATTGGCGCTATTTTGGCCTGCAGGAAAATCAGGGGGGGCAGTGGGGTTCATCTCGCCATGGGCATCATTATCTGTGCAGTTTTCATTCTTGCAGACCGGTTTTCTACCATTTTTTCAACCAAGGGAGATCTTGATCCATATGTGGCCGCCTGGATTCCGAACCTGATTTTTGGTGCTTTGACACTGTATTTGTACAAGAAAGCCCCGAAATAATTCAATTATTTTTCCCAAAACATTGTGCACCTCGGTCGCTTTGTTTTACCTTTACGCATCCAAAAATTCAGTCTACAATTTCATAATTTCTTCCGATGGATTCAATAAAAGAGCGCTTTAAGGCAAAGGCAGACCTCCTTGGTGCGGAAATCAAGCAATTGGTAAAAGAACATGGAAACAAGGTTATCGGTGAGGTCACCCTGTCCCAGGTATACCAGGGCATGAGAGGCATGACAGGGTTGGTAACTGAAACCTCTTTGCTGGATGCCAATGAGGGTATCCGCTTTCGTGGTTATTCGATCCCAGAGTTGAAGGAGAAATTGCCAACTGTGGTGGGTGGCTCAGAACCCCTTCCAGAGGGCTTGTTCCACTTGATGTTATTGGGTGAACTTCCTACCCAGGAAGAGGCTGATACTATCACTGCCACCCTACAAAGGCGTTCACACGTGCCCAACTATGTATTTGATACCATTGAGGCATTGCCTGTTTCATCCCATCCAATGACCATGTTTGTGGTAGCCATCATGGCCTTGCAAAATGGTAGTCATTTCGCAAAAGCCTATGCTTCTGGCATGAACAAGAAAGACTATTGGGATGCTACTTTTGATGACACACTTGATTTGATCGCCCGTTTGCCAAGGATTGCAGCCTATATCTACAGAAGAAAATACAGAGATGGCCAACACATTGAGCCCAACGGGCTACTGGACTGGTCAGGTAATTTTGCCCACATGATGGGATATGATGATGAAGGGTTCAAGGAATTGATGCGTCTTTACATGACCATTCATGCTGATCATGAGGGTGGTAATGTATCAGCCCATACAACCCATCTGGTGGGTTCCGCGCTCAGTGATCCATTTCTCAGTTTTGCTGCTGGTATGAATGGCTTGGCCGGACCTTTGCACGGATTGGCCAATCAGGAAGTGATCAAGTGGATTTTTGAAATGCGTGAGAAGTTGGGTGTTGATCTTCCTTCAAAAGAACAAATTGCCGAATACGTTAAAAAGACCTTGTCTGAGGGCAAAGTTGTTCCAGGGTATGGTCATGCTGTATTGAGGAAAACCGATCCTAGGTTTACCGCACAAATGGAATTTGGTAAAAAGCACATGCCCAATGATCCTTTGGTTCAGACCGTTTGGTCCATCTATGAAACGGTGCCTGAAATCTTGAGTGCGCTTGGCAAGGTGAAAAATCCATGGCCTAATGTGGATGCCCACAGTGGAGCATTGCTCGTGCATTACGGGATGGTGGAATATGAATTTTACACCGTTTTGTTCGGGGTAAGCCGATCTTTGGGTGTATTGGCCAGTCTATGTTGGGACAGGGCCCTTGGCATGCCATTAGAAAGACCCAAATCAGTAACCACCATGTTGGTGAAAGAATGGCTTGAAGGAAAAGACAATATTTGGGGCGACTAACCCCAAATACATTGTTTTAAAGGTCCATGAAAGATTCATTGATGTACTTCACAAGAGACAATGAATTTTTTAGGTCTAGTTTCTTCAAGATCCTTGCCCTGTGCGTTTCTACAGTTCTGGGTGAAAGGAACAATGATTCTGCAATTTCCTTGTTGGTACTTCCGTTCTTGATCAGTTTGATGATTTCGATTTCCCTTTCAGTCAGTTTGCTCAGCTTATTGTCGTCTTCGTCCACCAGCAGTTGATTGGTGATATTCCTTTGTATTTCAGCGCATATGTATTTTTCACCTTTCATCACTGCTCGAATGGCATCGTACATCTCAACCTTGTTGGAATTCTTGGTTACGTAGCCAGTTGCCCCATTTCTGATCATTTTCTTAGCAAATGATGGTTGATTGTGCATGGACACACCGATGATTTTGGTGCCAGGAGCCAGTTTCTTGATCATTTTTGTGGCCTCAATACCAGAAAAAGGATTGATGTTGATATCAAGGATGGCGATATCTGGTTTTATATCTGTTATTTCGTCAATAAGACTTTTTGTATTGTCATAAACTTTTACGACCTCGAACTCTGGATCCATGTTGATCAGGGTAGCCCAGGTTTCAGCAATCAGCAAGTGGTCATCGGCGATGATAATTCGGATCTTTTTGGTCATAATGTTAATTCAAATGGTAAATTAATGAATACTTCTATACCTTCTCCAGGTTTGGTTTTTATTTTTACATTCCCTCCATAGAACTCAACGCGGGAAAGAATGCTTTTCAGGCCGATTCCTTTTTTGACCGTAGCCAATTCAAATCCAATGCCATCGTCTTTGTAGAGCATCTGCATGCCTTTGTTGTTTTGATCAATTTTGATGTCAACCTTTTCTGCCTTTGCATACTTGAATGTATTGCTGCTCAGCTCCTGCAATACCCGGAACATCATGATTTTATGCTCGTGTAGGAACTTCTCCGGATCTTTTCCCTTGTATATCTTAAGGTTGAAGGAGGGCTTTGGAATGATTGAATAGCTTGCTACCAATTCAATGGCAGCTTCCCTAAAGCCGAGGTCTTTGATGGCAGGAGGGGCAAGGTTTCTAGAAAGTCTTCTTACTTCGTCAATGGTTTTTTTGATGGTGGATTGTGCTTTTTCAATATCATCTGCACTGATTTTTTCCTTTTCTTTGAGGATATTGAAGTAGACACTGATATAGGCCAGCATTTGTCCAACTCCATCATGCAGGTCTCTGCCGATCACATCGCGCTGTTCTTCTTCTGCCTGTAGCCTGGCTTCCATCAGCTCTTTCTCCTTTTGAACACTTTCAAAAAGTATCTTGGTTTCCAGGTCGCGAATATCCGTTACATCCCAATGGATGCCAATTGATCCACGAACCTTTCCTTTTAAGTCAAATGTGGGAGCACCACTGATGACCCAAGTGGCAAGATCTCCATTCTTTTTCTTGATCTTGATTTCATAAAGGCCTTCTTTTCCATGTTGACGATTTCTCCTTTCCTGTATGTTGATTTCTTTTTCAGAAAGTTCAGTAAGGAAAATATTATCAGCCTTGTTTCCCAACAACTCATCCTGAGAGTATCCTGAAATGCGTTCAAAAGAAGGATTGACATAGAGAATTCTCTCATCATTGTCTACCTCCATGATGCCAAGGTTCATGTTTGAAAAAAGGTTCCTGTATTTTGCCTCGTTCTCAATCACCATTGTCTGTGCCATGTATTGTTCATTGATATCACGAACGTGAATGAGCAATTTGTCACCTCCAAGTTCATCTTCACTGAAATTGCTGTACACAGCCTCGATCCATTTCAATTCTTTTTGCTTGTCTTGCATTTGAAAGCTCAATGCACGCTGATTCCCCAGTTGGTTTTCTGAGAAATCTTCAATGCTGATGTTGCCATTAGGTGATTGCAGGCTGAAAAAAGACTTTCCGATGGTTTCCTTTTCGGTATATCCCAGAATTCTATTGATGGAAGGTGAAACATATTCAATGATCCCATTCTTGTTGATAAGGAAGATGATATCTGCAGATTTATTTGATATCATCTCATATTTTCGTTTCTCTTCTTCGAGCGTATAGAACATTTTTCGTTCTGAAGTGATGTCGAATGCGGTACCTATATAACCGAGGAATTCATGCTCTTGTGTAAAGCGAGGTACTGCCATTTCAAAAATCCATCTGTACTCACCATGTTTGTTCTTGACAAGGTATTGCATTTCGCATTTTTGCTTGGCGAGAAGATGGACCATCCAATCATCAATTGCAATTTTTCTGTGGTCAGGATGAACAACAGATTCAAACGCTTTTTGGTCAGGTATTTCCTTCAAGTCAAATCCAAAAAAATCACGGGAAGCCTGATTGGTATAACTTACCTTGTTGTCTTGGCCGGAAACCCATATCATTACTGGCATTGATTCTGTAATGAGTTGAAAGCGTTCTTCGGATTCCCGAACCTGGTTTCTGTAGTTTTCACTGGCTGTGATATCGGTTAACCTTCCAGAGATTATTTCATCATTCAAGGTAGAGTCAAACTTGATCTTGCCTTCTTCCAATATCCACCTGATCTGTCCAGAAACTTTGTTCTTAACCTTGTATCGCACTGTCATGCTGCCATTGAGTTGGAACTCTCGCATGGCGTCATCGTATGTTTTCTTGTACTCATCAAGAATACAGTCCCTTTTTTCTTCCCAAACATCGCCAATTTTGGGATTGAATCCCATGAACAAAGGCCACCTTGAAGTAAAAAAGTTTTTTGTTTTATTTCTCTGGTAGATCAGGTAATAAACATCGTTTGTTGATTCAAGAAAATTATTCAGACGGTTGAAGTTGTCTTGTGCCCTTTGCTCTGTCTCTATTCTGTCGGTGATGTCTGAACCATAAACATTGTACTCTTTGCTATCCTGTCTTTTGATGATTTTGAATGAATAATTTTTATCATTGGCAATCAAGTCAACATTAATTTGTGTTTCTCCTGGCCTGACCATGAGGATATGAGACCAAAAATTGTTGATGTCGAAGATGGTGCCTTCATAAATGGCATTCGAAATGGATTTGGCATTTTTGTTGGAGAATAAAATCTTTCCATTCATATCAATCCTGAAGATAGGATTGGGGTTCTCATTGGGGAAGGAGGCAAGGTTTCTGATTTCTTCAATATCCCTCAATCTTTCGGAGATATCCCTGATCACACAAATCACTTGTGTGTTGATTTTATTGGCGTTTGCAACCGGAGACAATGAAATGCTGATGCCTATTCTTTGCTGGTACTTTGAATATATATAGGTGGTGAAATTTTTAGACTTTCCAGTGCTGATGATTTCGGCTATCTCCTTTCTGATGTTCATTTCCTCTGTATCTGAGAAAAGATCCTGAAACTGCATGCCAATCATTTCAGAGGGTTCATACCCCAACATTGCCTTGGAACTTGGCGATGCTTTTCTGATGAGACCACTGCTGTGCAGGTTCAAAAAAAGGTCAGAGGAGTGATTGATGATGGTAATCTCCTGCTTCAATCTTTCGAGGTCTTCGTGTTCATTTTTCAGAACAGATTTCATCTGTTGGATATCAAATATGGCATCGTAAGCAGGAAAGTCAGAATAGGTTATGCCAAGTTCAACCAATTTCTCATGTTCCTCTGCCCAGAGGGATCCGAAAAAAACAATCTGATTTTCTTGCTCACGCAGTTCAAACTGTCCTTTCAGAATGGTATTGGGAACACCATGGATGCCTATCAATAAAAATCCTGAACAGATTGATTGTAAGTATTCGAAATCCGGCTTGGATACTGACTTTGGCTTGATAATGAAAAAAGTATTGTGAAACTCACTTCCAGATTCGGTGCTATGCGAGAGGATTTTTTGGAGGGAAGGTCCTTGTTTGACTATGGACATGCCTTCATCCACAATGAAGTAGAATGGGAAAAGCCTATCTATCTCAGGTAAATGTTCTTTAGGTTTTGTATCGTTTTGCTTTACTTCTCCCATATGATCCTGAATAGGTCATGGTCAAGTTCGCTGTTTATTTTTTCAGCTTCAAGCACGACCAGCACGCCTGGTTCTTTGAACATTTTAACAATGCCATGGAGCATTCCTTCCATCATGGCCGTGAGTCCGGGTCGCTGTGAGTGGTATTCAACCAACATGGAATCCCCATCCATGCGGACTTTGAATTCTGGGGCAACAAGTTCAGGATAGGTCAAATAGACCCGATTGTGAAAGTTTGGAAGGTTTAACATGAATTCTTTGAAGCTTAAACCTCCAGAGGCCATCATTGAGGGATATTTTTTAAGGGAAATATCAAGTATCCAGAATTCACCAAACATTTTTAATACAGTAGTGAGATCAGTATGCAGGACTTCTGAAACAGCTCCTGCCAGTCGGTATGTATACGTATCATCATAAACCTGATGATTCTGAAACTCATGTACATCAATCTTGCTCTTTGCAATGATTTTTAGCCAGGTTTCTTCTCCAAATTCTTTGACTACAAGATCTTGAATCGATTGATTGATAATGCCGTACATCTAAAAATGTTAATTGATATAAATTTACTCAATATTCAATTGTCCCCTAAAATGGGTTGAATACTATTTCTTTGTAAGGCGTAATTACCATCAATTTGATTACGTATTAATACGTAATGTCAAATCTAAGGATCAGGTCAGATTTTTCTCCTGTTGAATTCTCGCTTGATGAGTTCAAGCTCCCTGCCGGTTTGGCCTGAAACGGAGCTATTCTCCTGGGCTCTGCGCATCAGATAGGGAATGACTTCATGAACAGGGCCAAATGGGAGATATTTCGAGACATTATAGCCTGCCGCTGCCAAGTTGAAAGTTAGATTATCGCTCATTCCATAAAGCTGGGAGAAATGAAGGTGAGAGTGGGCTGGCGAAAGCTGTTTGGATCCTGATTCAGTTGCAGCCAGAAGATTGCTGTTTTCATTGTGGCTGGCAATGATGATGGAGACCAATTCTATTTTTGACAGGCATATCTGGACCGCAGCATCATAATCTCTGTCTGTTGATGCTTTGTCGGGTTGAATGGGGGATAGATAGCCTATTTTTTGGGCTCTTTCCCTTTCTTTTTCCATATAGGCTCCCCTCACAAGTTTCAGTCCTGCTATGTATCCGGATTTTTCAGCGGCTTCAAGTGTTTCGGAAACGAATGATAACCGATCGGAGCGATAGAGTTGTATGGTATTGTAAACGGTAACTTTATCCTGGTTGAATCGCTCCATCATGTTGATTGCAATTACATCGATTGCATCTTGAATCCAGGATTCTTCTGCATCAATCATGATACCAATTCCTGCTTCTGATGCGGCCTGGCACAATCTAGCCGTTCTGGTGAT
>JACCDK011287276.1_pt1 | contig 14641 bp, 10 predicted proteins | sample 7445871 | NCBI WGS metagenome assembly JACCDK01 (sample SAMN15323436, study PRJNA562643) | freshwater metagenome | isolation source: river surface water | place: USA:Blue River Watershed | collected 2017-08-15 | reverse complement strand
GTCTTCATCATGGAAGAAGGCGTGGTTTCGGCTTTCTTCTTCTGAACCGTCAGGTGACGCAGCACGGCATCGTTGAACTTGAAGGCGTGTTCGAGTTCGGCCATCACCGCCTGGTCGGCCTCGATGTTCACGCACAGGTAGTGGGCCTTGGCCAGCTTGTTGATCTGGTAAGCCAGTTGACGGCGACCCCAGTCTTCCACGCGGTGGATTTTGCCGCCGCCGGTGGTGATCATGCCCTTGTAACGCTCCAGCATGGCCGGAACCTGTTCGCTTTGATCCGGGTGGATCAGCAAAATGATTTCGTAATGACGCATTGAAACTCCTTGTGGATGGTGGAAGCTGCCCCCGGCGTCTGTTCGGGGTGCAGCAAGGGAACCACGGATTATAGCCCAGGGCCGGACAGCGGGGGCTGGGCCTTGTGCAGCGGCCACAAGGCTCCTGCCAAGTGGGTCAGGGCAATGGCGGCAAAACCGGCTGGTACACCAAAAATGCCGGCGGACATGGGGTGAACGCCCCACCACAGCGCACCTTGCGGGTCCAGTCCCCAGAATTGACGGAAACCTGCCGCATTGACCACCATGTAGCCGATCGTGACCGCCAGTCCGGTCAGCATGCCCACCACTGCAGCACGCCGGTCCACCCGGTCACTCAGCAAGCCGCTGACCATGGCCGGGAAAAAAGCCGCCGCCGCCAGGGAAAACGATGCCGACACCAGCGCAAGTATTTCCGCAGGCTTGAGCGCGGCCACAAAGGCCGCCAGCATGGCCACTGCCAACAGGGCGAACTTGGACAGGATGACCCGCCCTTCGGCCGAACGCGGGGTGTACTGGCGCTGCACCCCCAGGTCGTGCACGAGCGCATTGCTGATGGTCAGCAGCAGTCCATCGGCGGTGGACAGCGCGGCCGCCAGCCCGCCAGCGGCCACCAGACCCGAGACGACGAAAGGCATGCCGCCCAACTCGGGGGTGGCCAGCATCACCAGATCGGCGCCCAGCCGGATTTCACCGAGCTGCAGGATGCGGTCACCATTGACGTCCGACACATCGATGAGACCCGGGTCCAGCCTTGCCCACTGGGCCATCCAGCCCGGCAGGTCCTCAAAGCTGCTGCCCACCAGGTTGTGCAGGACTTCGTACTTGACCAGCACCGCCAAGGCGGGGGCCCCCAGGTAAAGCAAGGCGATGAAAAACAACGACCAGGCCACCGAGGTACGGGCTTCGGCCGGGCTGGAGAGGGTGTTGTAGCGGGTGAGCAAGTGGGGCAAGCCGGCTGTGCCCAGCATCAGGCAAAACACCAACGCCAGGAAGTTGGTTTGTGCATCCCGGTAGGTCTGCGCTTCATGCACATTGCCTTGTGGATCGCCACGGAACGCCTGGGCATGGCGCGGCATGCCCCCCAATGGACCTGCGCGCTCCTGGTTTTCTCGCATGGCACGACTCCACTGCTCGCGCGCCAGCACCGGGTCCTGAGGCACCGCCAGCAGCTCTCTGCGGGCCTGGGCCACCGCCGCAAAATCGGCGCCTTGGGCCTTGAGCAGCCGGATTTTTTCTTCCAGCTCAAGCCGAAGCGAGGCCATCGAGCCCTCCACGTCCTGCAATCGGGCTTCGTAGAGGCGGGCACGCCTGGCGAATTCCTCGCGCACTTCCAGCTCGGCCGGATCCGCAATCAACCGGTTTTCCATGGCCTCGATCTTGGCCAGTTGGTGGCCGTAGGCCAGCGGCGCCACAGGCGTGCCGAGCTGGCGGTAGGCGAGCCAGGACACCGGGATCAGGAAAGCCAGCAGCAAAACGATGTACTGCGCTACCTGGGTCCAGGTGATGGCACGCATGCCACCGAGGAAAGAACACAGCAGCACCCCGCCCAGCCCCAGCAGGATACCGATCTCGAACTGCACGCCCGTCAGGCGCGAGGCGATCAGACCAATGCCGTAAATCTGCGCCACCACATAGGTGAAGGAACACACCACCGCAGCCAGTGCGGCGATGATTTGAGGCCAGCGCCCGCCAAAGCGGACACGGAAAAAATCCGGCAAGGTGTAGAGCTGCATCGCGCGCAGCTGCGGTGCAATCAGCAAGGCCACCAGGCAAAAGCCCCCGGTCCAGCCCATCACATAAGCCAGACCCCCGGGCTGGTTGCCCGAGCCCGAAAAACCCTGCAGGTACAAGGCACCCGCCAGGCTGATGAACGTTGCCGCGCTCATCCAGTCTGCCGCCGTGGCCATGCCGTTGTACATGGCCGGGATGCGCCGCCCAGCCACATAGTATTCCTCGGCATCGGTGGTGCGCCCGGCAATGCCGATCAGGGCATAGATCATCACTGTGCTGAACAGGAAGATGGGGCCGATCAGGTTACGCGATAGCCCTGATTGCTCGGCCCAGGCCATCACGCCCAGAAGGCACAGCAGGAGCAGGACAAACAGCAGAACGTTGCGGTGCAGACGCCAGCGGTAGCTGGCCGGCATGCCCTCATCGTTCTGATGTGCCATGGTCCCTCGGGCTTCAGGCGCTGGCTTTGCCCAGCGCAGTCCAGGTTTCGACAACGGTGTCGGGGTTCAGCGAGATCGAGCTGATGCCCTGCTCCATCAGCCAGCGGGCAAAGTCCGGATGGTCGCTGGGACCCTGGCCGCAGATGCCGATGTACTTGCCCTGGGCGCGGCAGGCGGCAATGGCCTGCGCAATCAGGGTGGTCACGGCCGGGTCGCGCTCGTCGAAGTCAGCCGCCAGCAGCTCCATGCCGGAGTCGCGGTCCAGACCCAGGGTGAGCTGGGTCAGGTCGTTGGAGCCGATCGAGAAGCCATCGAAGAACTGCAAAAAGCGGTCGGCCAGGATGGCGTTGGTCGGCACCTCGCACATCATGATCAGCTTGAGCTCGTTTTCGCCGCGCACCAGGCCATGGCTGGCCAGCAGCTGCGTGACGCGCTCGGCCTGCTGGAGGGTGCGCACAAAGGGCACCATGACCTGCACGTTGGTCAGGCCCATCTCCCCACGCACCCGCTTGAGCGCCTCGCACTCCATGGCAAAGGCCTCGCGGAAGTCTTCGCTGATGTAGCGGGTGGCGCCGCGAAAGCCCAGCATCGGGTTTTCTTCTTCGGGCTCGTAGCGGCTGCCGCCGATCAGCTTGCGGTATTCGTTGCTCTTGAAATCCGACAGGCGCACGATCACCGGCTTGGGCCAGAAGGCCGCTGCGATCGAGGCCACACCTTCGGCCACCTTGTCGACGTAGAAAGCACGGGGCGAAGCATGCCCACGGGCCACCGACTCCACGGCCTTCTTGAGGTCGGCATCGATGGCCGGGTAGTCGAGGATGGCCTTGGGGTGCACCCCGATGTTGTTGTTGATGATGAATTCCAGACGCGCCAGGCCCACGCCGGCGTTGGGCAGCTGGGCAAAGTCGAACGCCAGCTGGGGGTTGCCCACGTTCATCATGATCTTGGTGGCGATCTCGGGCATGGTGCCTCGCTGCACCTCGGTCACTTCGGTCTCCAGCAGGCCATCGTAGATGCGGCCGGTGTCGCCCTCGGCGCAGCTCACCGTCACCAAGGTGCCGTCCTTGAGCTGCTCGGTGGCATGGCCGCAGCCGACCACCGCCGGGATGCCCAGCTCCCGCGCGATGATGGCTGCATGGCAGGTGCGACCGCCCCGGTTGGTGACGATGGCGCTGGCCCGCTTCATCACCGGCTCCCAGTTGGGGTCGGTCATGTCGGTCACCAGCACATCGCCGGGCTGGACCTTGTCCATCTCGCTGATGTTGTGGACCAGTCGCACCGGGCCAGTGCCGATCTTCTGGCCAATGGCGCGGCCTTCGGCCAGCACCGTGGAATGGCCTTTGAGCTTGTAGCGCAGCTCGGCCGTGCCTTTGGCCTGGCTTTTGACCGTCTCGGGGCGGGCCTGCAGGATGTAGAGCTGGCCGTCCCGGCCATCTTTGCCCCACTCGATGTCCATCGGGCGGCCGTAATGCTTTTCGATGACCAATGCGTAGCGGGCCAATTGCTCGACGTCGGCATCGGTCAGGCTGTAGCGGTTGCGCTGCTCGGTCGGCACATCGATGGTCTTGACCAGTTTGCCGCTGGCCGCCTTTTCCTCGGGTGTGGAAAACACCATCTGGATCAGCTTGGAGCCCAGGTTGCGGCGGATCACCGCGCGCTTGCCCGCCGCCAGCATCGGCTTGTGCACATAAAACTCGTCGGGGTTCACTGCGCCCTGCACCACAGTTTCGCCCAAGCCATAGCTGGAGGTGATGAAGACCACATCCTCGAAGCCCGATTCTGTGTCGATGGTGAACATCACGCCGGCAGCGCCCAGGTCGGAGCGGACCATGCGCTGCACACCGGCCGACAGGGCCACGTCGGCATGTGCAAAGCCCTTGTGCACGCGGTAGCTGATGGCGCGGTCGTTGTAGAGCGAGGCAAACACCTCTTTCATTTTGTGCAACACATCGTCGATGCCGACCACGTTCAGGAAGGTTTCCTGCTGGCCGGCAAAGGACGCGTCGGGCAGGTCTTCGGCAGTGGCCGAGGAGCGCACGGCAAAGGACGCATCGGCCTGGCCGCCCTGCAGGGTGGCAAACGCCTCTCGGATGGCTTTTTCCAGGTCGGCGGGGAAAGGCTGGGCCTCGACCATGGCACGGATTTCTGCGCCCACCGCTGCCAGGGCACGCACGTCTTCGGTGTCCAGCGCGTCGAGCTTGGCATTGATGCGCTCACTCAGGCCGTCGAACTTCAGGAACTCACGGAAGGCATGGGCGGTGGTGGCAAAGCCGGTGGGGACTTTGACCCCCGCCGGCAGCTGGGAGATCATCTCCCCCAGGCTGGCGTTCTTGCCGCCGACGATTTCGACATCGGCCATCCGCAGTTTTTCAAAGGGCACGACCAGGGCGGTCGCCTCGAACAGGTTGGACATGAAAGACTCCAAAGTTAAAAACCGGGCTCCAGGCCAGTGGCAGCGCTTTGTTGTTGTTCGAAGGGGCGGCGCAGGGGGCGATGGATAATGGTCTCATTGTAGGCGCCACGCCCTTCCCCGCTGGCTTGATATTTTTTGCAGACATGGCCCAACGCACTGTATTTTTTGTCTCTGACGGCACCGGCATCACGGCCGAAACTTTCGGCAATGCCATCCTGGCCCAGTTCGATTTCAAGACAAGGCACGTGCGGCTGCCTTTTATCGACACCATCGACAAGGCGCATCAGGCGGTGCGCCAGATCAACCACACCGGCGAGGTCGAGGGCAGCAAGCCGATCGTGTTCACGACGCTGGTCAACATGGAAGTGCTGCAAGTCATCCGGGAACACTGCCAGGGCATGTTGCTGGACATGTTCGGCATGTTTGTTCATCCGCTCGAACAGGAGCTGGGTGTCAAGTCGCACCACCGGGTGGGCCGCTTCTCGGACGTGAGCAAGAGCAAGGAATACCACGACCGCATCGAAGCGATCAACTTTTCTCTGGCGCATGATGACGGCCAGTCGCACAAGGACCTCGAGGGTTCGGACGTGATCCTGGTCGGGGTCAGCCGCAGCGGCAAGACCCCCACCAGCCTGTACCTGGCCATGCAGCACGGCCTCAAGGCCGCCAACTACCCGCTGATCCCTGAGGACTTCGAGCGCCGCCAGCTGCCCCCCGCACTGGTGCCCTACCGCAAAAAGATTTTCGGACTGACCATCCACCCGGAGCGCTTGTCGGAAATCCGGTCGGAGCGGCGACCGAACTCGCGCTACGCCAGCCTGGAGAACTGCCGCATGGAGGTCTCGGAAGCGGAAGCCATGATGCGCCGCTCGGGCATCCGCTGGCTGTCCACCACGACCAAGTCGATCGAGGAAATCGCCACCACCATCCTGCAGGAAATCCGGCCAGAGCGCCTGATCTACTGACCCACACAGGGCCACAGCCCTTCAGGGCCGCTCCGGAACGATCCGCTTAGACCTTGAGCGTCGCCGCAATCCGCTCGGCCGTGGCCTGGGCGACCGCGGCATCGCGCGCCTCGACCATCACCCGCACCAGGGGTTCAGTGCCGCTGGCCCGGATCAGCACCCGGCCCGAGCTGCCCAGCGCCGCTTCGGCTTCGCGCGTGGCGACCTGCAGGGGTGAGTGGTTCTTCCAGTCAAAACCGGCTTGCAGACGCACATTGATGAGGGTCTGCGGAAAGAGCTGCACATCCGCCAGCAACTCGGCCAGGGTCTTGCCGCTGGCCACACAGGCCTGCAGCACCTGAAGGGCACTGACCAGACCATCGCCCGTCGTGTGCTTGTCCAGTGCCAGCAGGTGGCCGGAGCCTTCACCGCCCAGTAACCAACCTTTCTCGGCCAGCACCTCCAGCACATAGCGGTCGCCGACCTTGGCCCGGACGAACTCCACACCCCGGCGCGCCAGAGCCACTTCGACGGCCATATTGGTCATCAGGGTGCCCACAGCACCCGGCACGCTAACGCCGCGGTCGAGTCGCTCGCTCACCATCAGGTAAAGCAGCTCGTCGCCATTGAACAGGCGGCCCGAAGCATCCACGATCTGCAGCCGGTCGGCATCGCCGTCCAGGGCAATGCCGACGTCGGCACCATGCTGCTTGACGGCATCGACCAAGGCCTGCGGGTGGGTGGCCCCCACCCCCTTGTTGATGTTCAGGCCGTCGGGAGCACAACCGATCGAGAACACATCGGCCCCCAGCTCGTGGAACACCTTGGGCGCGATCTGGTAGGCCGCGCCGTGGGCGGCATCGACCACGACACGCAGGCCCTTGAGCGAGAGGTGGTTGGGAAAGGTGCTTTTGCAGAATTCGATGTAGCGCCCTGCCGCATCGTCGAGGCGACGGGTTTTGCCCAAAGCGGCTGAATCCACCCAGGCGGGAGGCTCCTGCAGGGCGGCTTCGACGGCCACTTCCCATTCGTCGGACAGCTTGGTGCCTTCGGCGCTGAAGAACTTGATGCCGTTGTCTTCAAAGGGGTTGTGGCTGGCGCTGATGACCACCCCCAGGCTGGCCCGCTGGGCACGCGTGAGGTAGGCGACCGCCGGCGTGGGCACCGGACCGAGCAGCAACACGTCCACGCCTGCAGAGTTGAAGCCGGACTCCAGCGCACTTTCGAGCATGTAGCCCGAAATGCGGGTGTCCTTGCCGATGAGCACCAGTGGATGCGCCTCGCTGGCCTTGAGCACACGGCCGACCGCATGGGCCAGACGCAACACGAAATCGGGAGTGATCGGGCTCTGGCCCACCCGGCCACGGATGCCGTCGGTACCGAAATACTGTCGCGCCATGCATTCTTCCTTTTTTTGTAAGGGGTGGATTTTAGCGAGCGGGACCTTCAGCCGGCTGTCGCAGTCTGTGCCTGAACCTGGCGCAGCACGCACAGGGCATCCACCGTCTCTCGCACGTCGTGCACCCGCACAAGGCGCGCGCCGCGTTCCACGGCCAGAATGGCGGCGGCCACGCTGGCGGCCTGGCGCTGCGCAGGCGCTGGGGTCTGACCGTCCCGGGCCAGCACCGCACCCAGAGACGATTTGCGCGACCAGCCCGCAAGCAAGGGATAGCCCAAGCTCAGCAATTCAGACTGACGCGCCAGCAGGCTGAAGTTCTGCTCGACCGTTTTGCCAAAGCCAATGCCGTAGTCGAGCACGATGCGCGAGGGCTGCACCCCATCGGCACGCAAGGCCATGGCCCGGTCGCTCAGGAACGCCGCCACCTCTGGCACCACATCGCCTTGCATGGGGGCTTTCTGCATGGTTTGCGGGTCGCGGTGCATGTGCATCAGGCAAATGCCGCAGCGCGGGTGCGCGGCCACCACCGCCTGTGCACCGGGCTGCTGCAGGGCCCAGATGTCGTTGACGATGTCCACCCCCAGGTCCAGCGCCTTGCGCATGGTTTCGGCCTTGTAGGTGTCGACCGACAGCGGCACGTTCCAGCGCAGCGCCTCGCGCAAAAAGCCTTCGATGCGCCGCCATTCTTCTTCGGCAGGCACAACGGGCGAACCCGGCCGGGTCGATTCCCCCCCGATGTCCAGGATGTGAGCGCCATCGCGCAGCAACTGCTCGGCGTGGCGCAGGCCGGCCTGTGTGGAGTCGTGCCGCCCACCATCCGAAAAGGAATCGGGCGTGAGGTTGACGATGCCCATCACGCGGGGCGTTTGGAGGTCGATGTCGAAACGGCTGGTTTGCCAGATCATGCGGATTCCGGTTCAGAAAAAAGCAACGGGGCCGAAGCCCCGTGCATGGTTCAGGCAGCTCAGGCCGCCGTAGGCGCTGGCTGGGTCGGCACCGCAGCGCCGCCGCTGCCATTGCCGCCACCGGACGACGGTGTACGCGGCGTCCAGTCCTTGGGCGGACGGGGATCGCGGCCGGCCATGATGTCCTCGAGCTGCTCGGATTCGATGGTTTCCCATTCGAGCAGGGCCTTGGCCATGGCGTGCATCTTGTCGCTGTGCTCCTCGATCAGGCGACGCGCCAGACCGTATTGCTCATCGATGATGCGGCGCACTTCGGCGTCGACCTTTTGCATGGTCTGCTCGCTCATGTGCGTGGTCTTGGTCACTGAACGACCCAGGAACACCTCGCCCTCGTTTTCGGCATAGACCATCGGACCCAGCGCATCCGTCATGCCATAGCGCATGACCATGTCGCGGGCGATCGAAGTGGCACGCTCGAAGTCATTGGAGGCGCCCGTGGTCATCTGGTTCATGAACACTTCTTCGGCGATGCGGCCACCGAACAGCATGCTGATCTGGTTGAGCATGTACTCGCGGTCGTAGCTGTAGCGGTCCTTCTCGGGCAGGCTCATGGTCACGCCCAGGGCGCGACCGCGCGGGATGATGGTGACCTTGTGTACCGGGTCGCACTTGGGCAGCAGCTTACCGATCAGGGCGTGGCCCGCCTCGTGGTAGGCGGTGTTGCGGCGCTCTTCCTCGGGCATGACCATGCTCTTGCGCTCGGGGCCCATGATGATCTTGTCCTTGGCCTTCTCGAAGTCCTGCATCTCGACCACACGGGCGTTGCGACGCGCGGCCATCAGGGCGGCCTCGTTGCACAGATTGGCCAGATCGGCACCGCTCATGCCGGGCGTGCCGCGGGCGATCACCTCGGCCTTGACGTCCTGGCCAATCGGGATCTTGCGCATGTGCACGTTCAGGATTTGCTCGCGACCACGGATGTCGGGCAACGTCACATAGACCTGGCGGTCAAAACGACCCGGGCGCAGCAGGGCGGCGTCCAGAATGTCCGGGCGGTTGGTGGCGGCCACCACGATCACACCCAGGTTGGTCTCAAAGCCGTCCATCTCGACCAGCATCTGGTTGAGGGTCTGCTCGCGTTCGTCGTTGCCGCCGCCCAGACCAGCACCGCGCTGGCGGCCCACCGCGTCGATTTCGTCGATGAAGATGATGCAGGGGGCGTTTTTCTTGGCGTTCTCGAACATGTCGCGTACGCGGGCCGCGCCCACGCCGACGAACATTTCCACAAAATCGGAGCCCGAGATGCTGAAAAACGGCACCTTGGCTTCACCCGCAATGCCCTTGGCCAGGAGCGTCTTGCCAGTCCCCGGGGGGCCAACCAGCAACAGGCCACGGGGGATGCGACCGCCCAGCTTCTGGAATTTCTGCGGGTCCTTGAGGAAGTCGACAACCTCCTTGACCTCTTCCTTGGCCTCGTCACAGCCGGCCACATCGGCAAACGTGACCTGGTTGTTGTTCTCGTCAAGCATGCGGGCCTTGGACTTGCCGAAGCTGAACGCCCCGCCTTTGCCGCCGCCCTGCATCTGGCGCATGAAGTACACCCACACGCCGATCAGCAGCAGCATGGGGCCCCAGCTGACGAGCAAGGTCATGAGCAGGGAGCCTTCTTCGCGGGGCTTGACGTCGAACTTGACGCCATTGGCGATCAGGTCGCCCACCAGACCGCGGTCGAGGTAGGTGGCGGTGGTGCGCACGCGGCGTTCGTCGGTGGTGGTGGCCACGATCTCGGTGCCGCCCTGCCCTTCCTGGATGGTGGCGCTCTTGATGCGGTTGGCACGCACTTCCTCCAGGAAATCGGAGTAGCCCATGTAGCCCGCACCGGCGGTGCCACGGCTGTCAAACTGTTTGAAAACAGTGAACAGCACCATGGCAATCACCATCCAGACGGCAATTTTGGAAAACCAGGGGTTATTCAAGCGGGGCTCCAGTCAAAAACGTGCGTTAAGCCCATTTTAGGCCTGCCACGGCGCCCGAAGGCAAGCGGGCGGCTTTAGGACTTGCGATAAAAGGGAAATTCGGCCCGAATCAGACCGACTTGAGGCCGATGCCGATCAGAAAGGTCTCGGAGGAGCGGTCGCGCGAGGCCTTGGGCTTGAGGGGCTTGACCACCCGGAAGGTATCTTTGAACAGCTGCACCAGCTGGCTGTAGCCGCTGCCATGGAAGACCTTGACCACCAGCGCGCCCTCAGGCCTCAGGTGGTTTTGGGCAAACTCCACCGCCAGCTCCACCAGGTGGCTGATGCGCGCGGCGTCCACCGACTCCACCCCTGACAGGTTGGGCGCCATGTCCGAGACCACGGTGTCGAGCTTGCGGCCGTCGACAAGCGCTTCGAGCTGCGACAGCACGGCCTCTTCGCGAAAGTCGCCTTGCAGGAACTGCACGCCCTCAATCGGCTCCATGGGCAGCAGATCGATCGAAATGATGGTGCCATTGAGTTCACCCACCGCCGCCCCCTGCGGCGAGAGCTTGCGGCGCACGTACTGACTCCATGCGCCAGGGGCCGAGCCCAGGTCCACCACACACTGTCCGGGCTTGATCAGGCCCAGGGCCTCGTCGATTTCCTTGAGCTTGTAAGCCGCTCGCGCTCGGTAGCCCTCTTTGTGGGCCAGCTTCACCCAGGGGTCATTCACGTGGTCGTTGAGCCACGCCTTGTTGACCTTCTTGCTCTTGGTTTTGACTTTCATGTTCTCTTATCCAAACAGGGATAATAGCCGCATGCCCCAAATTCAACTGACTCCTGCCCAGCGCAAGGAACACCGCGCCGAAGCCCACCACCTGGACCCTGTGGTCATGGTCGGCAACGACGGGCTGACCGCCGCCGTCGTCAAGGAAGCCGATTCGGCCCTCAACGCCCACGGCCTGATCAAGATCCGCGTGCTCGGGGACGACCGCGCCGCCCGCGAGCAGATGTTCATGCAGCTGGCTGACCAGCTCAATGCTGCCCCCATCCAGCACATCGGCAAGCTGCTGGTGCTGTGGCGCCCACAGCCCAAAAAGGAAAAAGCGGTGGACGAAGACCGCAAACCCGGTCCGCGCGACTTCAAGGTCCTGAAATACAGCAAGCGCGGCGGCCAGCGCCCCGAAGTCAAGACCCTGCGGGTGCTGGGCAACCAGCGCCTGACCTCGGGCGGCCAGATCAAACGCGCCAAGCCCAAACAGAAATCGGTCAAGAAACGCCAGCAGGGCTGAGCATGGACATGAGCGCGTCTTCCCCGCAGCGTCACGTCATCTGCATGAAATGGGGCAGCAAGTACGGCCCCGAATACGTCAACCGGCTCTACGCCATGGTCAGAAGGCACCTGACGCTGGACTTCCAGATGGTGTGCCTGACCGACGACGCCAACGGCATCCACCCGGACGTGCGCTGCCTGCCCATCCCGCCACTGGACCTGCCCCCCGGCATCCCCGAGCGGGGCTGGACCAAACTGGTGACTTTTGCGCAAGACCTGCACGGCCTGCGGGGCACGGCGCTGTTTCTGGATGTGGATGTGGTGATCGTGGGCAGCCTTGACGGCTTCTTTGAACAGCCTGGCCGCTTCCTGATCATCAAGGACTACGACCGCTTCTGGAACCCCGGCCGCATCACCGGCAATTCGTCGGTCTACCGTTTCGAGCTGGGTGCCCATCCCGATGTACTGGCCCATTTCAGGGCGAATTTCGAAGCCATCCGCCAGAAACACCGCAACGAGCAATCCTACCTGTCGGACTACATGCACCGCCAGGGCCTGCTCGCCTACTGGCCCAAGGCATGGTGCCCGAGTTTCAAATACAACTGCATTCCGGCCTGGCCCACCAATTTCTGGACCGAGCCCTTCATCCCGGCGGATGCGCGCATCGTCATCTTCCACGGGGAATGCAATCCGCCCGATGCACTGGCCGGACGGCGCAACCGGCGCTTTCGTTTCATCAAGCCAGCGACCTGGGTGGCCGAGCACTGGCACGAATGACTTCAGGCCCGGCTTGACCGGGCCATCGGTTTTTTACAGGTAGGACACGGCCACAATCTCGTAGCGCCGCACACCGCCTGGTGCCTGCACCTCGGCCACATCACCTTCTTCCTTGCCGATCAGGGCGCGGGCAATCGGGCTGCTGATGTTGATCAGGCCCAGCTTGAGGTCGGCTTCGTCCTCACCCACGATCTGGTATTTGACCTGGTCGCCACTGTCCTCATCTTCCAGCTCGACGGTCGCACCGAACACCACACGGCCACCGGCATCCAGCGAGGCCGGGTCAATGATCTGGGCGGCGGAAAGCTTGCCCTCGATTTCCTGGATACGGCCTTCGATGAAGCCCTGGCGGTCCTTGGCGGCATCGTATTCGGCGTTTTCACTGAGGTCACCCTGGGCGCGCGCTTCAGCGATCGCCTGGATCACGGCAGGGCGGTCGACAGTTTTGAGGCGGTGCAGCTCTTCCTTGAGCTTTTCGGCACCGCGCTTGGTGATCGGGATGGTGGACATCGGTCTCTCTCCAAAAACAAACCGCCGAGGCAGCCTCGGCGGTGAATGGGCCGCATGATAGCGCGGCCCGGGGCGGTCGCAAAGATCAGGCAGCCAGCTGGGCGTGCATTTCCTGCACGGAAATCACATCGAGGTGATCCATGCTCTTCATGCCTTGCACGGCCGCCTCGGCGCCCGCAATCGTCGTGAAGGTCGTCACGCGCGCCAGCAGAGCCGAGGTGCGGATGTGACGCGAATCGGCGATCGCATTGCGGCGCTCTTCCACCGTGTTGATGACCATGGCGACTTCGTTGTTCTTGATCATGTCCACGATGTTGGGGCGACCCTCGGTGACCTTGTTGACCTGCTCCACCGGGATGCCGGCCTCCGCAATCGCGCTGGCTGTACCTTTGGTGGCCAGCAGCTCAAAGCCCAACGCCACCAGCTGACGGGCGACTTCGACGGCACGCGGCTTGTCGCCATTCTTCACCGTCAGGAACACCTTGCCCGAACGCGGCAGCTTGGTGCCGGCGCCCAGCTGGCTCTTGACGAAAGCTTCGCCAAAGGTCTTGCCCACGCCCATCACCTCGCCGGTGGACTTCATCTCGGGGCCGAGGATGGTGTCCACGCCCGGGAACTTCACGAACGGGAACACGGCTTCCTTGACACTGAAGTACGGCGGCGTGACTTCCTTGGTGATGCCCTGTTGTTCCAGGGTCTGGCCGGCCATGCAACGCGCGGCCACCTTGGCCAGCTGGATGCCGGTGGCCTTGGACACGTAGGGCACGGTGCGCGAGGCACGCGGGTTCACTTCGAGCACGTAGATGACGTCCTTGCCACCCACATGCTGGATGGCGAACTGCACGTTCATCAGCCCCACCACGTTCAACGCACCGGCCATGGCGGCCGACTGGCGCTTGAGCTCGGCCACCGTCTCGGCGGACAGCGAATACGGCGGCAGCGAACAGGCGGAGTCACCGCTGTGCACGCCGGCTTGCTCGATGTGCTCCATCACGCCGCCGATGAAGGTCTTGCCGGACGGGTCGCGCAGGCAGTCCACATCGCATTCGATGGCGTCGTTCAGGAAGCGGTCGAGCAGCACGGGCGAGTCGTTGGAGACCTTGACTGCTTCACGCATGTAGCGCTCGAGGTCACGCTGCTCGTGCACGATTTCCATGGCACGGCCGCCCAGCACATAGCTGGGGCGCACCACCAGCGGGTAACCCAGTTCGGCCGCACGCTCCAGCGCTTCGGCTTCGGTGCGGGCCGTGGCATTGGGCGGCTGGCGCAGACCCAGTTCCTGCAGCAGCTTCTGGAAACGCTCGCGGTCTTCGGCCGCATCGATCATGTCGGGACTGGTACCGATGATGGGCACGCCAGCGGCTTCCAGGCCCAGTGCGAGTTTCAGCGGGGTCTGGCCACCGTACTGCACGATCACGCCAGTCGGCTTTTCCTTGTCGACGATTTCGAGCACGTCTTCCAGCGTCAGCGGCTCGAAGTACAGGCGATCCGAAGTGTCATAGTCGGTGGACACAGTCTCGGGGTTGCAGTTGACCATTATGGTCTCGTAACCGTCTTCGCGCATCGCCAGCGCAGCGTGCACGCAGCAGTAGTCGAACTCGATGCCCTGGCCGATGCGGTTGGGGCCACCGCCCAGCACCATGATTTTTTTCTTGTCGGTCGGCTCGGCCTCGCACTCCTCGTCGTAGCTGGAGTACATGTAGGCGGTATTGGTCGCGAACTCCGCCGCGCAGGTGTCCACCCGCTTGTAGACGGGACGGATGTTCAGTGCATGGCGGCGGGCACGCACATCGCCTTCGGTGCTCTTGAGCAGCTTGGCCAGGCGACGGTCGGAGAAGCCTTTCTTTTTGAGCGTGCGCAGTTCGTCAGCACTCAGGTCGCTGAGGCGGTGGCGCTCAAGCTCCAGCTCGATCTTCACGATCTCTTCGATCTGCACCAGGAACCAAGGGTCGATCTTGGTGAGGTTGAACACCTCTT
>JACCDK010337850.1_pt1 | contig 14658 bp, 9 predicted proteins | sample 7445871 | NCBI WGS metagenome assembly JACCDK01 (sample SAMN15323436, study PRJNA562643) | freshwater metagenome | isolation source: river surface water | place: USA:Blue River Watershed | collected 2017-08-15 | reverse complement strand
CGCATCTCTTAAACTAAGGCCTTTGTCCATGACCATTGTTAAACCATATTTTCTAGGTTGCGTTGTACGCTCTGGCATCTGTGTTATATTAAAATTCATCATTGTGCTTCTATATTTTTGCAAAGATAATTTAAAAAAGCTTAGCTTATTTAAGCTTCTTGTATTGACTGATTAATTCCACCACTTTTACATCTTGGATAAGTTCGGGATAGAACTTAATAAGCTTATTAAGCCATTTGCCAGACTTAGACAAAGCCATTTCCAGTTGCAATAATCCTTCTTTTCGCTTTTGCATCATGAATAAAATGGCACTCCTATAGTATACAAAGATGACTTTCCCCTGTGTTGACATATAAGCCAATTCAGTTTGCTCTAATGCAGCATCCAACTGATCATTGGCAATTAAACATTTTATAAAACTTTCCCACCCTGCGATTTGCTTGGGCTTGTGCTTTACAACAATACCAAAATAAGTGGAAGCCTCCTTAAATTGATCAAGATTCAAATAGCATTCACCCATCATGATATAATACTCGTTAATATGCTTGTTGATTCTTATTGCATGTTCAATTTGTTTGATGGCCATCTGCCATTTTGATTCCAACATATAGGTAGATGCAATCTTTTGATACAACCTACTATCTTCTGGATTTAAATGCACCGCCTTCTTGTAATGAAAACGTGCTTGTGCAAAGTTTTTTAATCGATGGTAACAGTGTCCGATTGCTTCATAAATGACATCCTCCGGCCTAGATAATTCAAGTACTTTTTCTAAAGCTTCAATCGCTTCTTTATACTTTCTAATTCTTAGATAGGCATCTCCCATATTCCTATATGCATAATCAAATTTTTCATCAATCACCACTGCAAATTGATAGGCATCAATTGCTTTTTCATACAACTTGATACCTTGGTATGCAGCAGCTAGATTGAACCAAGCCAATGCATTATAAGGTTGCTCATCAATCATTTTTTGATGGAGAATAATGCTTTCCTCATTACGTCCTGTAAAATCTGTCCAAAAACAAATTTTATACAAAGCTTCTTCGTTGGTTGGTTCTTCTTCTAATATTAATTTTAAGCAATCAAACACTTTGTCAAAAGCTTCATGATCATCATACACATCTGCTAATTCAAAAAGTAATTCTGTACGTTCGGCACCTTCAAATAAATGCAACGCTTCTTGTAATAAAACAATCGCTTCTTCCGGTTGATCTAAAGCTAAATAAGCATCTGTTTTTAAAATAAACAGATTCATGTCTTTATGGTCATACAATGTGGCGGTATTTAACAACTCAAGCGCTTCACTATATTTTCGAGTAGCTAATAATAAATCTGCTTTTTTAATCATTAAAACCGAAGAAGATGGAAATTGTGACAAAGCGATATCTGCAGCTTCAATAGCCTCAACAATGGCATCTTTCTCATCCAAATGAGCAATGATTTTTTCAAAATCATCTTCCTCAATATAAGAATGTGCCTTCCCTGTTTTTAAACTCTGATAGCGTAAAAGCAGGTCCTGGATATCCCCACTTTCTTCCTCAAATTGATTATTGAACATATTATTCATTTAATCATGATTAATAAGGTATTGAAAATCAATATTTTAAAATAAATAATTGAAAATCTATACTTTATTAAATGTACGGCTTCGCACTTAAACTGGGACAATTTATTGTGCACAGTTAGCTTAATTTATCGTTAAAAAAATATTTTCTAAGAATTGACATAATCCTTTAACTTCGTAATATCCGTGCGTACCCTAAGAACCATATTAACTTCTTTTGTTCTACTGGCATTAGTTTCTACTTCTGCTCACGCTTCTACTGTTGTTGTAGGAAAGGTTGAATCTAAAAAGACAACTGAAAAATATAGTTTAAAAAATCTCAGTAGTTTAAGTCAAAAGGTAAGCACATTCCAAAATTTAAAATCTAGCTTAGTCTATAAGGGATTAACTATTCATACGAACCTAAATGGCTCAAACAATAGTTCAAATTACCTTAAGTACAATAAAGGGAATATTACTTATGTAATTCCTTATCGTTACAAAGTTATCTTGCCTAAGTTTAAGACGCCTAGTCCACAGAATCCTTAATTGATTATTTGATATTGTGTTTTATTAACCTCAAATACATTTAATGTAATTGGGCTCAAGTCAATTTTTGTTGCTTTGTACAATATTCTTTCTCCTTTCTTAGATGTTATTTGATAGCTTAAAACCAGACCTGGTATTTCTTTAAATGCCTGTTCATAAACTGTGACTGTAGGAATAATCTCTTTTGCATAAACCACCTCCATAGATGTACCATCTGCCCAAGAAAGGTTTATAGATTCGCATGAATAATCCAGTAATGTACTTATTGAATCGGTCTTTTTAGAAGCCACTAAACCTACACTATTTAATGGATCATATTGAATATGCTGTAGAAGCTTATTCATGCCAATTTCTTTTATGATTATAGCTGAATCTTTTTGTGTATTAAAAATCAATGTCTGGGTAAATTCCGAGGTCTTTAAAATTGTCTTGCAACTATTGCCCTTTATAAAGACTATTTTTTGACCAATACTAGTTGTATCTCCAGTTGAAGTAATTTGTTGAATATCATATGAAATAGTGCATTCCCCTACGACCTTAGTTTGCGCATTTAATTGAAATACGAAAAGACTAAGAAAGCAAACAATCAAGGGGGATAATCGATGCATAAGTAAAATAGGTATATCAAAAAGAGACCCAAGTATCACTTAGGTCTCTTTTCATTAAAATGTTTTATTTTTTAGTTTTATCTTTCAAAGCCTGGACTTTCTTTTGAGCCTCCATCATTTGCTCGTACTTTTCTTGCCAATTACTTTTTTTCTTTGGCGTCTTTCTTTTAACCTCTATGTCTGCTAAAATCTTATCGTGATTAATGATCAATTTTTGAATCACTAATTGTAATAACAAGGTGACAATATTTGAAACAGTATAATACCATGTTAAAGCCGAAGGCAAGCTATTGAATATAAACAATAGCATGAATGGGAAGATATACGGCATATACTTTAACGCTGGATTATCCTGCGTAGGGGTCATCGACATATTGTAGATAGAAGAGATGAAAGTTGTCAAAACTGCTGTCAATGTAAATAAGCTAATATGACTTCCGAATCCTAATGGTACACTAAATGGTAAAGTTAAAATAGAATCGTAACTAGATAAATCCTGACTCCACAAAAAGGATTGACCTCTTAAAGCAATATTAGAGTTAAAGAAGCTATATAATGCAAAGAAGATTGGAATTTGAAGCAATGCTGGTATACAACCTCCTAAAGGATTCACACCCGCTTCTCTAAATAACTTCATTTGCTCCATTGCAAATGCTTGTTGGTCGTCCCCCGTCTTTTTCTTAATCTCATCTAATTCCGGCTTAAGCACTTTCATTTTAGCTGTGCTCAAGAAACTTGTATAAGTTAATGGAGAGGTCACCAAACGAATAAAGATGGTTAATAAAAATACTACCCAGCCGTAATTTGTTACAAAGCCAGCGAAAAAGTCGAACACTGGCATAATGATGTACTTATTGATTGGGCGAACAAAAGAATACAAGTCTCTACCTAAATTAACAATCTTTTCCATCTCAGGGGCCTGTGATTTTAAAATTTGGAAATCACTAGGTCCAAAATATAATGACAACGGCATGGCTACATTTGCCCCTGTTAATTTCGTTTGCAACTGTGCTTGTAAGGAAGCCAATCCATTACTACTATCGGTTTTACGTTGCCAATCTATTTTGCCAGAATTAAATCCATCTTTATAGATCATTGTTGTAGAGAAAAACTGTTGAACCAACCCAACCCATTGAACAGGTTTTTCGAATACTTTATTGGTATTACTTGAGATATAATCGAACTCATTGCCCTCAGAAAAACAAATATTTGACATCTGACGCTCATAAGTAGTTGTTTTCTCTTGACCATAAGAGTGCACATCCCACAACACATTAATTTGATTGTTGGTCAATAATTGATCTGCCCCATCCATCACAATAGTCCAATCCACATTATATTTTCCTTTAGCTAAAGCAAATTGATGCTTAACCGTTTTGCCATTTGGAGCAGTCCAAGCATATTCTATTTTCTGAACGCCATTTTGATCTGTAGAACTATTCACCACTGGGAATAAAATCTGATTAATTTGAACAGTGTTATTATTACCCGCATTTACAGCGTAAGATAATGAACTACTATCCCCTAATTGAACCAATTGTTTTTTCGAATTTGTATAACCCTTTAATGTAACACGAGCTACCTGTCCACCCTTATTGGTTAGCTCTACTTTAATTAGATCATTCTCTAAAATTGAAATTTGCTCTTTTAAGGTATCTACAACCGCTGCAACGGCAGTTGAATCTTTAGTTGTTGAATCAATTAATTGAACTGTTTTTAAAGCTGCTGCTTTTTCTGCTGTTGATTTTACCAATGCAACAGAATCATCAAATCTTTTTTTATATGCAGCGATTTCGTTTTGCTGTTTGCTTGTATACCAGAAGTAAACAAAGAATAAACCTGCTAATAATACAAACCCAATGACCGTATTTTTGTCCGTTTTCATACTTTTAAATTAATCTAAATAGATGGCGCAAAGGTATGTTTTTAAGAGCTATTTAGTACTGAATAGCCTCTAATTTGGGACCAATATTGGACCATTTTAAGGCTTTATTACAAATTCCTGCTGTATTTGCCCCCAGTTTGGTATAGTAAATTGGTAATATCTCCCAGACTACAATACTTTACTGCCTCCATCAATACATCAAAAATATTTTCATTTTGAACAGCAGCCTGATGTAACCTGTTTAAATGTGCTGAGGATTGATCCTTATGCCTACTTTTAAAATGTGCAAGGTTATTTATTTGTAATTTTTTCTCAACAGAAGAAGACCTAAATACTGGACGTTTGTCATTGCTGTTTTGATCTGCCTCATCAATAAAAGTATTAACTCCAATAATAGGGATTTCGCCATGATGTTTTCTAGTTTCATACAACATACTCTCCTCTTGGATTTTTGAACGTTGATACATTCTTTCCATAGCACCTAATACGCCCCCTCTTGCATTAATTCTTTCTAATTCTTGCATAACCGCTTCTTCCACTAAGTCTGTCAATTCATTCATCAAGAAACTGCCCTGTTGTGCGTTCTCAACTTTAGCTGTACCTAATTCTTTGTTAATAATTAACTGTATAGCTAAAGCCCTTCTTACACTTTCTTTAGTAGGGGTCGTAATCGCCTCGTCATAGGCATTGGTATGCAAACTATTACATTGGTCATATATAGCATACAAAGCTTGTAAAGTTGTTCTAATATCGTTAAAGTCAATCTCTTGAGCATGTAAACTTCTGCCACTTGTTTGGATATGGTATTTTAATTTTTGAGACCTTGAATTAGCCTTGTATTTTAGCTTCATTGTTTGTGCCCAGATCCTTCTTGCTACACGACCGATTACAGCATATTCAGGATCCATTCCATTACTAAAGAAGAAACTGAAATTTGGAATAAAATCATCGATTGCTAAACCTCTATTTAAAAAATATTCAATGTAAGTAAATCCATTAGCCAAAGTAAATGCCAACTGCGTAATTGGGTTTGCACCCGCCTCTGCAATATGGTAACCTGAAATGGAAATGCTGTAGAAATTTTTTACTTTTTGTTGAACAAAATAGGATTGTACATCTCCCATTAATTTTAAAGCAAAATCAATAGAGAAAATACAAGTATTCTGAGCCTGATCTTCCTTTAAAATATCTGCTTGTAATGTGCCACGCACATTTTGTAATACTTGACTTTTAATACTATTGTATATTTTAGGTTCTAAAACCTGATCTCCACTTACACCTAATAATTTTAGTCCTAATCCATTGTGCTCAATAGATTGTTTTTTTAAGTCATTAAAACCAGTATAAACCGGCTTTTCTTTGCCTTTTAAAATTTGGTTAATTTTTTTATTTACAACTGGCCATAATTTTTGCTCGGTGATATACTGTTCACATGCCTGATCAATTGCTGCATTAAAAAACATGGCAAGAATAATCGCAGCTGGACCATTAATGGTCATACTCACAGAGCTTGTTGGATCATTCAAATTAATCCCAGAATAGAGTTTTTTGATGTCATCTACAGATGCAATGTTCACACCTGCATTACCTATTTTTCCAAAAACATCCATTCTATTAGATGGATCTTGACCATATAAAGTCACACTATCGAAAGCAGTAGACAATCTAGTTGCAGGTTGTCCTTTCGCTAAGAAATGAAAACGTTGATTGGTTTTCTCAGGACCACCCTCTCCTGCAAACATTCTTGTAGGATCTTCCCCAGTTCGTTTTAAATCAAAAACACCAGCTGTATATGGATAATGTCCCGGTACATTTTCTTTTAATTGCCACTCCGCTATATCCCCCCAATCTTTGAAATTAGGCAGGTACACTTTTTGCAAAGACAGGCCAGACTCAGTTTTGAAACGCAAAGGCTGTTGAATTTTTTTACCCCTTATTTCATACACCAATGCTTCTTGATTGTATTTAGACTTTATGGAATCCCATGTCTGAATAGATTTTTTTACACTTGGGTCAATTGCGTCAGCAACCTTATCCGCCTCTTCTTTTAAAATTGCTAATTTTTTAAGTTTGGGATTTTGTAAAACTTGTTCATACGCATACCACTGAGAAGCCAATTGTTTTTGTTCTGCAATCCAAACTTTATTTTTTTGTATTGTCTCTACAATTTCATTTAAATAATTAAAACGATTTAAAGGGATGGTTGGTGTAGTAATAGCAGTTGCGTCATAGGTTAGTGCATGCTTGATATTATTCCAACTCAATTGATGCTGCTTGTTAACTATCAAAATCAATTGATTGAATAACTGTTGCATACCTGGGTCATTAAACTTAGATGCAATCGTACCATATACAGGCAAGTCACTTGGATCTGCATTAAATAAATGACGTGACCTTGCAAATTGTTTTTTCACATCTCTAATTGCATCTAATCCTCCAGATCTATCAAATTTATTAATACCAATGATTTGTGCATAATCAATCATATTGATTTTCTCTAATTGACTTGCTGCTCCAAACTCCGGGGTCATGATATACATTGGAACCGTCACATAATCTACAATTGATGCATCATTTTGTCCAACACCAGCAGTTTCAACTATAATTGCGTCATAGCCGGCTTCCTTACATAAATAAATGACTTGTTCTAATGAACTAGAAATAGAATGGTGGTCTGATCTTGTTGCGAGTGAACGCATAAATACATTAGGATGATGAATTGCATTCATTCTAATTCTATCTCCCAATAACGCGCCACCTGTTTTTTTCTTTGTAGGATCAACAGATACAACAGCAATACTTAAATTTGGATTTGTTTGAATAAAATAATGGACTAGCCTATCACAAACGGTAGATTTTCCTGCACCACCGGTACCAGTTAAACCAATGATTGGGATATTTTTTGTAAGGACTTTTTTATCCTTTTTAATTTTCAAAATTCCATTTTGCAAAAGGGTAATATCTCTAGCTAATTTTCTTGGATCACACTTTTTATCAAAAGGTAGTTTTGAATACTTAGTCGACTTGTTAGATTTTAATTGGAAATCAGCAAATTTAATTACCTCACGAATCATACCTTCGATGCCCATCGCAAGACCATCTTTTGGTAAATATATTTTTGAAATACCTTTTGCATGAATTACTGCAGCTTCAGATGGCAAAATAGTTCCCCCTCCACCACCAACAATTTTTATATGTTGGTAGCCTGATTCATCTAATAATTTCCTGAGGTAGGTAAAAAATTCAATATGCCCTCCTTGATAAGAGGTGATGGCAATTAATTGCACATCTTCTTCAATTGCCGCTTCTACAATTTCTTGCGCTGAACGATTATGACCTAAATGAATCACTTCTGCACCTTGCTCTTGCAACACACGGCGCATAATATTGATAGACGCATCATGTCCATCAAACAAACTAGTTGAAGTTAGAATTCTTATTTTTTGCATACCGCAAAACTAACATATGTTAGCGGTATAACAAAGTCAAAATATTACTTTTTAGCGTAGGCTTTGGCAGCAGCTATAAAGTGCACAAATAATGGCGCTGGAGCTTCTACCGTGCTCTTCAGCTCTGGGTGGTATTGAACCCCAATAAAGAATGGGTGATTCGGTAATTCAACAATCTCAACCAAACCACTTGTTGGGTTGATACCACTATAAACTAAGCCCTTTTCCTGGAATGCTTTTAGGTATTCGTTATTGAATTCATAACGATGACGATGACGTTCATTAATGAGTTCACTTCCATATATTTTGTAAGCCAAAGTATCTTTTTCAATTGCACAAGGATAAGCACCTAGACGCATCGTTCCGCCTTTCATGGTGATTCTCTTTTGTTCTTCCATCATATTAATTACTGGATGAGGCGCATTGGGATCCATTTCAACAGAATGAGCACCTGCTAGCCCAACAACGTTTCTTGCAAATTCTATCACTGCCATTTGCATACCCAAACAAATACCAAAGAATGGTAAGTTATTTTCTCTTGCATATTGAACAGCTACAATTTTTCCTTCGATACCTCTATTACCAAATCCTGGTGCAACTAGTAAACCATCTAAAGACCCCACTAAAGATTTTACATTTTCTCGGGTAATATCTTCACTGTGTACGTTCACCACATTCACCTTCACCTCGTTCATTGCACCTGCATGTATGAAACTTTCCAAGATAGATTTATACGCATCTTGAAGCTCAATATACTTACCAATCAATCCGATATTAATAGTCGCTTTTGGATTTTTTAATTTATCTAAAAACAAACTCCATTTTGTTAAATCTGGTTCATTAAATTTTGTAATCTTTAATTTTTCAAGTACAATTAAATCTAACTTCTCTTGAAGCATTTTCAAAGGCACTTCGTAAATCGTTGAAGCGTCGGCTGCTTCTATAACCCTACCTGCTCTTACATTACAGAATAATGCGATTTTTCTTTTTATATCATCATTCAATGGCTCTTCTGCTCTACAGACAATCACATCTGGGTGCACACCCGCTTCACTCAACATTCTTACACTATGTTGCGTTGGCTTCGTTTTTAATTCTTTAGCAGCTTTTAAATAAGGTACTAAAGTTAAATGCACAACCATCACATCTTCCTCTGGTAACTCCCATTGTATTTGTCTAACTGTTTCAACAAAAGGCAAACTCTCAATATCACCCACCGTTCCACCAATTTCAGTAATCACTACATCATATTTACCTTCTTTACCCAATAACAACATGCGATGCTTGATCTCATCAGTAATATGAGGCACCACTTGAACTGTTTTCCCAAGAAACTCTCCGGCTCTTTCTTTATTGATCACAGTCTGATAAATTCTACCTGTCGTTACATTGTTAGCTTGTGAAGTTGGGATATTTAAAAAACGCTCATAGTGTCCTAAGTCAAGGTCTGTTTCAGCACCATCTTCAGTCACAAAACACTCACCATGCTCATATGGATTTAAAGTACCTGGGTCTACATTAATATAGGGGTCAAATTTTTGGATGGTAGCAGTAATGCCACGAGCCTGTAATAACTTAGCAAGGGAAGCGGCAATAATACCTTTACCTAAACTACTTGTAACACCACCCGTAACAAAAATATACTTTGCCATAACTTTAAATTCATATAATATTGAAAAAGGAATTCCAGCAATAGTTGTCTATTGAGGACTACCCAATTCAATGGTTTTAAATGTGACCGCCTTTTATTTGGAAAATTTCTTAGAGGTCGTACAAAAATAAGTTAAAAAACACCGGCTACAAAATGAATAAAACCCACTAAACAATAAATGTTTATAAATGTTATTTAAAAGTGAACATCTTAAATCAAATTAAAATTAATTCTATGAAAAAGTCCCTATTTGCCCTATTTACCCTCCTCATTGCTGCAAGTTTATTGAGCTGGAAATGGGAAAAAACACAACATGTCGCTTTAGACAAAGGCGAAGTGATTGAATGTCTAAATATGGAGACACAACAAGCTTATCAACTTGAAGCTAGCCAATCAAAATTTGCCAAAATGCATTTGGCGCCAATTCAAGTTAACCCAGCTAATTTATTAGGTAAAATAATTCCTTTTGATGCAGCTGATGGCAAACAAGGTCAAGCCTATTTTATTCCTGCAAAGAAGAAATCGGAAAAATGGCTAATTGTGATTCAAGAATGGTGGGGACTTAATGACAATATCAAAATGGAGGCAGATCAATATTTTAAAGACTTAGACGATGTGAATGTAATGGCAGTGGATATGTATGATGGGAAAGTGGCAGCTACACCTGATAGTGCGATGAAATTAATGCGTGGTGCAGATATGAATAGAATGGTTGCATTAATTCAAGGTGCGATTAAACATGCAGGGCCAAAAGCGGCTATCTATAGTGTGGGTTGGTGCTTTGGTGGAATGTGGAGTTTACAAACTGCAATTTTAGCTGGTTCACAAGCAAAAGGGTCTGTGATGTATTATGGTCGTCCTGAATCCAACATGGATAAATTGAAATCTATTCAATGTGATATCATTGGATTTTTTGGAAACCTAGACCAATCTCCTTCTCCAAAAATGGTGAGTGATTTCGAAACCAACATGCAATTAGCTGGGAAAAAATTAACTGCTTACAAATACGAAGCTGGACATGGATTTGCGAATCCAAGCAATCCTAGTTTTAATGCAGCAGCAAAAGCAGACTCCTATGCAAAGGCTATTGCCTTCTTGAAGGCACATTAATATCCTTTACCTGGCACTAAGTAATTTGCAACGTAATCTTTAACCCCTTCTTCTAAACTTGAGAATGGCTTGTCGTAACCTGCAGCGCGTAATTTAGCCATATTGGCTTCTGTAAAATATTGGTATTTATCTCGGATATCCTCGGGCATATCCACAAATTCAATGTTTGGCTCAAGGCCTTGTGCCGTGAAAGTATTAGCTGCTAAATCATAGAAAGACCTTGCTTTCCCTGTACCTAAATTATATAAGCCATTCTTTGATTTATCCCATTGATGAGCATACATATGATGCAACATCCATCCAATTACAGATACTAAATCTTTAACATAAATAAAATCACGAAGCTGTTGTCCATCTTTAAAATCTGGACGATGGCTTCTAAATAATTTTACCAATCCTGAGGCTTTTATTTGATTAAAGGAATGAAAAATTACACTAGCCATTCTTCCTTTATGTGCTTCATTTGGCCCGTAGACATTAAAGAATTTCAAACCTGTCCAAGCAGGAGGACAAGTAGCCTGTTCAATTGCCCATTTATCAAATTCATTCTTACTTACGCCATATGGGTTTAAAGGCTCTAATTGATCTAAAATCGTGTGATTGTCTTCATATCCATGTTCACCAGAACCATAAGTAGCTGCAGATGAAGCATAGATTAAAGGAATATTTTTTCTGGTCGCATAATGCCAGATCGCTTTTGAATATTCCACATTCAACGCTTCATGAATGGCGTAATTAAATTCTGTGGTATCTGTTCTTGCTCCTAAATGCACAATCAAATCTATTTCAAATTCACCAGCATCTAATTGGGCTAAAAATGCTTGACGTTCTATCGCTTTAATAAACTTTTTTGACTCCCAGTTGATCCTTTTTGATTCAACACCAAAGTCATCCACTAATAATAATTGATCCAGCCCTTGCTCATTTAAATATTGAACAAAAACAGAACCAATAAAACCAGCAGCTCCTGTAACAACGATTGTTGGTTGTTTTGACATTGAATCTTTTTAATGAAGGCTTATAATTTTTTTTCTATTGCAGTATCGTATGCATTTTTCCAACTAGCAATTGTACCCCAATTTTCATCATCCACTACAACATCACCATTTGTTACATTTCCTAATACAGTAAATGACACACCTGCAGCTTTTGCAGATTGCTCTAATTGGGCAACATGATCAGCAGAGCATGAAACGACAACTCTACTTTGTGCTTCTCCTAACCAATAAGCGTCTTTTCTTAAAGCACTATTGTTTGAATTAACATCAAAACCCTTATGATTATAGAAAGCAGATTCTAATAAAGTAATAATTAATCCACCCTCACTAATATCATGTGCTGATTTAATTTGCTTAGATTTAATTAAACTTGTTACAAATTGTTGTAATTGAAACTCTTCCTCTAAATCAAAATGCGGCGCATGTGAGAATGCGACACCTTTAATTTTATTCAAATATTCAGAAGAACCAATATCATTTCTTTGTTGACCTAATAATACAATTGTATCGCCTTCATTTTTAAAATCTAAAGTCATTCTATTTGCCATATCTTCTACGATACCAACCATGCCAATTGTTGGAGTTGGAAATACCGGACCATCAGGATTTTGATTGTAGAAGCTCACATTACCACCAGTCACTGGTGTATTGAATTTTCTACAAGCAGCGCCCATTCCTTCAACAGATTTCACAAATTGATAATATACTTCTGGATCATATGGATTACCAAAATTCAAACAGTTTGTTACACCAATTGGCTCACCACCAGAGCAAACAATATTTCTAGCTGCTTCTGCAACTGCAATCATCGCACCTTTTTCAGGATCAGCAAAAACATATTTACTATTACAATCCACTGTCATCGCAAGTGCTTTCCCAGTTCCTTTAGCTAACACCACAGCAGCATCACTAGGGGCATTTGTTGTGGTATTCGCTGCACCCACCATGCTATCATATTGCGTATACACCCAACGCTTAGATGCAATGTTTGGAATTTGCACCATCGCCTTTACAGTCTCTTGCAAATTAGTTGTGTCTGAAATAGTTTGCATATCAAATGCATTCACCTTCTCTAAATATGCAGGTGTTTTATATTCACGCGTGTACTGAGGTGCACCACCACCTAATACCAATTCATAAGCAGGTAGAGACGCTTCCAATTCACCATGCATGTAAAAATTTAATAAGCCATCATCAGTGACTTCTCCAATATTAGAACAGGATAAATCCCACTTTTCAAACACAGCTAACACTTGAGCTTCCTTCCCTTTCTCAACCACCATCAACATTCTTTCTTGGCTCTCACTTAATAATAATTCCCAAGCCTTCATGTTTTGTTGACGTGTTGGCACTTTATCTAAATCGATACGCATCCCCACTTGACCTTTTGCACTCATCTCTGCTGTAGAGCAAATAATTCCTGCAGCACCCATGTCTTGCATACCAACCACACCACCTGTTTCAATTACTTCTAAACAAGCTTCTAATAATTTCTTTTCTTGAAATGGATCACCAACTTGAACTGCTGGTAACTCTTCCACACTATCCGCTGTAATTTCTGCAGATGCAAAACTAGCACCACCAATACCATCTTTACCCGTTGCACTTCCTACAAAAAACACAGGATTACCTTTTCCTAACGCAATTGCACTGACAGTTTTACCCGCTTTAACAATACCCACACTCATTGCATTTACAAGTGGATTAGTATGATAACAATCTTCAAAATACAATTCACCACCTACTGTAGGAACACCAAAACAGTTACCGTAATGACCAATACCATGAACCACTCCAGCTAATAATCTCTTCGTTTTTGTGTCTTCTAAATTTCCAAAACGTAAACTATTCAAAGAAGCTATAGGACGAGCGCCCATCGTAAAAATATCTCTTTGAATACCGCCAACACCAGTTGCAGCTCCTTGAAATGGCTCTAATGCACTTGGGTGGTTGTGACTTTCTATTTTAAAAACCACACCATAATCATTTCCAATATCCATCAAACCAGCATTTTCTTCACCAGCGGCTACCAACATTCTACCACCATCTCTAGGAAGTGTTTTTAACCACTTAATGGAGTTTTTATAACTACAATGCTCACTCCACATACCACTAAATGCACATAACTCTGTAAAATTGGGTGTTCGACCCAACTTCTCTTTGATACTTTCAAATTCCGCTTCTGTTAATCTTAATTGTTGGGCTGTTTTTACCGTTATTTCCATGATTTGGCCTTGTGTTTGAATAGATTTGGCGAAGTTACAAAACGGGCTTCTTAAGTCATAAGGGATTTACCAACATTTAAAATGCGAACTGTTAGTAGATAATAAATTGATTTTTTTGATTATCAATCAATTGTAAGAATAATATACATATTATTTATTTATAATATGTACTTTTTATGCACATTTATTAAATTTAGACAAAACATAAAGTCTAAAAAATAAAAAATCACAATATCTTTGAGTTAATAATTTATATATAAATAAATACTATATGTCATTAAGAACCGATGCAGTCAACCATGTAAGTCATGGACATGTGAATTCAGTTGATATCAAAGGCGCAAAAATTACAGGCGTTTTTGGAGAAAATGTTTTTACTCAAAAAACAGCAAGAGAATATTTAAGTGACGAAGCTTACAAAAGCTTAGTTGCAAGTATTAAAGGTGGTAAAAAAATTGACAGACAAGTTGCAGGACAAATCGCATCAGGCATGCGTGCATGGGCAGAGAGCAAAGGTGTAACACACTACACGCATTGGTTCCAACCATTAACAGGTACCACTGCAGAAAAGCATGACTCTTTCTTTACATTAAAAGGAGATGGTACCGCCATCGAAGAATTTGAAGGCGCTGCATTG
>JACCDK010254351.1_pt1 | contig 14665 bp, 14 predicted proteins | sample 7445871 | NCBI WGS metagenome assembly JACCDK01 (sample SAMN15323436, study PRJNA562643) | freshwater metagenome | isolation source: river surface water | place: USA:Blue River Watershed | collected 2017-08-15 | reverse complement strand
GCTTTGAAGTGACCACCGGCCCCAAAGGCCTGCAAGCGTCCAACATCAAAACAGCCGATTAAGCGCCAAACGCTTAAGGCATTCTGATGTCCAAAGAAGAAATGTTGGAAATGTCCGGCATGGTGCGCGAGGTGCTTCCCGACTCGCGCTACCGTGTCACTTTGGACAACGGCCACGAACTCGTGGCCTACACAGCAGGCAAGATGCGCATGCACCACATCCGCATCTTGGCCGGTGACAAAGTCACCTTGGAACTCTCACCCTACGACATGACCAAAGGTCGCATCACCTTTCGTCACATCGAAGGTAAAGGTCCAAGCGGTCCACGCAAGCGCCGCTTTTGAACCTCAGCCCCGTCCGTGCTCGGACTGGGCTGTTTTTTTTGTATCTCTGTCTGTCGCTCTCGGCGATAGAGCATCGGCCTTGGGTAACATCACACTGATGTTTCTGACCTCTCAGGCCAAACACCCCAAGCACAACCATGGGTTGAAGCTTCACTGGTGTTGATTCAAACAACCATGAACCAAGACGATGCCTTCATGCAACTGGCGCTGGCTCAGGCCAGGCTCGCACGAGACAAAGGCGAGGTGCCTGTTGGCGCTGTTGTCGTCCGCGAAGGTCAAGTGCTGGCCCAAGCGCACAACGCACCGATCGGACTGAACGATCCCTGCGCCCATGCGGAGGTGTTGGCCTTGCGAGAAGCGGCCGCCCAACTGGGCAATTACCGCTTGGATGATTGCACCCTGTATGTGACCTTGGAGCCTTGTGCCATGTGTGCGGGGGCCTTGTTGAATGCGCGTTTGAAGCGGGTGGTATGGGGGGCTGCCGAACCCAAAACTGGTGCGGGTGGGTCGGTGCTCAATGTGTTTGCGCACACCGCTTTGAACCACCAAACAACGACAAGCGCAGGGGTGAGGGCGGGTGAAGCCAGCGCCTTGCTGCAAGATTTTTTCCGAGCGCAACGCCTGCAACACCAATCGCAAGCGCTGCATACCCGCTTGCGAGATGACGCCCTTCGCACGCCTGCGCATTGTTTTGATGATCTGCCGGACTACCCTTGGCCGCCAAAGTACATCAGCGATTTGCCCAGCTTGAATGGCTTGCGCATGCATTACTTGGATGAAGGTCCTGTGGATGCGCCCATCACGTGGTTGTGTTTGCATGGCAACCCCGCTTGGAGTTATTTGTACCGAAAGATGATGCCGGTGTTGTTGCAAGCAGGTCATCGGGTGGTAGCGCCAGACATGATTGGTTTTGGCAAAAGTGACAAGCCCAAGAAAGACAACTTCCATCGTTTTGATGTGCACCGCCAAGTCTTGCTGGAATGGGTGGAAGCGATGGATTTGCAAAACGTCCATCTGGTGGTGCAAGACTGGGGTGGTTTGTTGGGTCTGACCTTGCCCATGGCCGCACCGCATCGTTACCAGGGCTTGTTGGTGATGAACACCACCTTGGCCACTGGGGAACAGCCATTAAGTCCAGGCTTTTTGGCCTGGCGGCAAATGTGCGCCGACAAACCCTTGTTCGATGTGGCCAAGTTGATGGCCAGGGGCAATCCCCATTTGAGCGAAGCCGAATGTGCCGCCTACAACGCACCCTTTCCAGATGCGGGTCACCGCGCGGCATTGCGTGCATTTCCAGCCATGGTGCCCGAGTTCAGTGACAGTGAAGGGGCTGATGTTTCGCGTCAAGCTCAAACCTTTTGGCTATCGCAGTGGACCGGTAAGAGTTTGATGGTGATTGGTCAACAAGATCCCGTGCTGGGAGAGGCGGTCATGCGACATTTGCATCGGCATATCCGTGGCTGCCCAGAACCCGTGGTTCTTCCAACGGCTGGGCATTTTGTCCAAGAACACGGGGAACACGTGACGTCCCTGGCCCTGCAAGCCTTGGCCAGATGAGTTCGCTCCCGCGTTGGGGTCCTCGGTTTCAGTCCCAGTTGCCCTGACAATCCAGTCTTCAAAGAAAAAACACCATGCACATTTACATTTACTCCCCGTCTGGCGCCCTGCGTGACAAAGCTGCTCTGCGTAAGGCCCTGAAACGTCTGGCCAAACTCGGTCATGATGTTGAACTCGACCCCGATGCCCTCAGCGCTGATCAGCGGTTTGCTGGCGACGACGACACACGCTTGCTGGCCATCAGTCGCGCGGCAGCCAGCGGTGCCGACATCGTGATGCCGACACGCGGTGGCTACGGCCTGACGCGATTGCTTGCACGTCTGCCGTACAAAGCGATGGCGGCGTCCATCAAATCGGGCAGCCGCTGGGTGGGTCACAGCGATTTCACAGCCTTGCAAATGGGCTTGCTGGCCAAAACCAAGGCCGTGACTTGGGCAGGGCCACATGCGGCGGTGGACTTTGGCGCCGAGGACCTCGATGACATCACCTTGGCGTGTTTTGATGACATGGCGCAGGGCAGGGGGGAGGGGGCTGGCTGGCGTTTGCCCTCTTCTGACCTGGATTTTTTGCCCAAAAAAGCCGTGCTGGCCGAGCACGCCACGCTGTGGGGTGGCAATTTGGCGGTGCTCAGCAGTTTGGTGGGAACCCCCTATTTACCCATCGTGCCAGGCGGTGTGCTGTTTTTGGAGGATGTGGCCGAGCATCCCTACCGCATCGAGCGCATGCTCAGCCAACTCCTGCATGCCGGGGTGTTGTCGCAGCAAAAAGCCATTGTGTTGGGCAGTTTCACCGACTTCAAGCTGAGCGCACATGACAAAGGTTTCAAGTTGCAATCCGTGGTGGATTGGTTGCGCAGTCAAGTGAAAACACCTGTCCTGACCGGCTTGCCATTTGGCCATGTGCCCACCAAAGTGTGCCTGCCCGTGGGTCAAGAAGTCACGCTGTTGCGTGAAGGGCGCGAGGCCTTTTTGCTTTGGGCTCACCCGGCACATTGACCCTGCCTACAATGTTTTCAATCTGATTGCGACGGACACACCATGACCTCATATGACAGCCATTACATCAACGGTGCTTGGCAAAAAGCCCAAGATTCAGCCGTTTTCGAGGTGCATGACGCCAGCACCGAAGAAGTGATGGCCACCGTGCCGCAAGGCACAGCCCAAGAAGCCCAACAAGCGGTGTTGGCGGCCCGCGCGGCATTTCCCGCTTGGGCTGCCCTCAGTGTCGAGGAACGCTGTGTGTACATCGACAAAATCGTGGCGGGGCTCAAGGCCCGAACCGATGAGATGGCGACCGCCATTGCCCGCGAAGTGGGCATGCCTGTCAAGTTGGCCAAGATGATCCAAGTGGGTGGTCCTGTCTTCAACTGGGGCAATGCCGCCAAAGTGGCCCGGGCCTACCATTACGAGGAGCAAGTGGGTCATTCGCTGGTGGTGCGTGAACCCATTGGCGTGGTGGGATGCATCACGCCCTGGAATTTCCCCTTGAACCAGATCACCTTGAAAGTCGCGCCAGCCTTGGCTGCCGGCTGTACCGTGGTGTTGAAGCCCAGCGAAATCGCACCCGTCAACGCGATGATTTTGGCCGACATCATCCATGCCGCAGGACTTCCTGCGGGGGTCTTCAACCTGGTCAATGGCTTGGGCCCGGTGGTTGGTGAAGTCCTGGCCAGTCATCCCGAGGTGGACATGGTCAGCTTCACGGGTTCCACCCGCGCTGGCAAACGCGTGGCCGAGTTGGCGGCTGACACGGTCAAGCGTGTGGCATTGGAATTGGGCGGCAAATCGGCCAGCATTGTGCTGCCGGATGCGGATTTGGAAGCCGCGGTCAAAGGCAGCATCAATGCCTGTTTGCTCAACAGCGGTCAAACATGCTCGGCCCACACCCGCATGCTGGTCCCGGAAGACCGCTACGACGAGGTGAAAGCCTTGGTCAAAACCCATCTGGCCAAGTTCACGCTTGGACCCAGTTTGGACGAAACATCGAAATTGGGCCCCTTGGTGAGCGCCGCACAACGTGACCGGGTGATCGGCTTCATCCAACAAGGCTTGGCCGAAGGCGCGGAGTTGCTGGCGGGCGGTCCCGACAAACCTGCATTTGCCACAGGCTATTTTGTTCAGCCCACGGTGTTGCGGGTTCAACCCCAGGACACTTTGGCGCGTGAAGAAATTTTCGGGCCGGTGTTGGTGGTCTTGACCTACAAGGACGAAGCCGAGGCCATTCGCATCGCCAACGACAGCATCTATGGCCTGGGTGGCGGCGTTTGGAGCAAAGACGAAGCGCATGCTGTTCGTGTGGCACGTCAAATGCGCACCGGTCAAGTCGACATCAACGGCGCGCCGTTCAATGGCAACGCGCCATTTGGTGGCTACAAACAATCAGGCAATGGCCGTGAAAATGGCCGATATGGCTTCGAAGAGTTCTTGGAACACAAAGCCATACAACTCAAACCGGCCGAGAAGGCTTGATTTCTTCCATCTTTCATTTGATACGATGCATATTATGTTAAATAAAAAACACGCCCAAGCATTCCTCGCGCAGTCAGCACCCCGTCTACTGATCAAGAGTCTTTTGGTCGGTGGCCTTGGTATGGGACTCAGCCTTGCCCTGGCCGATTACAAAGGTGCCAATCCCATGCAAGAAAGTCGCGACACGGCGGCGGCCATGCTCAAAGAACTGGGCCAAAAACTGCAGGCTGCCATCGCCAACGGTGGTCCTGAAAATGCCATTGGTGTTTGCAACATTGAAGCACCGGCCATCGCAGACCGCATCAGCACAGAAGAAAAAATCACCATTTCTCGCGTGGGCACGCGGGTTCGAAACCGTGTTTTGGGCACACCCAATGACTGGCAAACTCAGGCTTTGCAGCAGTTTTCCAAAGGATTAGCCAATGGTGAAAAACCAGCTGACATGGAATTTGTGCAGGCCGTCAAAGCCGGAGCCGGTTCACGCATGGAGCTGCGCTACGCCAAGCCCATCGTGATGCAACCCATGTGCACAGCTTGCCACGGCACGCCTGAGCAAATCAGCCCTGAGGTGCAGGCCAAACTCAAAGCGCTTTACCCTGACGACCGCGCTGTGGGTTACCAGCCGGGTGAACTGCGTGGCGCGGTGATCGTCAGTCGATTCATTGGCTATAGCAACAACTGATTCAAGGCTTTTGAGTGGGATACCGCTCTTGCCAGACAGCCAAAAAGGCATGCAAATAAGCGAGCGTGTCTTCTTTGACAGGGGCTTTGTTGGCGAAATCCCAGGCGCTCAAACCCAGTTTGTTTTTCAAGCGGGGGTCAGCGCCCTCCTCCAATAACAATTTGGTGGCCATGGGGGAACCATACTGCGACGCCATCATCAATGGTGTGGTGCCGTTGGGCGATGCCGCATCCAGATAGGCATCGTGTTCGAGCAGCAGGCGCATCATCTCGACATGTCCTTTGGATGCCGCGTAATGAAGCGGCGTCCAACCCGGCTGATTCACGGCAGCGCCCCGGGCAATCATCACTTTGGCCAAATCCATGTTGTTTTGAATGGCGGCCAGCATCAGTGGGGTTTCGCCCTGCATGTTTTGGATGTTGAGATTGCTACGGGGCCAATTCACCAGCACTTGAACCGTTTTGACAGAGCCTTTTTGCATCGCGAGGATCAAAGCAGGTTGACCCTGAGGACTGGGGCTGTCGGGGTCAAAACCCCGGTTCAACAGTTGTTGAATCGCTTCGGGTTGATCCAGTTCCAAGGCCTTGAAAAAATCCTGGTATGAACCCGCTTGCGAGTTAGAAAATCCAATCAAAACAATTAGTAATAAGAGTTTTTTAAAGTAACTCATCACTGTAAAACACCCTGAAACAGACGGTCGAAATTGGCCGAAGTTTGGAGGGCCACCGCTTCATCACTCAGGCCACGCAGTTGGGCGATTTGCCTCGCCACCCAGGGCACCAGGGACGGGTTGTTGGTTTTGCCGCGGTGCGGGACAGGCGCCAAATACGGGCTATCAGTCTCAATCAAGATGCGATCCAGGGGCATCCAAGCGGCGATGTCGCGCAAATCTTGGGCGTTTTTGAACGTCAAGATGCCTGAAAAAGAGATGTAAAAACCCATTTCCAGCGCAGCCTTGGCCACCGCTTGGGTTTCGGTGAAGCAGTGAAAAACACCACCAACCGAAACCGCGCCACCGTCCTCGCCTTCTTCTTTCAATATGGCCAAAGTGTCTTCGCTGGCACTGCGTGTGTGGATGATCAATGGTTTTTTCAACTGCTGGGCGGCGTGGATGTGGTGGCGAAAACGTTGGCGTTGCCAGGCCATGTCGGCCACGCTGCGTTCACCCAGGCGGTAGTAATCCAAGCCGGTTTCGCCGATGCCCACCACCTTGGGGTTTTGGCCGATGCGCAACAAATCCTCCAAGCTGGGCTCTTGCACACCTTCTTCATCTGGGTGCACGCCGGCTGTGCACCAAAAATTGTCATGGGCCATGGCCATGCCGTGCACGTCCGGAAAGGTTTCCAGTTTGGTGCTGATCAGCAAGGCGCGTGTCACTTGCGCAGCGGCCATGTCCTGACGGATTTGGCTCAATTGGGCTTGCAATTCGGGGAAATTCAAGTGGCAGTGGGAGTCGGTGTACATGGCTTCAAAGGTTCAGGCTGTGGCCGCCATGGCGCGCTGGGCGCGACTGATCCAAGCTTCCATCAGCAAACCAGCTTGGTAGGGGTGTTCCACGGTTTTGGCGTTTTGCATCAGTTCCTTGGACCACTGGCTCAAAGCTGACAGATGGCCTGCCTTGGGCAGGTCGCTGGCCTCGAAAAAACGAGGCTGGGCGCCTTGGGTGTGGCTCAGCATGTCATGACAGACTTTTTGCAAGCAAACCAAGACCAAACCAGGGCTGTTGTCACCCAACACACCGGGGTCACCACGCAACAGCTGTTGCGGCAGGGCGCGCCAGGTTTTGGCTTGAAAGCCCAGTTGAAACAACTGCAACGCATCATTGGGACGCCCACCAGCGGCTTTGAGCAACACCGCCGCTTCGCCATCAGGCACGGCTTGCTGCACCAACCAGCGCAGGGCTTCGTCGCGGTCCGGCCAGCGCATCTGGTGCACTTGGCAACGGCTTCGAACCGTGGGCAGCAGTGCATCCGCGGCAGAACTGGCCAAGATGAAACGGGTGTCCCCAGGGGGTTCTTCCAGGGTTTTGAGCAAGGTGTTGGCGGTCACCGTGTTCATGCGTTCAGCCGGGTAAATCAAAACCACTTTGCCGCGGGCGCCCGAACGCGTGGTTTGGGTGAAACCCAGCAGGTCGCGCATGGCGTCCACCCGAATTTCCTTGCTGGGCTTGCGTTTTTTGTCGTCAATCTCTTTTTGGGCTTTCTCAGCCAAGGGCCAAGCCCAATCGATCATGTCGACTTCGGGCATCAGCACGCACAAATCGGCATGGGCCCTCACCTCGATGCCATGACAACTCGGACATGTGCCGCAAGCACCTTGCGCTGTGGGGGCATGGCACAGCCAGGCGGCCGCCAATCCCAAACCCAATTCATATTGGCCCAATCCCGATGGGCCTTGCAACAGCAAAGCGTGACCAGGCCGCTGCACCAGTGCCGCGAGTTGGGTTTGCAACCAAGGGGCCATGGTGCTCATGCTTGGGTCGGCAAATGATGGCGTGATCGCATGGTGCGAAGCACGGCATCGCGCACCTCTTCCAGCGAGGCGCTGGCGTCAATCCGGGCAAAGCGCGCAGGCTCCGCCAAGGCCCGGGCTTCATAAGCGGCGTGGACCTGGCTGAAAAAAGCCAAAGGCTGCGATTCAAAACGGTCGGGTAAACGTGCGGCACTGAGACGTTCGGCGGCGATGGCCGGCTCCAACGCGAACCACACCGTGATGTCAGGTTGACGCAAACCGCCCGTGGGCAGGGCTTGCACCCACTGCTCGAGTTGCTTCAACACCGCCAGATTGAAACCTCGCCCACCGCCTTGGTAGGCGAATGTGGCGTCGGTGAAGCGGTCGCACAGCACCACATGCCCACTGGCCAAGGCGGGCTCGATCACTTGGTTCAAGTGGTCGCGTCTGGCGGCAAACACCAGCAGGGCTTCACACAAGGGGTCCATGGCGTCGTGCAACACCAGTTCGCGCAGTTTTTCAGCCAAAGGCGTGCCACCTGGCTCACGGGTTTGCACCACGGTGCGCCCTGCTTGGCGAAAGGCTTGGGCCAGCGCATCGATGTGGCTGGACTTGCCAGCGCCGTCTATGCCTTCAAAACTGATGAACAAACCGGTTTGCATGCGGCTTATTGTGCCTCGCTGCGGGGTGCGCGTTGGTACCGTTGGACCGCGGCATTGTGGTCGGTGAGGTTGTTGCTGAACTGGCTGCTGCCGTCGCCGCGCGCCACAAAGTACAGGGCCTGGCTGGTCGCAGGATGCAAGGCCGCGTGCAATGCACCCCTGCCGGGCATGGCGATGGGTGTGGGTGGCAACCCTTTGCGGGTGTAAGTGTTCCAGGGATGGTCTGTTTGCAAATCGACGCGGCGCAAATTGCCATCGAAGCGTTCGAACATGCCGTAAATGACGGTGGGATCGGTTTGCAAGGGCATGTCGATGCGCAAGCGGTTGATGAACACGCTGGCAATCATGGGCCGGTCGCTGACGCGCCCCGTCTCTTTTTCGACGATGCTGGCCAAAATCAAGGCTTGTTCCGCCGATTGCAATGGCAATCCCATGTCCCGCTCGGACCAGGCGGTGGCCAGTTGGCGGTCCATGGCCTGGGCCGCACGTTGCAACACATGCAAGTCGGAAGTGCCTTTGCCCACCATGTAGGTGTCTGGAAAAAAACGACCTTCAGGGGACATGCCAGGTTTGCCCAATTGGCGCATCAATTCCTCATCGCTCAGGGCGGCCGAGTCGTGCTTTAAAAAATCGGTCTTGTTGAGCAATTGGCGAAACTGTCGCCAAGTCCACCCCTCCACCAAGGTGATGCCACGCAGTTGTTCATCGCCGCGCACCAGTTTTTGCAGCAAATCCCATGGCGAGGTGTCGCTGTTGATTTCATAACTGCCGGCGCGGATGTGCTTGGATTGACCGCTGAGTTTGAACAGGTAATAAAGCGCCGTGGCAGAAGTGTCGATGCCGGATTGCACCGCGGTTTGGGTGATGGACTTGACCGATTGACCAGGCTCAATGGCCAAATCGACGGTGTTTTGTCGCAATGACAAGGGTTGCAATACCCACCACGCGGCCGATCCAGTGGCGGCTAGAACAACCAAAAGACCAGCCATGAACGCCAGTTTCAATTTGCGCCAAAAACTGGATTTCACGTCGCTGTTCCGCCTGAATTTGAAAGCGCACATGATAATGGACGCATGACCGACCACACCGCTTCACCGACCTTGCCTAACCAGGGCGCCTGTCCCCTGCCCCACCTTGGCGTGATCCGCGCCACTGGCGCTGATGCCGCTTCTTTTTTGCACAACCAACTCACCCAAGACTTCCTGTTGATCAAACCCGATCAGGCCCGACTGACGGCGTTTTGCAACGCCAAGGGTCGCATGCAAGCCAGCATGATCGGTTTCAAAACAGGCGCAGAAGAAGTGCTCTTGGTGATGCGCCAAGACCTGTTGCCCCAAACCTTGAAACGCTTGTCCATGTTTGTGTTGCGGTCCAAGGTGACACTGACCGATGCCTCGGCGGCGTTGGCCGTGTGGGGATGCCTGGGTGGTACCGACACACCCCCTTGGACATTGTCACAAGTGGCCTCGGGTTGGCAGGTGGCGCTTTACCCAGCGGCAGGGGTGTCAAGAAGCATGAGGGTCGTACCGAGCGACTTGTCACCGGACATGCCCCACCTGGATGTGGCCGATTGGCTGCTGAGCGAGGTCTTGAGCGGCATCGCCGATGTGCAAGCCGCCACCTTCGAAGCCTTTGTGCCCCAAATGTTGAACTACGAATCGGTCGATGGCGTGAATTTCAAAAAAGGCTGCTATCCCGGGCAAGAGGTGGTGGCGCGCAGCCAATTTCGCGGCACCTTGAAACGTCGTGCTGGCCTGGTGTCCAGCACCGCCCGATTGCAAGCAGGGCAAGAGGTGTTCCTGGCCAGCGATCTCAAAGCAGCTCCGACCGTTACGCAGGACATGCAACCGGTGGGTGTGGTGGCCCAAGCGGTCGATCACCTGACGCAAGGGCATTGGGCTTTGGTGTGTTTGCAAACCAGTGCGATGGACATGCAAGCCCATGCCACGGCGATGGGCTTGGCAACACTTGATGGTGCCCTGTTGAGTGGGCATCCCTTGCCCTACGCTTTGAAAGATGACATCTGAAGCGTCCAGGTTGGGAACGCTTCCCCGACTCCATCACATCGCCGCGCGCAACATGGTCCTGTAGTCCTCTGCCGAGGCTTCTCGGGGGTTGGTTTTGTGCGAATGATCGGCCAAAGCACCTTGGATGATGGCGTCAAAGTGCGCCTCCTCCACGCCCATGGCCGCCAAGCCACTGGGCAATCCCAAGTGCTGGTTCATCGCCCGAATGGCCTGACCCAACGCGGTGGCGGTGTCCTCACTGGGAGGCAACCCCATGGCCTCGGCCATGCGTTCCAGGCGGCGTGAGGCTTTCAAAACGGGTGCATTGAAAGCGATGACGGCTGGCAAAAAAACCGCGTTCAACGTGCCGTGGTGCAAGCGGGGATTGAGGCCACCCAGACTGTGGCTGAGCGAATGCACGCAGCCCAAGCCTTTTTGAAAAGCCAGCGCGCCTTGCATGGAGGCGCTCATCATTTGCAAACGGGCGTTGGCGTCTTGACCATTCTGAGTGGCTTGGGCGATGTGCGCCCAACCACGCTGCAGTCCATCCAATGCGATGCCATCGGCTGGTGGATTGAAGGCCAGGGACATGAAGGTTTCCATGCAATGGGCCATCGCGTCCATGCCGGTGGCGGCGGTCATCAGCGGTGGCAGACCCAGCGTCAGATCGGGATCGAGGATGGCGGCCTTGGGCATCAGGTGCCAGGAATGAAAACCCAGTTTGCGGCCGTCGTCGACGATGATGATGGCGCCGCGCGCCACCTCGCTACCCGTGCCAGCGGTGGTGGGCACCGCGATGAGTGGCAGCACCTTGGCGGTGATTCGTCCAGAGCCACCTTCGATGGTGGCGTAGGTGGTCAATGGTCCCGGATGGGTGGCGGCAATCGCGACGCCCTTGGCGCAGTCGATGGACGAACCACCGCCGAAAGCAATCAATCCGTCACAGGCTTCGGACTGGCAGACCGCCGTGGCAGCGCGTACCGCTGCTTCGGTGGGGTTGGAGGGCGTGGCATCAAAAACCGCCGAGGACATGCCACCCAAAGCAGCCAGCGCTTTGTCCAACAGACCCGCCGCCTTGATACCCGCGTCCGTCACGATCAGGGGCTTGCTGATGCCGTTTTTCTGGCACTCATCGACCAGGTGTTTCAATGCGCCTGTTTCCAGATGAATTTGGGTGAGGTAGATGAAGCTGGACATGTCTTGGGTTCTCGAAAGGCGTTGTAGGATGCGTCGACTTTAACGCCCCAGCAGCTTGTTTATGAATCGCTCTGATTTTCGTTTTTTCCATGCCCTGCGAGTGCGGTGGGTCGAGGTGGACCTGCAGCAAATTGTGTTCAATGGCCACTACCTGATGTATTTGGACACGGCCATGGGTGACTATTGGCGTGCCATCGCCCTGCCCTACCAAGACACCATGCGGGCACTAGAGGGCGATTTGTACGTGGTCAAGTCAGGGCTGGAGTACAAGGTATCGGCCGAGTATGACGATTTGTTGCATGTGGGTTTGCGCTGCGCCCGTGTGGGCAACTCGTCCATCCAGTTTGAAGCCGGTGTGTTTCGCGGCCCACAACTGTTGGTCAAAGGCGAGTTGGTGTATGTCTGGGCCAACCCCCAGACCAAAACCTCCATGCCTGTGCCGCAGGTCTTGCGTGACACCATGTTGGGCTTCGAGCAAGGCGAAGCCATGACGCTTTTGCAACGGGGCTCGTGGGACCAGCTCAAGGACTTGGCCGCGCCTTTGCGCACCGAGGTGTTCGTCCATGAGCAAGGCGTGCCGCAAGACATGGAATGGGACGAGATGGATGCGGTCTCAGTGCATGCGGTGTTGACCAACCGATTGGGCATGGCCGTCGCAACAGGTCGTTTGTTGCCCTCCCAAAAGGGTGTCGCACAAATCGGTCGCATGGCGGTGATGCGGCAGATGCGCGGTCAGGCTTTGGGTGCCCAGGTGTTGCAGGGATTGATCAACACGGCCCGTGAACGTGGGGACCGGCAAGTGCTGTTACACGCCCAGTGCAGTGCTGAAAACTTCTACAAGCGACAAGGTTTTGTCAGTCAAGGTGAGGTCTACCAAGAAGCGGGCATGGACCATGTGAACATGGTCAAAGACCTATAGGGGCTCGACCAAATGCATGTCGGGGCGCATCAACCACTGCGCCAATTCGTCTGACAAGCGGTCTGCTTCCCTCACCGCTTGTTGCCAGACCGACACCCGCGCTGCCAGGTCTTGTCCATAAGTGACAAAGTCGCTGCGATCAGGCAATTTGCCATGGGGCAAGGTCTTCACCCAATCGGGGTTGGGCGCCAACACAATCGTCGAGTCCAAAAAAGAAGTGCTGTGGTGACGCCATTTCAAGGCTTTGTCCAGCCAGCCTGGGACTACCGATTTTTGAAAATGCGGGTACAGCGTGAGCCCCCTGGCGGCGCGGTAATCCAGATGCAAGTGGTAGTCGGTGATGCCACCGTCCCAGTAAGCCCCGCGCGGCGCTTCGGGGATGTCATGCACAGGCTCCAACACGAAAGGGATGGCGCAACTGGCTTGCACCGCTGCTAAAAAATTGTTTTCTGTCAGGGCGAAATGGCGCGTCTTGTAGTCTTTGGCTGAAAAAGGCAGGGGCTGAGGCACGCCCATGAAAGGACTGGAAAACACCACCCGTTCTAGCCAAACACCCATGGCGCGGCGATGCACCAGGTTGCTCAAATAGGCGCCCGCATAACCCAAGGGGGTGCGCAGACTGCCGTCTCGGTGCAAGATGCCGCGTCCATGCGAGGTCACCACGTGCAAACGATAGCGCGGGTGCTGCAGCACCTGATGGATGCGACCGCTGTAAAAACCCTGCAAATTGGCTTTGAAATCGTCGCTGACCTGTTTGGGGGTGGGCCTGGTTTGACCGGGTTGGAGCTCGTAATGCTGGTGGATGTAGGCGTCTTCCAGCGCTTTCAGTTCGCCCACCGGGTTGTTCAAACAAGCGGTGGCCATGCGCCAGGCGCCAATGGAAGCACCCACCAAATCGAGGGGTTGGGTGCTGCGTGGCAACCATTGGCCAAACAAATAGCGGTCCATCGGTCCCAAGATCAACCCCTTGGGCCCACCTGCCGCACCGGGCACCACGCTGATGTGCTGGGGCAGCAAACCGTTTTGGGTCATGTGCGCCAAGGCTTTGGGACCGGCGTAGATCTTGAGGGCTTTCATCCGTTTTTCTTCAATCCCTGCAACTTGGCAAATGCCGAGGCCATCGCCGAGCCTGTCGCTGCACTTGGAGGCGGAGCGTATGGACGCTTCTTGTCCGAACGGTTGTCACGGGTGGCGTTGTCACGCGGTGTTGCGGATGCGTCCAGCTTCATGGTGAGGCTGATGCGCTGGCGCTGCATGTCCACTTCCAGCACCTTGACTTTGACTATGTCGCCGGTCTTGACCACCTCGCGTGCATCGCTGATGAATTGATGGCTGAGTTGGCTGACATGGATCAAGCCGTCTTGGTGCACCCCCAAATCGACAAAAGCACCAAACGCGGCCACATTGCTGACCGTGCCTTCCAACACCATGCCGGGCTTGAGATCGGCCAGGGTTTCCACGCCATCGTTGAAACGCGCAACGGCAAACGCAGGCCGTGGATCGCGCCCGGGTTTTTCCATTTCCTTCAAGATGTCGCGCACCGTGATGACACCCACTTGCGCATTGGCAAACAACTCGGGGCGCAAACTGGCCAGCATGTCAGCGCGGCCCATCAGGTTTTCAATCGGTTGACCGGTTTGCACCAGAATGTTTTGCACCACGGGGTAACTTTCGGGGTGCACGCTGGTCATGTCCAGCGGGTTGTCACCGCCTCTGATGCGCAAAAAACCCGCGCATTGCTCGAATGTTTTCGGTCCCAACCCCGACACCTGCAAAAGCTGCTGCCGGTTGGCAAACGCGCCATGGCTGTCACGCCAACGCACCACCGATTGCGCCATGTGTTTGGACAAGCCCGACACCTGGCTCAACAGCGGCACACTGGCCGTGTTGAGGTCGACACCGACCGCGTTGACACAGTCTTGCACCACGGCTTCCAAGCTGCGGGTCAATTCAAATGGATTCACATCGTGCTGGTACTGTCCGACGCCAATCGACTTGGGGTCGATCTTGACCAATTCGGCCAGTGGATCTTGCAAACGTCTGGCGATGCTGGCCGCGCCGCGCAAAGACACATCGACATCGGGCATCTCTTGACTGGCGAGTTCACTGGCACTGTAGACAGATGCGCCCGCTTCACTCACCACCACTTTTTGCACCGTGGGTGCATCGGGATGTTTGGCCAAGCGAGCGATGAGTTCGGCGGCGAGCTTGTCGGTTTCACGGCTGGCCGTGCCATTGCCGATGGCGATCAGGTTGACACCATGGGTCAGGCACAACTGGCCCAAGGTGTGCAAGGCACCCTCCCAGTCTTTGCGGGGTTCGTGTGGATAGACGGTGTGGGTGGCCAACAACTTGCTGGTCGCATCGACCACCGCCACT
>JACCDK010032146.1_pt1 | contig 14665 bp, 13 predicted proteins | sample 7445871 | NCBI WGS metagenome assembly JACCDK01 (sample SAMN15323436, study PRJNA562643) | freshwater metagenome | isolation source: river surface water | place: USA:Blue River Watershed | collected 2017-08-15 | reverse complement strand
GGAAAGTTTCCATTTTTAAAAAGTATTTCTACCTTTGCAATCCCGAAAGGGCAATGGTTGCGTAGCTCAACTGGATAGAGCATCTCACTACGGATGAGAAGGTTTGGGGTTCGAATCCCTACGCGACCACGGTATTTTAAGCATTTGTCAGTTTCTGGTAAATGCTTTTTTTATGCTTTTTATTCAATGTGAAAAAAGCTAATTTGGTTTGATGAACGATTAGATATGTTGATTTACAAATTAATCTTAGGCATCCTATTCTCTTTTTTTCTTTTTGCTGCGATTTATCAAAAGAATCGCTTGGAGACCTTAATCAATCAAGCGCCACAGCGAAGCTTTCTTTTGTTTTCTCTGCTTTTTCGAGTTTTCCCTTTTTTGGCTATTTATGTCTTTTTGGGTTTTGATGCCCGGTCGGATGTATTGATGTTTTATGATTCTGCGCTAGCGGCTTCCCAGGGGGGGATTGTTTACCGGGATTTTGATTCTGCTTATTCGCCTTTGTTTCCCTATTTAACAGTGGTTCCACTTTGGTTTTGGGATAGTCCTAAGTCGATTATTTTGGAAATGATTGTGCTCGAATTGTTGATTCTTTGGGGCACTTTGCGTTTAACTAAACAATCGGTCTATTATGCATTGATCTATTTATTGTTGCCCGCTACCTTTATTCTATCTGTCTTAGGAGGTCAAGAGGATATTTTGATGTGGGGGGCGCTGGTATTTTCTTTGTTGCTGTTCCAGCGCAATCAAAATTATGTCATGCTTGGTGTTTCTTTGGGCATCGGATTGCTGGTAACCAAAGCCCTTTTAATCTTGTTTATTCCTGCTGTCTTGTATTTTTGCCGTGATCGTTGGAAGCTCTTGGTTGGATTATTGATTGTCGGTATTCCTTCCTTCTTAATCTTATATTTATCAGTTCAATGGGATTTTTTATCGCCGATCCAACAAGCGAATGATCCTCGCTTGCCTAATATTTGGTCCATTTTGCATCCAATTACCAATGGGTTAATTCCGTTGGGACCTAAATGGATTAATTGGGTTGGCTTGCTGAGTATTTTAGCTGTCGGAATCTATTTTGCGGCATCTCGGATGAAAGATACCGTAGTTGAGTTTTTACCTTGTTTGTTTTTGGTAATCTACACGTGGTTGATGATAAGCCAACAGTCCTCCGTAGTCAATTATGCCTACACAATTTTGATGCCTTTGGTATTTTATTGGAAGGGAAAATTTACCCCTATTTTTTGGATGGTATTAATTTTGTTTAACCTAGGAGTCATCTTACAAGCACCTTTATGGTGGGGAATGGGGATGATTTATTTTCATACCTGGGCCGATTTATGGGTTCCCATGCACGCATTGGAATACTTGTTGGAATTGATTGTGATAGGTTCATTGTTTTGGTTTCTCAAAAATATGTTGTTCCTCAAAAAATAAACTATTTTTACATTATGATTCGAGTTGGGATAATAGGTTATGGGTATTGGGGAATTAATTTGCTTCGTAATTTCATCAATGCAGCTGATTGTACGGTAACGGCCGTTTGTGACGCTCGTACAGAGCGTCTAGCCGCTGCTCAAAAAGTTCAGCCTTCGATTGAAGTATATGCCGACCCGGATGCTTTTTTGCAACATGCTTCCATCGACGCAGTAGTGGTGGCAACCCCTGTTTTTTTACATTATCGTCTGGCGAAGCAGGCCTTATTGGCGGGGAAACATGTTTTGGTAGAAAAGCCTTTGACAGCTTCTGTGGCTGAGGCCCATGAATTGGTTGAGCTGAGCATGAAGCATCAATTGGTTTTGGCTGTCGATCATACATTTTTATTTACAGGTTCGGTACAAAAGATCAAGTCCTTGGTTGACCGTGGCGAGCTAGGTGCTTTGCAGTATTTCGATTCGACAAGAATTAACTTGGGTTTGTTTCAGCCTGATGTGAATGTAATCTGGGATTTGGCTCCGCATGATATTTCTATTTTGAATTATTTAGTTCCCGAAAGGCCACTAAGTGTGGTCTGTACTGGACAATCACATACGAATAATGGCCTGGAGAATATTGCTTATTTGACTTTGAATTATGCCTCGAATTTTATTGCACATTTCACTTGTTCCTGGGTTTCGCCACTTAAAATTCGTCGAATTTTAATCGGTGGGGATAATAAAATGTGTTTGTATGATGATGTAGAGCCGACGGAAAAGATAAAGATATACGATACTGGATTTAAAGCAAATACGGAATCCGAGAAACATCAAATGTTAATCGATTATCGGGTAGGGGATATATTTATTCCTAAAATCCCTCAAAAAGAAGCTCTTTCGGCCATGGCGGATGATTTTATACAATCAATTATTCAGAACAGAAAACCCCTGGTGGATGGACAGGCCGGTTTGGAAGTAGTTTCGATTTTGGAAGCTGCTCAAAAGTCGATTTCGTCGGGAGGAAAAGAAATTAAATTATAATGGAGATACTGAATTCAACTGAAAATTATCAAACCTTGAATCAGGTCGAGGTAGGTGACGGGGTGAAGATTTACGGTTTTGTGAATGCCTATCATTGTAAGATTGGGGCGGGAACAAAGGTTGGAACTTTTGTAGAAATTCAGCGTGGGGTAGAAATTGGGGAGAATTGTAAAATATCGAGTCATTCATTTCTTTGTGAGGGAGTGAAAATTGAGGATAATGTTTTTATCGGGCACAATGTTACTTTTGTAAATGATCGTTATCCCCGTGCGACGAATCCAGATGGAAGTATTCAAACGGAGTCTGATTGGACGCTGGAAAGCACGTTGGTAAAAAAAGGGGCTTCCATTGGTTCCAGTGTTACCATTTTGTGCGGAATTACGATTGGAGAAGGGGCATTAATTGGAGCAGGCTCTGTGGTAACCAAAGATGTTCCTGCGCATGCCGTTGTGGCGGGGAATCCTGCCAAACAAATTAAAAAATAGCAAATGAATATTCCTTGTTTAGATATACAGCGTCAATACTTGTCGATCAAGGCCGAAGTTTTAGCAAAAACGGAGGAAGTTTTTGACAGTAATGCGTTCTCGGGTGGTCCTTATGTTGAGCAGTTTGAAAAAGATTTTGCGGATTTTTGCGAAAGTCAATTTGCCGTTGGGTGTAACAACGGAACAACAGCCTTGCATTTAGCCCTGTTGGCGCTTGGTATTCAACCCGGCGATGAAATTATTTTGCCTGCGAATACCTTTATTGCCACGGCTTGGGCCATTTCTTATGTGGGAGCGATTCCGGTTTTTGTGGATAACGATGCGAAAACTTGGGAGATTGATGTAAATCAGATAGAGGCAAAGATTACAAAAAAAACCAAGGCAATTATGGGTGTTCATTTATATGGGCAACCCTTTGATGTAGATGCCGTGAATGAATTAGCCAAAAAATATAATTTATTCGTTGTCGAAGATGCGGCACAAGCTCAAGGAGCTCGCTACAAAGGGAAGTCAGTTGGAACCCTAAGTGATGTTGGTTGCTTTAGTTTTTATCCAGGAAAGAATTTAGGCGCTTATGGAGAGGCCGGTGGACTGACGGTTCAAAATCAGTCATACGCCAAGCAGATGATGCGCTTACGAAACCATGGCATGGAGCGTCGATATTACCATGATGAAATTGGGTATAACTATCGAATGGATGGTTTGCAAGGGGCTATTTTAAGTATAAAATTGAAGTATTTGGCGGCTTGGAATGAGCGTCGGAAGGAAATAGCGATTCGTTATCAGACACAAATCAACAATCCGCTCATTACGATGCAAGAAAAACCGGAATGGGCTGAATCGGTTTACCATTTATTTGTGGTGACAACCCCAGACAGAGATGCTTTTTCAGCTTTTTTGGCTGAACATGGGATTCACGTGGGTTATCATTACCCCGTACCCTGTCATTTACAAAAAGCCTACCAATATTTGGGACACCAAATTGGGGATTTCCCAAATGCGGAATATTTAGCATCTCATTGTGTCTCTTTACCTATGTTTGCTGAATTAAGTGACGAAGAAGTTGATTACGTGATAAAGATTGTAAATCAATACGCATGAGTAATCAATCCTGGTCCATCATCATTTTTTGTTTTAACGAAGTCGGTTCTGTCGAACAAGTTGTCAAAAAAACATTAGATACTTTGGATGCCATGCATGTTTCCAACTACGAAGTACTTCTTGTGGATGATGGAAGCACGGATGGTTCGCGGGATGTAGTTAAAAATTTACCACTTGTCTTTCCCCGACTTCGTCTCTTGTTTCATGAACAAAACATGGGTATTGGGAAAGCATTGCGTACGGGATATTTTGAGGCGCAATTTGAGAATGTTTGTGCAGTTCCAGCCGATGGTCAATTTGATTTGGCCGAATTGTTGCCTTATGCTGAAATTCCTGAAAAAACGATTGTATCTTTTTATCGAAAAGAAAACACCACGTATAGTTTTTTCAGGAATTCCCTTTCCAAGGCTAATAAGCAATTAAATTTGTGGTTGAATGGCTTTGAGTTGAAAGATGTAAATTGGGTAAAAATTTATAAAGGCAGGGAGTTGAAAAAAATGAATTTGGAAATAGAAAGTTCATTGATTGAAAGTGAAATCTGTGCAAAATTTATGATCCATGGTTACCTCATTGAAGAGGTAGAGTCGAAATATTTGCAACGCGTTTCCGGTGTCAGCAAAGGGGCAAGTTTTAAAATAGTTAAACAAGCACTCCTAGATACATTAGCTCTGTCCCAAGTGTTACGTCGGTATAAGAAAAAACAAGCCCAAAGTAGGGTAAAGATGTAAGCGATGTCAGGCATTACAGCAATCATATTGACCTATAATGAAGAGCTTCACATCGCTCGTTGTATAACGAGCTTGCTACCCGTTTGTGAGCGAATTTGTATCATTGATTCGTATTCTACAGATAATACCGTTGAAATTGCCAAAGCTTTAGGGGCTGAGGTATTCCAAAAAGCTTGGGAGAATAATTATGCCTCCCAATTGAATTGGGGCATTGATCAAGTAAATGCAAAATCAACCTGGACCCTTCGGATTGATGCGGATGAAATTCTAAGCCCTGAATTAGTGGCTGAAATAAACGTATCGCTAGATCAGGTCGGTCCTGAAGTTTCCGGAATTGAATTAACACGAAAGGTTTATTTTAAGGGTCGATGGATTCGATTTGGTGGATTCTATCCAATTCATTTACTGCGAATTTGGCGTTCAGGAAAAGGTTTATGTGAAAGTCGATTGATGGATGAACACATGATATTATCTGAGGGAGAAATCCTTCGATTGAAAGGAAATCTGATTGATGATAATTTAAACACGATTCATTGGTGGGTAAATAAACACAATACTTATGCTCGACGTGAGGCCGCTGATATTTTAAATCAAGAGTTTCAGTTTGTTGATGAGACCAATTTAACGGATGTGGGAGTTGGAAAACAAGCCGCGTCAAAGCGTCGTGCGAAAAATCAGGTGTACAATCGATTGCCCTTAGGACTTAGGGCTTTGATGTATTTTGTTTTGCGATTTGTTTTCCAACTAGGCTTTTTAGATCATCCTAAAGTATGGATTTTTCATTTTATGCAGGGCTTATGGTACCGTTTACTCGTCGATTTAAATGTGTATGAAGCCAAGGTAAGTTGTGGTGGGGATCGCCAGAAATTGAAAGATTTGGTGGTGAATAGCTGGAAAATCAAAATTTAGTGATTACTTGTGGTTGTTAATTGATAGCTAACATGCGTATTATCAAGTATTTAATTCCGTTTGTGCTTTTTGCCGGAGCCTTCCTGTCCTATCATTCTACGGGTATTTACTGCTGGTTAAGTATTTTGTTTAGTTTTTTTCTTGTCCCTTTAGCCGAATTACTTTTACCTGAAAATTCCCAAAATTTAAGCGAGGATCAAGAACTCAACGCAAAAAACAATCCGGTGTACGATTGGGTTTTATACCTCGCCTTTTTTTTGCAAATTTTTTCGGTTTTTCAATTTTTGAATTTGGTCGCTGATCCACAGATTAGTATGTGGGATCGGACGGGTAGGATACTGACTGCGGGCTTATTAGCAGGTATTTTTGGGATAAATTTGGCTCATGAACTCGGGCATCGTGTCAAAAAATATGAGCAAAATATGGCTAAAATTCTGTTGTCAACGAGCTTGTACATGCACTTTTTTATCGAGCATAACAAAGGGCACCACACCCATGTAAGTACGCCTGAAGATCCAAGTACAGCAAAATACCAACAATCTGTTTATGCTTTCTTTTTTCAAACGATACCAGGTACTTACTTAAGCGCTTGGCGAATCATGAACCAAGATTTAGCGAAAAAAGGCAAGTCTTTTTGGAGTTTTTCGAATGAGATGTTGTTGTTTACTATTTTCCAACTGAGCTTGCTAGGGGCTATATGCTGGTATTTTGGATTGGCTACTTGCCTGTATTTTATCTTATCTGCCACCATCGGTGTTTTGCTATTGGAGGCCGTTAATTACATCGAGCATTATGGCTTAATGCGTGAAGAAAAAGAAAATGGACGTTTTGGACGGGTAATGCCCGTGCATTCATGGAATAGCAATCACATGCTTGGGCGAATTTTATTGTTTGAATTAAGTCGGCACAGTGATCACCATTATTCAGCCTCTCGAAAGTACCAAATATTGCGTCATCATGAGGGCGCTCCACAGATGCCAACGGGCTATCCGGGGATGTTAATTCTATCCCTTATTCCTCCACTATTCTTTCGAATCATGGATAATCAAATGTCCAAATATGATGTATTGCCTAGAAAGAACGAACCGCTTTTACAAAACATTTAAAATCCTTGAAATAGGAGGCTTGTAGACCTGTTTGTAAATTGTGCGTCCATGCATTTTGTTTGTCTACCTCGGTGCTAGTCCAATACCAAGATGATTGAAAAATATTGCCACCCCCTACTTTTTTGAGGTTTAATTTTGGATGAATTAATTCAAATTCTTCACGCGTTGGTAATCTCCAATCGGAAAATCCATGAACATCGAGTGAATCAGTTGCTTTAACAGCTGATTCGTAGTCCATTTTTCCTAAATTTTCAACCGAAGCGATTAATCCATGCCCATTCTTTTCATAAATGACATATCCTCCATGCTTGATCGGAGGAAGCTTTTTGTTCGGATTTTGTGCTGCGGTCGAATAGAAACAAAATGTAAGAATGCTGAATATGAATAAGTTACGAATGATCATATTAAGTTGAGTAAGTGTCGGAAAATTCAAAATTAGACAAAATAAATATCACAGTAAATTAATTTGCACTTTTATCATGCAAAATGGGGGATAAATTTGAAATAAAATTTGTATTATTGTAATAACCCTACAAGTACACTTGGTGTAGATGAAAAAACAATTTATTTTTTTTAGTGTTTCATTAATTATCCTGTTTCTCGTTAATCCCTTTACAGTTCTAGGGCAACAAACGATCAAAATAACTGACCCCAGTGAGCATTATCGAAAGGCAAAGACATTCTTTGATTCGAATAACTTTACAGCTGCTCAAGAGGAGTTTCGATTTTATTTAAAATACCTACAAGGTCAAGGAGATTTATTGATTTCTGAGCGTAGCACCGTAGAATATTACATCGCTATTTGTTCGATATATTCCATGCGTCCGGAGGCGGAAATGCAAGCCGTTAAATTTATAGCCGATCATCCCGAAAGTCCATATACCGCTAAACTAGTCACCGAGATTGGTGTGTTTTATTATGAAACGGGGGATTGGAAACGGGCGATAAACTATTTGAGCAAATCGTCGCAGACTAATTTAGAGCACAAGTATTTTTTAGCCATTTCTTACTACAAATCGGCTCAATTCAAGGAAGCATTGAATTTATTCAATATTTTGAAGTATGAGTCTGAAGAAGAGTTTGCCTTGCCAGCTGCCTACTATGCGGGAGTCATGAATTTCCAAGACGGGAACTATGAAAAGTCCATAGAGGATTTTAAAATAGCCGTTGCAGACCCTAAATATTCGGCCGAAGCGCCTGTTTGGATTAGTTCGGCCTACATGAAAATGAATCGCTATGCGGATTTAATTTCTTATGTGGAACCGATTTTAAAGGATTCTACTTACCAAAAATCAACTGGAGATTTGGCTTCCATTATCGCCGAATTGCAATTTCAGAAGCAAGATTATGCCAATGCGGCCAAGAGCTATGCGATCGTTATGGAAAAGGCGTCTTCGATGATGAATCGGGAACGTACGTATAAATTTGCTTATTCATTGTATAAAGCAAGACGCTACGAGGATGCCCTGCGCATGTTAGCCAAACCCGCTAAGTTACTCGATTCTTTGGATCAAGAGATCGCAAGAACGCGTGCCCTTATTTTGGTTGATCAATCCGATTGGGAAACAGCTTTTTTCGCGTTAAAAGAGGTAGCCAACATGCCCTATAATCCAGTTTTGGCGGAAGAGGCCTGGCTCATGTCACTTAGTTTACTGGAGAAAAACCAACAATGGCAGCGTTTATTGGCAGAAGTTAAGGCATATCAAAAAAAATCACCCAAGAATAAACATGCCGAATTAATCATTTCGTACTCCTTGGAAGCACTTGGGAAACTTGGCAACTTGAGTATGATCGAAGAGTTTATGCTGAATTTTCCGGTAGGGAAGGTTAAGTTTCAAGAGTTATATCAAAGTACTTGCTATTCGCTGGCCACTCAGGCTTATGACAAACGAGATGATCGTAAATCCATTACTTATTTTAAAAAATCCCTGGACTTTCCCGTCAATCGTGAAATGGCATGGTATGCGCGTTATGCCTTGGCGGAAATATCTGCCCGAAACAATCGAAATTCGGATGCCATTAAATGGTATGTCCCTTTATTAGCTGAAACATCTTTGCCCAATGGTTCCCGAGAATTAAGCCAGCGTATTCGATTGAGTTTGGCTTATTCGTTTGCTTACATTGCCATTTACGATCGTTCATTGAGCTATTTTGAAGAATATGTGGCCAATAAACCCAGTGGGCAAAAAAGTGTCGAGGACTTACGAAATTTAGCCGAGATATCCATTGCCAACGGTCAATTACTTGGGGGTATGAAGTTATTTGACGAAGCGATTGCACAAAATACGTCACAAACTACCGCATTAATCGATCGAAAAGCAGCTATATATTACCAATTGCGGAAGTATAAAGAAGCCGCCGATGTATACCAAGAGTACTTGAATAAGTTTCCCAATGATGTTCAGTCTGATGCTGTTTTCTATCGTTTGAATGAGGCAAAAGCCCGAGAACAAAGCTCCGAACAGTATGCGCAGGTAATCAAAAATGCCATACAGTTTTTGCAACAGAAATCGACTACCAATCCCTATTATGCCCCGGTATTGTTACTCCGCGCTCGAGCATTTGAGAATACCAATCAATGGTATTTAGCTATGGAAGATTATGTGACGATTGTCCGTCAGTATACAGCTGATTCCTCAGCAAAAGAGGCCATTATTGGTGCGAATGAATTACTTCGTAAAGCAGGACGCTTCTCTGAGGCCTTGGAGTTACAGCGACTGTATGCGAAGCAGCATGGCAATGATCCATCTCTGGCAGAACAGTGGTTCGATATTTGTACCGAAATGTTTCGTCAGCGGAAATTCAAATTAGTTGTTCCTGAACTAGTCCGTTTAATTCAGGAATATCCCACCTATTCGCAATCCGATGAATTAAATTACCTCTTAGGGGTCTCTACCTATTATACCAAAGACCTAACGAATGCCTTAATTTATCTAAAGCGTAGTCAAAAAAGTCCAAGCTATGCTAATCCTGCTCAGTGGATAATGGCTTTAATTTATGAAGAGCAAAAACGACCTGATCTAGCCATTGGCCAACTAATTGATTTAAAAGCTAATGTAGCTTATCAGGATAGTTTGACTCATCAGGTACAAGATAAGTTGAGGCAGATTTATGTTCAACAACGTAAGTTTGAACCTCTTGAACAATTGTGGGTCGATGTGGATGCATCAGATTCTACGCGTCGAAGTCAATGGGCTCTCGAAATCGGTCTCCAAGCACAGGAAAATCAAGAGTTTGCCTTGGCTATGAAATGGTTTGAGCGAGCTATTCTTTTCAGTAAGGATGAAGTTGGCGCACGAGCTGCCTTGGCAATTGCAAAGTTGAAGGCCATCCAGAAAGATTGGAAAGGTTCGAATGATTGGATAGTTAGTCAATTTGTTCAAGGAGAAAGTCCATATTACCATTTGCCAGATGCAATTATTGGTTTGGCCTATCTGCAGATGGCAGATAACTTTATTCAATTAAAGAATCTTCCACAAGCAAGAGCAATTTTACAGAGTATTTTGGCTAGTTCATCTGATGACACCGTGAAAGGATTAGCCAAGAAAAAAATGGATGAAATTCAATAAATGAAGCAACGGATCAACCTATTTATCGCTTTTTTCATTACGCCCCTGTTCTTGATGGCTCAAGAATCGCGTTTAGAAAATACGGTCATCACCATACCTAACTCAACGCGAGCGGTCATGAATTTAAAGGTCACTGACCGTTCATATTTACCGATGAAGTCCTTTGGCCAACAACAATTCAATGTTCCAACCATCCGTTTGAGGGAGTCGAATTGGCCATTAGATTCATTACCAAAGATTGAGGCGCCAGCTCCACAAGACATGCGTTCGAATGAGACGAATCGGACAGCTTATGGTGATAAATATTCCAATGCCATTGAATTTGGCGTCGGAAATTATGGACATAGCCTTTTTCATTTCAATGTCGGCCAAAGTAAGAAAGAAAATAAGTTTTTTGGCATGCACGTGGATCACGATGCCAATCAATTCGGGCCTATCAAAGGCGATTTTTCATCCCGGAGTGAAAATCAAATCCGATTTGAAAACCGGTCTTTAGGCCGTGTGAATTACTGGGAAAGTACTTTAGGTTACCAGCAACGAACAAATTATTTTTACGGCCTCCCGGAGATACCATCTTTTCTTAAAAAGACTGATTTGGAAGCGACGTATCATCGAATGAATGTGGAGGGAAAGGTTAGTAGTGCGCGAAAAGAGGCCACAAGCGATTACCTATTCTCCGTTTCGGGAGATCAATTACGCAATACAACTGATTTGTCTGAAGTGGTGATAAAAGCAAAAGCCAATTATGCTTACACACTGTCGGAACATTTAAGGTTTAAACTGGCGGGAGATTATATTTTCTCAGCATATAATCCCGATGCTGTTTTGCAAAAATGGAATCGAAGCCTTTATCGATTAAATCCTCATTTAGCTTATAAAAGCTCACGGGTGAGTTTGAATGCAGGTATTCTGTACGTCACCGAATCCGATAACCCAATGGAGGAAAAAACGAGTGTCTTTCCGATGTTACAATTAGATTTTGGTGCATCTGATTACATTCATTTGTTTGGTGGAGTAGGGGGTGATGTTCAGTTCAATACCTTTCAGTCCTTTCTAGTTCAAAATCCTTGGATGCGTATCCAAAGTCAGTTGAAAAATACGAATCAAGTAGGTCATGTTTATGGTGGAATTAAGGGGATTGGTGGAAACAAAATGGTGGATTTTGAAGCTAAATACGATTACGCCGAATATTCCAATTTACCATTTTTAATCAATGCCGTCGGCGCATCCAATAAGTTTGATGTGCAATACAGAGGAGGTATCGAAAAAATTCAAGTAACTAATTTTTCCGGTCATTTAAATTTGAATTTTTCAGCGCAATTTACTTCGAGCTTTAAATTCAACCATGTAATTTACCAGCAGCTTGATGTGCGGTTCCAAGCTCCACATATTCCTTCCACCACGCTAACATTTACAAATTCCTGGCGAGTTTCTCCAAAAGTTGTTATTTCTCCTGATGTTTATTGGTTGAAATCTTTGTATGCCTTGGAACCTGTCAAAAATCAGTTAATTCAGTTGGACGATATCTTGGATGTCAATGTTAAAATCAATTATTTTATCAAACGAAATTTAAGCCTTGGATTAGCGGGCAATAACCTTTTAGGCAAAAAATATCAGCGCTATTACCAATATCAAGTTCAAGGATTAAATGCGACTTTGTCATTTGCATATTCTTTCTAACATGAAGTACCTTGTTATTCTTTTGTTTGCTTCTCTTCTTGCGGCCTGTGGATCTTCCAATCAGACCGCCCCATTGACTCCCACGCAAAGTCTTGATGAGGTGTTGGCTTGTGGCGATTTGACAGGTTTGATTACCAAATATGGTGCTTCCAATGTCGTTTCAGATACGAATTGGGTGATGGGAGATGATACCTTACAAGGTTCCATTATTTACCCCCATTCAACCAAGCAAGTCTTTGTATATTACCGGGAGGGTCAAATTGTTGATGTGACTATTCGTGGGGAAGCATCCGAATGGAAGACTAATTCGGGATTATTCCTCGGGCTTCCGTTAACGGAAGTACAGAAATTGAATGACAAAAACTTTACTTTATCAGGTTTTAATTGGGCTCATGGGGGAGAAGTAGTGTCCTGGGAAGGTGGCAAATTAGCCAATGTCCATTTGGCGACATTTAGTAATGCCTCTAATCAACATGAGGGACTTTCTGACGCAGAATATGCCCAGATTTCAGGCCAAACGGAATTTGATGTACGTCATGCAGCGATTCAGAAACTCAATCCCGCCTTGGATATGATTTCATTGATTAAACCTTTTATTCCGAATAAAGAAGAAGGTAAATCCATTAGCAAGCGGATCTCTGCTAATCAAATCCCACCGAGTAAATAAACTTAGGATGTTAATTTTGGGTTGTTTTGGTGGCGCTCTGCATCCCGGATCGATTTCTTTTCTAGGTTTTTTTTCATTGCCTCGGTCAAATTCACACCTGTTTGATTCGCTAAACAAATCAATACGAAAAGTACATCGGCCATCTCATCGCCTAAATCTTTTTGTTTGTCGGATTCCTTTTCTGATTGTTCCCCATACCGACGGGCAATGATACGTGCTACTTCGCCTACTTCCTCAGTCAACATGGCCATATTGGTCAATTCGCTAAAATAACGAACACCTACTGTTTTAATCCATTGGTCTACTTGTGCTTGTGCTTCGTCTAATGTCATAAGGAAGGATTTTTAGAATCGATGATAATGGTTACCGGTCCGTCATTGCATAAACTTACCTTCATGTCCGCCCCGAAGATACCCGTTTGAATCGGTGACCCCATCGCGTTTGTTAGTTTACGAATCATATCCTCATACAAAGGAATCGCTTGTTCCGGTCTAGCTGCCGACATATAACTGGGTCGGTTTCCTTTACGCGTATCCGCATGCAAGGTAAATTGACTCACCAGTAATATTTGTCCACCCACTTGTTCCAGCGAAAGATTCATTTTGCCATCCGCATCCGAAAAGATGCGTAAGCCATGAATTTTTCCTGCTAAGTAATCGACATCGGTAACGCTATCTTCTACATGAATTCCCAATAAGACCACAAAACCTTTTTCAATGGATGCATGTAGTCGACCTTCAATGTGTAATTCGGCCGAGGAAGCGCGTTGGATGACTGCAATCATTTCCTACAACAAGAAATAAACAATGAGGAAATAGACCCCATAACCCAAGATATCATTCGTTGTAGTAATAAAGGGGCCAGAGGCAACAGCCGGATTGATTTTTAACTGATTGAGCACCAGTGGAGTAACTGTGCCCATTAGCGAGGCCAACATAACCACGGCAAATAAGGAGAGTGAAACAGTTATGGATAACATGATTTCACCGCCATCAATCAACATCGAACACCCAAAAGCAAAGATCGCCGCAATTAGAGCATTGATTAATGCCACGACAAATACCTTTTGGAGACGTTTCCAAAGCGATGTATCTAAACCACTCTTATCCGCCAAAGACTGTACAATTAATGAGGAGGATTGGATGCCCACGTTTCCGCCCGTCGATCCAATCAAAGGAATGAAGGCTGAAATAGCTGGTAAAAGAGAAATGGTCGTATCGAAGCGGTCGATGATTTTGGCGGCCAAAAAACTGCCGACCATTCCACCAATCAACCAAGGTAAACGCGAACGCACCAAGAGCCAAACCGAGTCATCTTCTTCCACATCCTCCGAGATACCGGCCATCACCTGAATATCTTCCTGAGCTGATTCCGTGATAAAATCGACCACGTCATCAATCGTAATACGACCCAATAAACGTCCTTGAATATTCACAACCGGAATAGCCTCTAAATCGTATTTTTGCATCAAATCCGCCACTTCCTCTCCCGAACGATAAGTCTGAACCGATACAATTTCATCTGCTTCATACACGTCCTGAATCTTGGAACCTCGTTTCGCCAAAATGATCTTTTTCAAGGAAACCGTACCCAATAAAATGCCATCATCATCCACCACATATACAGAATAAACCTTCTCTACATCCTCGGCTTGTCGGCGAATCTCCTCCACACATTCCGTTACCGTCTGACTCACGTTGATTTTAATCAACTCTTTCTGCATCAAACCTCCGGCACGGTCCTCATCATAATGCATTAAGTCGATGATGAAGCGAGCCTGCTCACGGTCTTTGAGGAGCGCAATTACTTCTTCGCGTATGCGAACGGGCTGTTCGTTCAAGATATCCACCGCATCATCGGAATCGACAATGTTGATGTATTCTGAAATTTCTTTGGACGTAAAATTCTTTAAAAACTTCTTGCGGTCATCCGTATCTAATGCCGAAATAATTGCCGCAGCGATTTTGGTG
>JACCDK010103474.1_pt1 | contig 14669 bp, 12 predicted proteins | sample 7445871 | NCBI WGS metagenome assembly JACCDK01 (sample SAMN15323436, study PRJNA562643) | freshwater metagenome | isolation source: river surface water | place: USA:Blue River Watershed | collected 2017-08-15 | reverse complement strand
CGTTTTGCAGGCCCAGCATCACGGTGGCGATGTGCTCGCCCTGGGTGCCGAGCTCACCACCCACCTGAAAGGGGCCATAAGGGTAAATGGTGGCATGTGCTGCAGCGCTGCGTGGAGGTGGCGTTGCGCCGTCCATCGCGTAATACATCGGAAAGCCCATCCATTCGGTCAGTGCCTCCAGCATGGACACGTCGATGTGTGAGCCCTGACCGGTTTTGTCGCGCTGCAACAGGGCCGACAGGATGTTGCTGTAGGCGTACATGCCTGCGGCAATGTCGGCAATCGAGTTGCCGCTTTTGCTGGGTTGCTCGGGCGTGCCGGTCACACTCAAGTAACCGGCTTCGCTCTGGATCAGCAAGTCATACGCTTTTTTGTCTCGGTATGGGCCATCGTTGCCATAGCCCGAGATGTCGCACACGATCAGGCGCGGATGCTGGGCACGCAGCGTTGTGGCGTCCAGTCCCATGCGGGCGGTGGCACCGGGCGCCAGGTTTTGCACCAGCACATCCGCTTTGCAGAGCAAGGCTTTGAGCACTGCAAGGTGTTTAGGCTCTTTGAGGTCCAGCGCCAGACTCTCTTTGGAGCGATTGACCCACACAAAATGCGAGGACAAGCCTCGCGCACGCTGGTCATAGGCGCGGGCAAAGTCGCCCGTGCCGGGCCGCTCGACCTTGATGACACGCGCCCCCAGATCGGCCAGTTGGCGTGTGCAAAAAGGGGCGGCAATGGCATGCTCGAGTGAGACCACCGTGATGTGATCCAGCGGACGTGTTTGGCCTTTGGAGGATGTGGGGCGGGTCATGGTCAGGTGTGCATGGCGTGGGGTGTTGAGCCAAACAGCGGCAGTCGGGGCAAAGTTGCTGTCAGTGGAACTGCAAGACCTGCAGCACCTCGGTCAGGTCGTGCCCTGTGTGGTGCGGTGCCGGGCCAATGGCCTCGGGTGGCAGGCCCTGGCGGTTGACCCACAGCGTGGTGAAGCCAAACCAGGTGGCACCCAGCGCATCCCAGGCGTTGCTGGACACGAACAACACATCAGCGGGTGCAAAGCCTAAGCGGTCCTGCACCAGCTGGTAGCTCGTGGGGGTGGTCTTGAACTGGCGCACGCTGTCCACCGACAACACGGCGTCGAGAAGCTCGGCCATGCCCGCACTGCGTACAGCCGATTGCAGCATTTCGGGGCTGCCGTTCGACAAAATCGCCGTGGCCACGCCACGTTGGCGCAGGGCCTGCAGCACACCCAGGTTTTCCGGGAAGGCCGTGAGTTCGGCGTATTGCGCCATCAGGGCGTCCTCATGAGCCTGGGTGTGCACCAAGCCCAAACGCGCCAGGGCATAGCGCAGCGACGCGCGTGTGATGTCCCAAAACGATTGGTAATGCCGACTGCCCTGTGAATGGGGGTCGCTCAGCGAAATCAGCCGCGTGTACTCGATCTGCTTGTCGCGCCAGATCACCGACAGGGCTGCGCCCTGGCCGGGGTAAAGCTTTTCGGCCAAAGCGCTGATCGAATACACATCGAACAGCGTGCCATAGGCGTCGAACACCACGGCGCGAATGGGGGACGTGCGTTGGCTCATGTTCACACCAGGTGCCCGGTTTTCACCAGGATCAAGCAGCCTTCGCGGCTGAACGGTTGGTGCTGGCTCATGTGCGGGCTGCGCAGCCAGCTGCCTGCGGGGTAGTCGCCGTGCTCGTCCGAGAATACGCCTTCGATGACAAAAATCTCCTCGCCACCCCAATGACGGTGAGGATTGAAAAACGTTTGAGGTGCCCAGCGCACCAAGGCGGTGTTTTGGGTCTCGAAGGTGTTCAGGGGCAAGACCTTGAGGCCCTCCACCAGGCCCTGACGCCATTCGCTGCTTCGGGTGTCGATGACCACGCGTTTGTCGTCGCGGGGGTCCAGGTGGCGCAGCTTCACAAACAAGGTGCAGCCCCCGGGCGAGGACGGCGCGTGCGAACTGCCCACCGGGTTGTGGATGTAGGTGCCGGGGCCGTACACCCCGTGCTCGTCGTGCAGCGTGCCGTCGAGCACCCAAATTTCTTCACCCCCGCCATGCGTGTGGCTGGCAAAGGCCGAGCCCGGCGCGTAACGCACGATGGACGTAGCCCGGGCCACTTCGCCGCCGTCGCGCTCAAGCATGCGGCGCGACACGCCCGATGAGGGGGAGTCCACCCAGTCGAGCGAGGGGCTGTGCACGACGCAGCGCTGGTTCAGGTCGGCGTTCAGTGTGATGGGGTGGGTGAAGTGTTCAGTGGTCATGTTGTTGGGGCCGCTCAGGTTTTCAGCAGCACCGGCTCAATGGCTTCGCCTTGCGCGGTGATGCGGCCGATGATGGCGGTGTGCGCGTAGCCTGCCGCTTTGAGCGCCTGCACGCAGGCAGCGGCTTGGGCTGCGGGCACGCTGGCCAGCAAGCCGCCTGCGGTTTGCGGGTCAAACAGCAGCGGGTAGCGCGGGTCGCCCACAAACTCGTCCGCGTTGCGCAGGGCACGGCGCAGCCGCACATTGGCCGGTTGCAAGGAGCTGACGATGCCTGCCTTGACACAGTCCACCGCACCGTCCAGCAGGGGCAGCGTGCTCATGTTCAACTCGGCGTCCACGCCGGATGGCCGGGTCATCTCCACCAAGTGGCCGAGCAGACCAAAACCGGTCAGGTCGGTGCAGGCGGTGGCACCATGCGTGCGCAAAATGGCAGCGCCCTGCTGGTTGGATTGCACCATCGATTTCAAGGCGGCTGCGATCCATCGGCCCTTGGCCGCATGGCGTGCGTGTGCGGCAAACAAGGTGCCGGTGCCCATGGGTTTGGTCAGCAGCAGCACATCACCCGGCTGCATGCCGCCCTTGCGCATCACGCTGCCCATCTTCTCGTCGATCAGGCCGTTGATGGCAAAGCCCAGGGCCAGCTCCGCGCCCTCGCCCGTGTGGCCGCCCACCAGGGCGCAACCTGCGGCGTTCAGCACCTCGATTGCACCGCCCATCATTTGTGTCAGCAGGTCTTCGACCTTGCTCTCCAAGCCGGGCGGCACGGTGACCACGGCGGTGGCGGTTTGCGGCTCGGCCCCCATGGCAAAAATATCGCCCAGCGCGTGGTTGGCCGCGACTTTGCCAAACAGGTAGGGGTCATCGATGAAGGCGCGAAAAAAATCCACCGTCTGCACCACGGCCATGCCTGGCGGCACGCGCACCACGGCCGCGTCGTCGGGCGAGTGCAAGCCGATCAGCACATCGGTTCGTTCCACCGGTTGCAAGCTGCCCAGTGCGCGGGACAAGATGTTGGCGCCGACCTTGGCGCCGCAGCCGCCGCAGCGCATGGCGATGGCCGAGATGGCCTGCAAGGACTCCTCGGATGTCAGGCTCAGGCGCGTGGTGGGGGCTTTGCCTTGCGCCTGGATGTCCTTGAGGAGTTGGCCCATCGACCGCATGGCCGTCTGCAAATTGGTGCCAGGCGCTTGGGTTGCCATGTCGGGCAATTCGGTGAAGCGGCGCATGAACTGCCGATCGATCCGGTCCTTCCAGCGCCACACCCAGTCACCGCCAAAGCCCCAAGGCCCACGCGAACCCACCGCATAACGGTTGCCGGTCGATATCAGGGCCAGCCAGTGGCGTTGTGGGTGGTAAGCCAACAGTTTTTGGCCGCGCAAACTGCGGCGCAAATTCTCGGCCAAAGGCTTGGCCATGCGCACGGCAAACACACCGGCTTTTTCCAGCGGGCGTTCCACCAACGAGGCAATATCGCCCGCTGCGAACACCAGCGGGTCATTCAGGCATTGCAACTGGGGGTGAACGAGGATGAAGCCTTTGTCATCGAGCGCCAGGCCCGTGCTTTGCAGCCAGGCCGGGCCACCGGCCTGTGTGACCCACATGGTTTCGTCGGCATCGAAGGTGCGGCCATCGCGCGTGTGCAGGCAGCCGGGCGAGACCTGCACCACCTCGGCATGCGTGTGCACCTCGACATTGCGCTCTTGCAGCACTTTGACAAAGCGTGCGCGAACGCCTGGGTTGTGTGTGGGCAAGATCGTGTCGCCTGAAGTCAGCAGCACGAATTTCAGGTCCTCGGGGCTGCGCCCCAGGGCCTTGAGTTCGTGGCGCAAACGGTACTGCATGGACAGCAACAGCTCTACGCCCCCCGCACCACCGCCCACCACCGCAATCGTCATGCGACCCCTGTGCGAAGGCCACTGCCGCGCCTTGTCCAGCAGGGCCAGCCAGCGCTGGTTGAACTGCGCAATCGGTTTGACGGGTACCGCCAGCGTGGGTGCGCCTTCGATGTGTTGCACCTGCGGCGTGGAGCCGATGTTGATGGACAGCAGGTCATAGGCCACGGGTGGGCGGTTTTGGCAAATGACTTTCTGGTTTTTGCGGTCGATGCCGACCACGGCGTCGTGGTACAGGCGTGCACCGGCAAAGGCGCACAGACGGCCCAGGTCGATGTGCACCTCGTCAAAACTGTAATGGCCTGAGATGTAGCCGGGCAACATGCCCGAGTAAGGCGTGTCGATGTCGGTGCAGATCACGGTGATGCGCACACCGGGCTCGGGCTTCATGGCGAACATGCGCAGCACGCCCACATGGCTGTGGCCGCCGCCGACCAGCACCAGGTCGCGCAAAACAGGTTGATGGGATGATTGCATTCAATGGGTCCAGAGGTCTTGCACCCAGCGGTGCAAGGCGGCGCGTTCGGCCTGAGGTTCAAACAAGGGTGCGCGCAAGGCGCACTGATCCCCCAAGTGTGCCACCAGGCTGTGACCGGTCTGCGGCGCTCGGCAAGCCATCAGCAGATCGGCCAGGCCTGCGGCATCACCGGGCTCGAAGTAGCCCGCGTAATCTTCGCCCAACAGGCCCACGTTGCCGTCGATGCGCGAGGCCAGCACGGGCGTGCCGCTGCACATCGCCTCCATCAGCACATGCGCCCCGCCTTCCATGCGGCTGCAGTGCACCAGCAGGTGGGCGCGCTGGATGCGCCGCAGCGTTTGCGCGTGATGCACAGCCCCCAGCCAGCGGTAATGGGGGCATTGCGCTTGCGTGGCCTCAGCGGCCTGACCCAGCACGGGGTCAAGTGCTGCGCCAATGTGGTCGATGAACACGCCAGCGTCGGGTGGCAACAGTCGGGCTGCTGCCATGAGGGTGAGCGGGTCTTTTTCTTCGCGCAAATGCCCCACCATCACCACGCGCAGGTGGCGCTTGGTTTTGGGCAAGGTCTGGCGCGTGCCGGTGGACTGAAAAATCACACGGGCCTTGGCCTGGTGCTCGGGCGGCAGGCTTTGCACCCCCAGCCCCTGCAGCACCACCAAGGAATGCGCCAGGGCCAGAGACTTTTGCGCTTGCGGGTCGTGGGCAATGTCGCGGTACAGGTCGGTGCCCGTCAGCACCAGGCCCAGGCCCCGTTGGCCGTGCCTGTCGTGCCAGGCCTGCACCGCGTCCGCCGAGCGGCGGGCGTGCAGTGCCAGCATCACATCGTCCGTGTTGGCCTGGGCATCGGGCCACTGTCGCACGATGCGGGCAGAATGCGCAGACAGCAGCTGTTGCCAGCGGCGCGCCGTTTGCCAATTGCCATTGTTGGCGTCGGCCAAGGCCGGGCTGACAATGACCACACGAAGTTTTTGCATGGGCGGTTTATACATGAATGGCAGTACCACGGCGGGGGCAGGGCAGACAGGGCCAGGCGCATCGTTGGCCGGGTCTTTTTCAGCTTGCCTGGGGCCCGTGCACAGCGCTGTGCGCACCGCCGGGCCTGCGGCGTTGGCCCGCGCCCTGCAAGCCACCCGCACCCGCACGCTGGGGCTGATGCAGGCTTGGCAAAGCGCCCTGCCCGATTTGTCGGTGCCGCCCCTGCCCGGCATGAACCCGCCTTTGTGGGAGTGGGGTCACATCGCCTGGTTTCAGGAATGGTGGACGGTGCGCAACCGTCAGCGCCATCTGGGCACGCGCAGTGCCAGCAGCGGCGCGGACTTTGACGCCTCGCTGCTGCCCCATGCCGATGCGCTCTACAACTCCAGCGAGGTGGCGCACGACAGCCGCTGGGCTTTGTCTTTGCCCGATCTGACCGGGACGCAGACCTATTTGGCGCAGGTGCTGCAGCGCAGCCTGGGCCACTTGCAAGGGGTGCAGGTGCAGCACGACGCAGGCCATGTAGCCAGCGACGATGAGCTGTATTTCTGGCGCTTGGCCCTGCAACACGAGGACATGCACAACGAAGCCTCCATTTACATGGCGCAGGCTTTGGGCCTGACCTTGCCCGAGGCCCTGTGCTGGCGCACGGGTGCCCCCTGGTTGCAAACTGAGTCCCGAGCACTGATCCATGTGCCGGCGCAGGTCTACACACTCGGCCATGCGGGGCCGGGCTTCGCTTTCGACAACGAGCGCCAGGCCCATCCGGTGACACTGGCGGCTTTCAGCATCGACGCAGAGGCCGTCAGCTGGGCGCGTTACCTGCCGTTTGTGCAGGCCACAGGTCACCCCATGCCGCCGCACATGCGCTGGGAGCATGGGGCTTGGCAAGCGCAGCGCTTTGGCCGGTGGCAAGCGCTGGACTTGCAAGCCCCGGCGGTGCACCTGAGTGCGCAGGATGCCCAGGCTTGGTGCCAATGGGCGGGCAGGCGCTTGCCCACCGAGGCCGAGTGGGAGTGCGCTGCGCAGCAGTCCGGTTTTGCGTGGGGCCAGGTGTGGGAGTGGACGGCCAGCGACTTCGCGCCCTATCCGGGTTTTGAAGTGCATCCCTACCGTGACTATTCAGCGCCCTGGTGGCACACCCACCGCGTGCTGCGTGGGGCATGCGCTGCCACCTCGGCGCATGTGATCGATGTGCGTTACCGCAACTTCTTTGTGCCCGAGCGGCAGGACATCTTTGCAGGCTTCCGGTCTGTGGCCTTGTGAGCAATCAGCTCACAGTGGCGATGAGCCCATGCGCAGCAATTCATCGATCAGGGCGTGGGTGCTCAGCGCATCGGCACCGGTGACCCGGGGTGGGCGGTTTGATGCAATTGCGTCGATGAAATCGGTCAGCAGGTCTTTGTGGGGCTGGTGTGAAAAATCCATCATGTTGGCACCGCTGCCGGTGCCGCCTTCGCTGGTCACCGTCAGGGTCTCTTGCGTCAAAAAGTTCACTTCCAGACTGGCACCACTCAGGCGTGCACTGCCCAGCGTGCCGATGATCTCGATCGTTTCCGGATAACCGGGGTACATCGCCGTGGTGGCCATCAAGTCGCCGGGGGCACCGTTGCCCAGGACCAGCAGCGCGCTCACATGGTCTTCGGTTTCCATCTGGTGCAGGCGGGTTTGTCGCACTGTGGCGGCTTTGACCGATTGCACCCCGACCAAAGCCTGAAACAGGTTCAGGGTGTGGATGGCCTGGGTGAGCAAAACGCCACCCCCGTCACGAGCCAAAGTGCCGCGCCCGAGTTCGTTGTAATAGGCTTGCGAGCGCCACCAGGGCACCCGCACCGAAGCGGCCTGCACTTCGCCCAAGCGCCCTTGCGTGATCAATTGTTGCAACACGACCGAGGCTTCGCGAAAGCGGTGCTGCAGCACCACCCCCAGATGCAGTCCTGATTGTTGGGCCGCTTCGACCAGTTGGGCAGAACGCTGCTGGTCGAGCTCCAGGGGTTTTTCGAGCAGCACATGTTTGCCCGCAGCAAAGCATTGCTGGCAAATGGCCAGGTGCGTGGCCGGGGGTGTGGCCACGATGACGGCCTGGACCTGCGGGTCTCGCAGGGCTTCGTCCAGTGCAGAGATCACGCGCACTGGGCCGGTGTAGGGTCGAATGCGGTCCGGATGCGGGTGACGCGTCACCGCGTAACGCAGGTCGATCCGCTCCGCCAGGTCTTGCAAACTGCGCAGATGCGGCTGCGAGGCCGCACCCAGACCCACCAGGGCCATGCCCATGCGTTGGCCCATGGGTCAGCTGCCTTTGGCGATGGTGACCTGGTTGATCTGTGCTTGCGCCTTGACCAGCGACGGCACCAGCTCCGCCCCGTAGCCCAGGGCGCAGGCGGTCACCAGGCTTTGGTGCACGCTGGTCCCCACCAATGAGGGTGCTTTCACACTCTCGGTCAGGTGCACGTAGTAGCGCAGGTCTTTCGAGGCGTTGTTCAGCTCGAATTTCAGGCCGGTGTAGTCGCCATCCAGAGTTTTGGCCATGGCCTGGAACAGGCCCGAATTGACCGCGCCAGCCGACACCACCCGCACCAGTTGGGCCACATCGATGCCCGCCTTGGCACCCACGGCAAAAGCCTCTGCGGCAGCGGTGGTGATGGCTTGACCCAGAAAATTGTTCAGCAATTTGATGACGTGAGCAGCGCCCATTTCGCCGACATGGAAGATGTTTTCGCAATAGGCCTTGAACACCGGCTCCAGACGCGCAAAGACCTCAGGGGATGCGCCCACCATGGTGTTGAGCTTGCCCGCTTCGGCTTCGACCGGTGTGCGGGCCAGGGGCGCATCGACCAGGGTCATGCCCAGGGCTTGACAGCGCGCGGCCAGGCGACGGGTGGAGTCGGGCTCGCTGGTGGACGCATCCACCACCACCAACCCCGGGCGGGCCTGACTGAACAAGCCGCTGGGGCCTTCGAGCGCAGCTTCGACCTGAGGGGAGCCGGTCACACAAATGATGACCGCATCACAGGCCGTCAGATCGGCGTGGCGCTCCACCAGTTTGGCGCCTTGCGCCAGCAGGTCCTGCAGGGGTTCGCGCCGTGAATGGGCGGTCAGGGAAACCTGAAAACCTTTGGCCAACAAATTTTTCGCAATGCCGTGGCCCATCAAGCCTGAAGCGCCGATAAAACCGATGTGTTTCATTGATGTCTCTTTCGTATGATGAATTAAAACCCTGAATGTCCTTGTGTGGCAACAGGTGTGGGCTGGCCATTTCAAGGTATCACTTTCCTCGGCAAGGGTGCCAGAGCCTGTGGACACCTACGTGACAGCTGCGCGGTGGACCCATGGTTTACCCCAAGACTGTTCAAGTGGGTTTGTCCTACAGTGAAAAAACAACGGCGCCAATCGCTTGTTGTTGATATCACTACAGGAGACATACACATGAAAGTTTTGAAGCCTTTGCTCGGCGTGGTTCTTTCTTCGGTCATGGCCTTGGGCGTGCATGCACAACAAGCGGCCATCACCTTGCACGGCGCGTCCCAGTTCGGTGACGACCACGCCTTCACCAAATCGATGGTGCGGTTCGAAGAACTGGTCAAAAAATACTATGGCAAGCCCATCAACTTCGTGCTGCACAAAAACAGCGAGTTGGGCCTTGAAAAAGATTACTTCGCGTACATGAATCAGGGCAAGGCGGTCGACTACGCGATCGTCTCGCCCGCCCACATGTCCACCTTCTCCAAAGCGGCACCTTTCATCGACGCGCCCTTTTTGTTCAGTGACCTGAACCACTGGAACAAGGTGCTCGACCAAGACGTGCTCAAGCCCATCGCCGATGAAGTCGAGCAAAAAGCCGAGGTCAAACTGATTGGCTACGCCGGTGGTGGCGTGCGTAACATTTTTGCCAACAAGTCTGCTGGCAATTTGGCCGAGCTGAAAAACCTGAAAGTGCGCGTGCAGGGTGCCCCCATCTGGAGCCGCACCTTTGGCGCAGTGGGCATGACCCCGACGGTGATCGCCTACAACGAGGTTTACAACGCCATCCAGAATGGTGTGATCCAGGCTGGTGAAAACGAAGCAGCTGGCGTGGAGGCGATGAAGTTCTACGAAGTGGCGCCCAACATCTTGATGACGCGCCACGCCATCACCATCCGCCCCCTGTGCTTCTCCGTCAAGACGCTGAAAAAACTGCCTCCAGACCTGCAAGCAGCGATCGTGAAGGCCGGCAAGGAAGCGGGTGCCTATGGTCGTCAAATCGAATCGTCTGAAGACCAGGCCAAGCTCGATAAATACGCCAAGGAAGGCAAGCTCAAGCAGGTGCCATTCACACAACGCGCTGAGATGCAAAAGCTGGTGGATCCTGTCATGGCCGCCTATGCCAAAGAGGTCGGTGCTGACGCGATTTACGCCAAGATCAATGCCTTGAAGTGATCTGTAGATCGGGGGCGGTGGCCGCAAGGCCGCCGCCTTGCTTGTTGACCTCAGAAGTTGCTCATGAAAAAGCTGTTGTTCCTCATTGATGCTTTGCTGTCCTTTCTTCTGATCTTCACGGTGCTGCTGTTGCTGGTACCTGTGAGTTTGCAGATTTTTTCCAGGTACACCGACTTCATTCCTCGCTACATGTGGACAGAGGAAATGAGCCGTTTCTTTTTCATCTGGCTGATCATGCTGGGTGCCACTTTGGGGGTGCGCGAAAAGATGCACTTTGATGTGGACTTTTTGCCGCAACTGTCCGCCAAGGCCAATCGGCGCCTGTTGTTCGCGTGCCAGTTTTTCATGTTGATCTTTTCAGGGGTGATCTTCTATTGGGGGATTGAATTCACCCAGTTTGGATGGAATCAGACCTCGGAGTTGGCCGATATGCCCATGTGGTGGATCTTCATCGCCTGGCCCATTTCGGGTTTCCTGTGGATGGTTTTCTTGTTGCACCACATGTTCAGCCCATCTGTCGGCGATGAAAGTGTGAACCAGGAGTCAGTGGTTTGAGCTCAGTCATGTTTTCGCCAGGAATGGCCGCCCTGATCCTTTTCGGGGGTTTCTTCCTTCTTCTGGCCATCCGGGTTCCGGTGGCTTTTGCCCTGGGTCTGGCGTCCTTGCCGGTTTTGTTGCTGGAGCCCAGGCTTTCGCCGATGGTGCTCTTCAACGAGACCTTCAAGACTTACAACTCTTTCATTTTGTTGGCGGTGCCGTTTTTTCTCTTGACCGCCAACTTGATGAATGGCGGCGGCATCACATCCAGAATGATGCGTTTGTCTCGGGCGCTGGTGGGTCATTTCCCGGGCGGGCTGGCCCAAGTCAATGTGTTGTTGTCGGTCTTTTTTGCCGGTATTTCGGGCTCGGCCAGTGCCGATGCTGCGGGCCAGGGCAAGCTGTTCATTGAGGCGCAGGTCAAAGAAGGCTACGACCTGTCCTTTTCGATCGCGGTGACGGCAGTTTCCTCGGTTCTGGCGGTGATCATTCCACCTTCCATCTTGATGGTGGTTTGGGGTGGTGTGATTTCTACATCGATCGGCGCCATGTACTTGGCGGGCATCGTGCCGGGTGTGTTGTTATGTTTGGCGCAAATGGCCACAGTGCATGCCTATTCGATCAAACGCAACTACCCTGTTTACCCCCGTGCGAATATCCTTGAAATAGTCAAATCAGCGGGTGTCGCCATCCCGGCCATGCTGACGCCTGTGATCATTGTGGGTGGCATTTTGCTGGGCTGGTTCACGGCGACTGAATCTGCGGCAGCCGCTGTTTTGTATGCGGCACTTTTGTCTCTTTTCTTTTACCGCGAGATGGGGTTCAAGCAATTCATCGCAGCAGTTCTGGATACGGGCAAGTTGTCTGCCGTGGCTTTGTTTTGTGTCGGAACCGCTTCGGTTTTTGGCTGGCTCTTGGCTTATTACCAAATTCCCAAGGCCTTGCTCTCCAACGTTCAGACCTGGGGCATGGACGTGATCGGTGTGGGCATCTTCATTGCGGTGGCCTTCCTGATTGTGGGCTGCTTCCTGGATGCGATCCCTGCCATCATCATCGTGGGGACCACCCTGCAACCCTTGGCGCAGTCGGTGGGCATGCACCCGGTGCACTTCGCCATCATCGGTATTTTGTCTTTGGCTTTTGGACTGGTCACGCCGCCATATGGCATGTGCCTGATGATTTGTTGTGCGGTGGCCAAGGTGCCGTTGAGGTTCGCGCTCAAGGACACCATGATCATGGTGGTGCCCATGTTGCTGGTGCTTTTTGCGGTCATCGTTTTCCCCGAAATCGCCTTGTTCCTGCCTCGCATTTTTTCCCCTGAAATGATCAACTGAGGAAAGCGCATCCCATGCCCGTGTCCACACCTTTGAGTGATGTTCTGGGTGCCCGCATCGAGGGCCTGGACCTTTCGCAGCCTCTGGATGCCGGCCAAAGCCAGTGGCTGGCCGACGCCTTGCACCGGCACGGTTTTGTGGTGCTGAAAAACCAGTCGCTCACAGCCGCGCAAATGGTGGGTTTTGCGCGGCAATGGGGGCGGCCTTCGCCGCACGTCATCGACACCTTCCATCACCCGGAAGATGCCAACATCCTGATGCTGTCCAATGTGTTCAAGGATGGCCAACCCACCGGACTGGTGGACGCTGGCACGTATTTTCACACCGACTATTCCTATCTGGACGATGTGGCGCGTTGCACCATCCTGCATGCTCAGGACGTTCCGCCAGCGCCCAACGGCACTACCTTTGCCAACCAGGCCAAGGCCTATGCCGACTTGCCGTCCGCCATGAAAGAAAGCATCAAGGACCTCGTGGTCAAGCACCACTATGGCAACCGCGACGATCTGGACCAGCAATCGAGAACCGTGGCTTCGGTGCTCAATGCCGAGCAAGCCAAGCGGGTCAACTGGGTGCGGCACCCCTTGGTTAAAAAACACCCCTTCACGGGCCAGCCTGCGCTGTATGCGGTCAGTGGCAGCTCGTTTGGCATCGAGGGCATGCCCGATGACGAGGCCCTGGACCTGTTGCGCGAATTGGCGGCGCACGCCACGCAAGACAAATACTGTTACACCAACCACTACGAAAACGGTGACGTGATCGTCTGGGACAACGCCTTGCTGCTGCACAGCGCACCCCTGATCGATCTGACCCGGCCACGCACCTTGTGGCGCGTGACCGTGCTCTACCCCTCAGTGCATTGACCCTCAGGGCATGTACTGCCCACCGTTGATGTCGATGATCTGTCCAGTCACATAACCCGACATCTGCTCGGAAGCCAGATACAGGAATGCGCCTGCACATTCGTCCGCAGTGCCTAGACGGTTCATCGGGATCGTGGCCTTGAAGCCTTCCAGCATTTGGGGCGTCGAGAAGCGCTCGTGGAAGGGCGTGGTGATCACGCCGGGAGCGATGGCGTTGACACGGATCTTGTCCTTGACCAGTTCCTTGGCCAGACCTTTGGTCATGGTGGACACAAAGCCTTTGGAGCCTGCATAAAGCGACGCGCCAGCTGCACCGCCGTGTCTGGCCGCGACCGAAGTCACGTTGATGATGACGCCGCCCTGGCCTTGCCTGCGCATGGCGGTCACTGCAGCGGCACTGCACATCATGGCCGAGCGCACATTCAGGTGCACCACGTTGTCAAACAGCTCGTCGGTGATTTCTTCAATCGGCACACGCTGGACCAGGGCCCCGGCGTTGTTGATCAGGATGTCGATGCGGCCAAATGCCTTGACGGTTTCTTCGACCAGGCGATGGCATTGGGCGGTTTCGAGCACGTTGCCTTGCAGCAAGATGGCCTGTGCGCCCGTGGCCTGGACGGCTTTGAGCACCTCTTCACCCGGACCTTTGCTGCTGTTGTAATGCACGGCCACCCGTGCCCCCTGTTTGCCAAAGGCCACCGCCGCTGCGGCCCCGATGCCGGTGCTGGAGCCGGTGATCAACACCACTTTGTCTTTCAGATCGTTCAACATGCAAGTCTCCTGGTCATTGAATGGGTACACAGCAAGAGTGCTGGGTCGAATTCATTATGGGCAGGTGGGTCCTGTCGACCAATCAAATGCGCGACAAGCTCAGGCCGTTGCCCAAAACATCGCAAAGCGCTGGGCTGGGTCGGTCCAGACACGGGTCTGGGCAAAGCCTGCGGAGCGGAGCAGGGCCTCGAAGTTCGGCACCGTCCATTTGCAGGCGTTTTCGGTGTGAATGGTCTCGCCTTCTGCAAACAGGCGCTCGCCGCCCGGCCACTGCACGCGCACCGCGTGGCGGGCCTGCAGGTGCATTTCCACGCGCGACTGCTCGGCATTGAAGCGTGACAGGTGCCGCCAGTCGCGCACCGCAAAGTTGCTGCCCACCAGGCGGTTGATGTGGAGCAGCAAATTCAGGTCAAAGGCTGCAGTCACACCCAGCGCGTCGTCGTAGGCCGCTTCCAGTTCGGCCGGGTCTTTGAGCAAGTCCACCCCGATCAGCAAGCCGCTGCCCGGGGTTGTACCGCAAGCGCGGTGCAGGCTTTGCAAAAAGCCCAGGGCCTGATCGGGTGTGAAGTTGCCGATGCTCGAGCCCGGGTAAAACAAGACGCGTGGCTGCGCCGTGTCCAGGCCCAGCGCGTCTGGCAAATCCAGACCACCCGAAAAGTCGGTGCCCAGACCGGTCATGGGCAGGCCCGGGTGCTGGCGCTGCAGGCTGTCCAGGGCTTGGCGCACAAAGTCCACCGAAATGTCCACCGCCACGTAGCGCCCGGCCTGCAGGGGCCCCAGCAGTCGCCCGGCTTTTTCGCAGTTGCCCGCGCCCAAGTCGATCCAGCAAGCGCCTGTGGGCAGATGCCGGGCCATGTCGGCACTGCGCAGGCGCATGAATTGCGCTTCGGTGCGCGTCAGGTCGTACTCGGGCAGCTCGGTGATGGCTTCGAACAGGCGCGAGCCCAACGCGTCGTACAGGTATTTGGGCGAGGTGAAGGCCTGCGGGGCGTTCAAGCCCTGCAGGAGTTCCTGCGCCACGGCGGCGGCGTTGTGCTGGTACAGCTGGATGAATTGGGGCGTGGTCATGCGGCATATTAAGTCACCGCAGACTCTACTGGCCTGTGCAGGTTTGGCCCCTGTCCGGTCGGGTGCAAGGATTTCAGG
>JACCDK010021631.1_pt1 | contig 14687 bp, 20 predicted proteins | sample 7445871 | NCBI WGS metagenome assembly JACCDK01 (sample SAMN15323436, study PRJNA562643) | freshwater metagenome | isolation source: river surface water | place: USA:Blue River Watershed | collected 2017-08-15 | reverse complement strand
GACCTTGAGAATCAGTTACAGAGCGTGGTCAGTACCTTACGCAGAGATAGGTAATTACGCTCTACGGCCTGTACGGCGCAGGTCTATGGTCTTGAGATTATTTTTAATACCGCCAGGTCTTTTGCTTCCGGATTTTTCTACACCTATAGTAATTGATTCTAAACGTGTGGGTGCAGCCTGTTGTGTTTGACGGTCTAGTTCTGCTTGACGCTTGATAGCACGGTCTGATGGTCTTGGCATAATATTGCTCCTTGGCTAATATTTATCAAGGGCTGTATTTTGAATAAATATATGACGGAGAACACGTATGAATTCAGCAGAACAATATCGCGCACTGGTCAATCGTTTAGAAAGCATCATGCTCAATGAAGAAGAGTTTCCTAAACTACGCATTGGTGACATTGACCCACGTAACGGTAAAAAGATCCTTGATGCGCTAGTAGACGGCAGCGGCTATGTAGTGCGCAGTAGATTTGGTGACATTTGGAATGTCAAGTACGGTGAGCCTGATCCCGTCAAAGAGCCTGAGAAGGTTCCTGAAAAAGAACCAGAGAAACCACCGGTCAAAGAGCCTGAAAAGACTCCTGAGAAAGAGCCAGAGAAACCTGAAGTCAACCCTGTGCCCGCTCCTGCTGAACCTGAAGTCAAACCCTTACCCCCATTAGTAGAGCCACCCGAAGAAAAACCTGAAGTCAAGTGTGGCCCAGAAGTACAAGCTGAAATCAAACGTCAAAAGACTTTTAGTGCGGCATTTGCACTGGCACGTAAAAGTGGTTGTGAAACATTTGATTGGTGTCAAATTGTGCGTGTTCCAGGACAGGCACCTACACCAAAACCACAGCCAGTACAGGGTGTGACCACTAACCCCATGGGAGACTTTGATCCCACAGCGTTCAGTGGAGACTTTACTGGTGGCACCAAACGTGAAGACATTGAATTAGAAGAAGCCGCATTTATTCCAGGATCAGAAGAATTAGATCGTATACGTGAGATTGCTGGCACTGATGTAGTTGAAGATACTCTAGCTGATCTTAATCGTAAAGCTGGTGTGGTCATGGGCAAACCAAAAAATCCTGAAACCAAGTGTGCAATGTGCGGCACAGCCTATAAGGATCACAATTTTAGGCACCCATTTACGTATAAACCCAGTGAGGACAAGGGCAGTGGCCAAGCACAGACTCCTACTCCGTCAGCACCAACTAAACCTGCTCCAGCACCCAGTGCCGCTCCAGGTGAGATTCCTGAGATCAAAGCATCTAGCAAAGAGAAAGCCATCGAGATTGCACGTAAGAAAGGAATTAAAGTTTTCCGTTTCTGTGGCAAGTACGGTACACAGTTAGCTAAAAAGAAGAAACCACAGCAGGCACAGACTCCAGTTCCATCAGAGAAACCTAGAAAGCAGTGGAATTGGCAAAGTGGAGAATTAGGTAATACCCCGGGCAGTGATTTACCGCCCAGTGCTTAATTTAAGCGGTATTCAAAATTCCAAGTAGTGGCGTTTTCCCTAATAAGGTTAGCGCCATTTTTTATGTGGAAGCGATGTGCCATTTCGGTCTGTGGACTCAGTGTAACTAATTCGCTTACAGTATCCTTAACTAAATCACGCACTGCAAAAATCAGTTCACGAGCCGCACCCGCACTATAACTCCAAATAGTGTAGGCCACTGCTACACTTTTGTCCATAGCCGCAGTGAACATATCCTCTTCACTTTCTGGTACATGGTCACAGAACATTACGCACACAGCGGCTTTGATTTCATCATTGTCAGTCCATAGAAATATAGTACCACGATCATTTACACGCATTTCTGCAGGTATGTGCGGTCTTACCGGGTCATCTTTCAGTACACGGAGTCTTGGATCATCGAGGCTAGTGATACGCTCTAACATATGATTTGTTAACATAATTATAACAGTATTTAATCTTTTCCTATAAAAACTGCTTATATTTCCTCTGTGTTCAAATTGTTAAGCAGTTGTCGTAGCTTAGTACTTTCAACCTGTACCTGCTTGGGCGCACTGACTCCTTCTTCTGGAGTTTCCACTGTACTCTGTCTCTGACGTATGCTGTTAAGGATATTGGATCCTGGACGCACTGGTTTACCTGAGTCATCATCGTCTTGTTCCAAGTCTGTGATGCGCAAACAGTCTACATCAAAAGCCAAATCAATTTTCATTCCAACGCCACTGCTACTACGTGTTTTCATCAACTGTATCTGATAGCGTCCATGTTCACGCATAGCACGGCTAGTAAAAATACCAAACACATTGTCTGCTGTCTGAATCTTACTAAGACCGCCCGAAATATGACTGTGATCAAATTCAACTTCTTCAACAGCACCGCGGTTCAACTGTGCGGCTGTGACCATCACACACTGTTTTTCCATAGCCAAATTACGCAGTTCTTCACTGACAAACTTATCTTTAATAAACAAGTTTTCAGCACTGATGCGCTTACTAATAGGCATTAACAAGTCCAAATAGTCAATCAATAACACATCAATCTTGTGTCCCATTTTGATTTCATACTCTTTCATGTAAGCACGTATATCGTTGGCAGTTTTACCACTGGGCATATACTTGACCTGAAAGCGTCCTGCTTTCTTGCCTATGACCTTGACCTTCATCTCAACGTCATCAATGCTTTTGAAAATCTCTTTAGTGCCGATGCCTGTGAGCATTGAATCCACACGCATACTTACAAGTTCTTCACTTAATTCAAAAGTCATGTACAATACGTTAAGACCTTGTAATGCCCAGTTTACTCCCAAGTTAGCAAGGAACAGACTTTTACCACCACCCGAACCTGCGGCAAAGATATTAAGTTCCCCTCTGTTCATACCACCAAACAGTTTGTCGTCCAAACTCTTCCAACCTGTGCTTACCTGACCATTTTTATCTTTGATGCGCATTAATCTACTGCGCGGATCTTCAAAGTAGTCTGTGCCCATATCTTTTTGTAGGCCTACTTGTACTGCTTGTTTGATCTTGTCTTCTACGGGACCATATTCACCTTTTTCCAACAAGTCTGCACTTTCTAATATGGCTCGCTCTAAGCCTTTGTGACGTGTAAATGTTTCAAAATCATCCAACAACCAATTTAAATGTTCTTCATTGAGATCAGTTAGTTGTTTAAATTTTGTACCTGTGGCGGCATTCACCATATCCACTGTGGGCAAACTATTATGATTGCTGACAAAATCTTTTAAGAACTCTGCAGGTTCCTGTAGTTTTCTGTCAAATAGCGTAGGGTCAAAGATACTGCTACAACGTACAAATGTTTCAGCATCTGCCAGCATCATTTCCAAATATAGATGCTGTATATCATGTCCATAATCTGTGTTCTGTTTACTCATTGAAATACTGTTTCATCCTTAGTTTTATCTTTAATTCTGTTTGTAATCTCTGTGTTATAATTAGCCACAGCACAGCGGGTTTACCTAAAATCTTTACTGCATCGCTGACGTCCTTAACACCTTCCGGCCATTCAGGCATGCTTACTGTCCATCCAAATTCTATAGCCTGTTCTACTAATTTTTTACCAGCACTGTCTCTATCAGGTACTACTATGACTTCACGCTGTAATTGATTGATTAGTAAATGCTGACCCTCTTTAACTTCACTGCCTAATAGTGCTACCCCGTCTACAGCAATAGCATCAAACGGTCCTTCTACAACAATGACAAATTTACGATCCCAATGTTGTTTGTCTAGGTTAAACACATAACCAGGCTGTTGTTCGCTGATATATTTGGGATTATGCCCATTAACACTACGAGCAGTCCAGCCCACTACTTGATTGTGATAATAGAATGGAATTATCACTCTATTTTTAAATCCAGCTTTGTGTGTCCAGTAAAAACTGTAGTCATCTAAAAATACCTGCCTACTCTGTAGGTATTCTAATACAGGTACGATATGTTTATTATTAGTACATTCTTCTAAAGGCTTAGAATCCAAAGGTAATGCTCTAGGAGTGAATGTGGGCACTAGTTTTTGTTGTGTGCCTGCATCAGCATCTTCTTTTAACCTTAGCGCATCAAAGGTCAATTTGGTTATAATGTCATCTGGTACATTAAACCATTGCATGAGTTTTTTAAGTTTGGGACTTAGTGTGCGTCCAGGTTGCCAACTGGCCTTGAACCCACAGTTAAAGCAATGATAGCTAACAGCATCGCCACCATTTACAATAAATCCGCCACGCTGACGTGTATCCGCACCAGTGCCATTATGCACACAACAGGGCGCATTGAAGCTGATCCAACCGCTAGGGGTGTGCTTCCTTTTCGGAGGTAGATAGGATAATAGAGTGTCAGCAATCAGGCTCATACAGCCTTATTTTAACTGGCTACAGTAAAATAGTCAACTGTTCCGGCTGTCTTGATATAGCAAACTCTTAGATAAGTGACATCGGTTGTGTCGATATCGGAAAATAACACGGGTGTACTTCTTGCTGTGGTGAATACTTGTGTCTGTACAGCAGTATCCAAAAATGCTTCGTGTCCAAGACTTTCTTTTTTGGTTGTTTGGATTTTGATTGTGCCTACAAATCCTGTGACATACACTGAAATGTCTGCCTGTACTGTAGGTATTGCTTCGTAGAATTTTACTGGTACTGTGCTACTGTAATAGGTAACTGTGCGTTCTTCAAATGTGCGACCATTATAATTTGTTTCTTGTTGGAATGTATCAAAGCGTCTGACTTCTCTAGATGTAGGAACAATACCATCCAATAAGTCTATGAATCCCTGTGCGCCATATTTTGTATCACCATAAAGTAGAGTTTTGGTATTATCTGCATTTAGGATATAGCTGGTAAATTTCAAGTGTTGTGGATCTAAATTAGCCAAGTCTGCTTCGGGTATTGTAATACGTGCGACCCCTTTGACACAATCAGTGCTGCCATCATCTACTACAGTAGCATTGTAAGTCTCTACTTCTCTACTGGTCTGATCCATGATAACAAATTTAACTGTTTTGCCAAATATATCTACACGTTTCTGGTCACCGTTCTTAACTTCTAGTTCTAGGACGTTATCAACGCCTTTGTAAATTTTTATAGGTTTTTGGTACACAATTTTCCACTCCACAGGACAAGTTGCAGGATCTAGCGCCACATCTGCTATGACCTCAATTCGGTTTGGATATAAATAACTTGAAATTTTTTGCATTGGGGTAATCCTTAAACATATTTATCATGCCTAAGAAGCTTAAAGAAACAACAGAAGAACACTTGCCATTTATCAGCGTTATAAACTACGGTGAGCAGGAATACATAGGAATCATAATAAATCAAGACCAATATGTGACCAGCTTCTACGACATCAATGCCCTGAGAACCCCAGAAGAAAAGAGTGCATTCTTACTAGTAGGTGAAACTTGGTGGTGGGAAAGTAATAGACAAGTGCCCATTAACATATTTTTAAGAACCGAGGTCGAACCTTTTAGATACTGTGTAAAGACATTTAACAGCAAAGATGTTCGAGTTATATTAGGGCCAGTAGTAAACTTGCTAAATCTAAGTGTACGCAGAGTAAAACGCAAAAGCGTTCAATTAGTTAGAAAACGTTAATTATACCCGTAGCTGACTGCTTCACAGATCTGATTCATCTGTACCACAATAGCATGAGCATAGGCCACAGCATGTGCCTTCTTAAAATAGTATTCACCGTTCTCCGGTTTCGTCCAAATCTCCTGCCCAATCTCTGTCCAAGTCTGGCCAATTAGGTGTTTCTTTGCTGGGCGGATCAAAGCGATACACATCGCCAATTCTTCTACACTTCGTGGTTTCATTTTCCTCATCAACCATCCATGCCCATTTACGTGAAATAGTAAATCCGTGAAATCGTCTTGTTCCAGTAGGTCCCATAGCGGCTCCGTATTCATTAGTCGTACTAGTTCTTCTTCACTGCTAATTTTTTCATAAATGCTGACATTTAAAAAGTCAACTTTAAAGTATCCTCGATCTTCGGCAGTTTTATAATCTATACCTGCAATATTAGTTATAGGGTCATTAGGAACGCTATGCGGATATATGCCTGTGTTGTGATGTGTGAACCCGTCATCGGTATCTCTACGAGCCCTAACGTGCTGTACAATTTCTAAAATGCGATCTCTGTTAGCGAAGTCAATATCAATATCTGGCATTATAGATTTGACTCCTTTACTACTTGTTTAACTAGTTCTACATCATCTGGATGTTTAGCAAACTTTTTACGCCAAAATTCTGGATCAATGGTTGCACCTATAGCACTTAGCTGTTCATCATTAAAGTTACTTAATAGTTTTTTACCGCTGGCACAGTTCAATACTAGCCATGGACTAACTTTACCATCTTTAATATCAAATACAGATCTACTTACACTTACATAACTGAAGTAATGATTCCAAACACTGTTATTCTTTTCGGCCCAATCCATCATATGACCAATACTTCTTTGTAGTGCTACCTCTACTGGCTCAGTCTTTACTAGATATAATACGTACTGTTCATACAGTCCATCTCTACACCAGTGATCTAGTTTAACGCCACTTTTAACTACATAGTCTATGTATTGATCTGGATATAAGGGGTTTACATTATGTACGAAACTTCCAAACTTTATGAAGGCATTGTAATAGGGACTTCTTGCAAAGTCATCATATTCTTTAGGCTTATCCTGCTTTTGTACCAGTTGATAAAATCTGTTATACGCTTGGAACGCAACCTGCACATGCTTTTCATTACGTGCAAGATGCCTGCGTTTTTGTTCACACATATGCACTATCAAAGTTTTTTCTTTCATAAACTTTGAACTGCAATGCGGACAAATGTACTGTTGTTCCATTAATTTAAGATTAAACATTAGATATACTTGGCAATTTTTTTATCATCCCAGCACTCAGCTTCTGCTAATGCTTTTAGTTCCTTAGTTGAATAAAGTTCAGCCATTAACTCTAACTCATCATTCTTTTTATTGGGGTATAGTTCTTGCAATAATTTTAGACTTTTTGTTTCAGCCTTCTTTCGTTTGTATCCGATCCACTCATGAAAGAACACTGTCTTTCCATCATAATTGCACATACACAGCAACTGCCAAAGAAGTTTAGGATGCTTCTGTAATGTAGCCCAGTGTTTGTTAAAGTACTCATTTACAGCAAGAACAAAGTGTTCTTGTTTTTCCCTCTTTTGTCCTTTAACATTACTAATATATCTGTTTAATATAAACAATTCTTGTTTTAATGCCTTGCGTTGATCATCATCCATTTCATCCCATAGATCTTTAGCATTTAGGTCAACAGCGGCTAGTTTTTCTTTAAGTTCTATTTTTGCCATAATCTTTACTCAATTTATGTACAAGTATAGCACGTTCAAGAATTTTTTGCAAGGCTGGATTTGTTCGAGCTTCTAATGCTATCTCATGCCAATTTATATCTTCAAAAAGATCGTATTGATAACCTACAACAAATCTTTCATTATGGGGTGCGCCCTGTTCTCTAGCGTATACAGTTTTGCCCCCATCGGGACTTTCGTAAATATATGTCACTCCTGGTTTAAGTGTTCCCATTTTTTTCTAAAGTTACTGTATATTTTACAACTTGAATAGATGGACCTTTTTTTGGTTGCGCCAAGTATTCGTATGTATTTTCGTTATACATCTTCCAACCTAAGACTGATGATAACTTATTTTTCCACCAATCAGGTGTTTCTACAATAAGGTGTGCATTCCTGCCATCAGGCAAACATTTTTTTGCTGGGTGACATGCGATTAAATGATACATCACTTTATTAGTTCTGCTGGCTAAATCTAACAATGTTTCATCTAATAAGTGTGGCTCGACATGTTCTAAAACATCAGTGCTAATAATCATATCTACGTTATTTGGCAGTGCGTCAAACCCTTCTCTACCTGGATCATATCCATATACAGTTAAATTTGGATACGTTTCTTTTAATGCTGTAACAACATTACCTTTACCACAACCGAAATCTAAAATACTTTGAATATTATATTCTTCGATGCATCTAGCAACTTCAGTAGGTATGTTTGCTCTATTACCAAATGCTTTGCTTTCGTGAAGTTTTTTTAAACTTTCTGCGTATTCTGAAGTTACGGTCATTTATTATATCCCACAGTTTCTCTTTCTATATCTTCATGATCAAACTCAGCCCAATATAATTCAAAAGCCACAGTGTCATCAACAGCTTCAAACTGATGAAATTCACCAGGAGCAACTTTTGTGTATTGGCCTGCTGTGAGCACAGTTTCATCTACAAGATCATAATTGTTTTTCCAAACACGAATAATCATTTTGCCAGACTCAACAAAAAATCCGTTCCATTTGTATTTGTGTTTATGCTTTGAACAAACACCACCGGCTTTGGCTTCGATGCGATGAAATTCTAATACACCGTTCGCTTCAAGTAGCTCTGTCTGTCCCCAAACTTTTCCTGCTTTCATTTTTTACCCCTTATAGCTTCCATACGTTGTACTTTGTCATAATAATCTCGACAGTCTACGCCGCAAAATGCACCTTCTGTCGGTTCTTCACAGGCCAAACAAAATCCTGTTTTTACAGGCACCTTTGCTCTTTTAGCCAATGCTTCAGCCAACTGTGCTTCTTGTAATTCTTGTGATTCATCAATCCAATCGCTCATACCACTTCCTTATAATAATTTACTAATGTCGATAATCTCGCTTTGTCTACTTATCTCCTTTACAAAATAAGCGCAATTTGGCTTTTCATTATATCCTAAAGGAGTTGCTAATAATTGATTGTTACGCATCTTAGGGAAATACCATTTTACATCATTATAAAAATTTACAATTTGTATTGGTTTAAATTCTACCCTAAAACTACTTAATGGATTAAAAATTAATGCTTCGAAACCACGATCATTTAAACTTGTCAATGGTAATATCTCAACGTCGCACCCACTAGTGCTATCACCTACAGCTATACTCCAATCAATGGGCATAGCTATCTCTTCCTCACCAATTTTTAAAACCATAGCCGGGCTATTAAAACTTTCTAAAAATATCAGTGGCATGAAAAAGAAATCTGGTTCTTTAGGGTCACTGTTGTCCAGTACAGCGAATCTTGTACTGTCATCTACCTCATCAGGTAAGTTGTTTAATGAAAATAATTTGTTTTCTAATGTTAGTATCTGCATTTTTATTTTTGCCAATCAACCTTTTCAATAGTAAAGGGATACTTGGCTTCCTTGTAATATTTTTTACGCTCTGTTAAATGTCGCTTTGCGTATTTGCACGTCGATGTTAAGTCCCAGATCTGTACGAAGTCTTTGTCTTCTGCTTTGCGAATACCTCGTCCAATACTCTGTATAACCCGGACAAAGCTCTTTCCGGGCTCCAAAAGAACCAGATTAAAAATCCTAGGGATATTAATACCCACAGCGGCCACACCGTAAGTCGCCACAATAATCTTGTTATCACTTGTTTTAACTTCATCATATTCTTCTTTCCTGTCTTTGGTCTTAACTTCTCCAGATATAAACACACTGTCTTCTAATTCATTAGTTAGAAATTTTCCAGAATCAATTCTGTTTACCAAGACCAATGTGTTACCGCTCTTGGATAGCTCTCTAATCAAATTACTGATATAGATCATCCTATCTTCATTAGTGACCAAATATTTTAGTTCATCAGCATATTGTTTGAATTCAGGTAGATCAATCAACTGCACTATGTTTACATGACAGTTACTTAATACACCTTTTTCCTGCAACTCGTGTGCTTTGATGCCGCCTATCACAGGTCCGATACTTGCAAATATGCTTTCACTTTCATATGCTTCTTTAGGTACAGTGCCAGTCAATCCCCAACGTATACAGGCATTACTTAAATTTTTTGTTAGCAGATTTTTTAATACTTCGGCTTTGGCCATGTGTACTTCATCTACAATAATAGTTTTTACACCATCTAAAAATTCTGCTAGTGTTAGTATTTCGTGTTCAACGTTTTTACTTTTCTTATCTAAGATATTAAGACTTTGCCATGTACAAATAGTGTGTGTTTTGTTTAGATCTTTTCTATCACCATAGTATACACCGACGTCTAAATCCACGTTAACAAAATCTTCTTCAGTTTGTTCAACAAGACTTTTATTAGGTACAATTACAATAGTCCTACCATGCTTTTCGCAAATATGTGCCAGTGTTGCTGTGGTAATAGTTTTACCTGCACCTGTGGCAATTTCCTGTAAACTTTGTGGATTTTCTAAAAATTTGTTTATGGCGTCTACTTGATAATCACGTAATGTAATGGGTTGACCTTCCATTATATGACCTTTGGGCCAAACTTTACCTTTGTCAGCCCAGTAGTTTTCAGTTACTGCTGTAAATTTAAATTCAACAGGATTTCTTAAATCTTCTATATCTGATATGCTTATTCCCATACCAGAAAGTATTTCCATAATTTTTTCTAGTTGGTAAAGGTATCCGTTACCGCCTATGCCAAACAAACTATTACATCCGTCCCAGCGACCTAATTTGTATGCTGGATGATATCTCGCATACGGAATCTCATATTTGAATGTGTTGGCAAGTTTTCGCCTTGCTTCTACAGGCAAACCCTCTAATTTTATGTTTACTTCATCTTTTATAATAAGTTTACAGGATGGCATTTACATTTCCAAATACAGGCTGTGTTGCTGTATAGTATACAATCAAATCACATTCATTGCAATACACACTGGTTTTATTATTTCTTAGATTGTTAGTAAAACTAATCACAGATTTAGGGTACCAATCAGTGTTTAGGAAAAATTTAGGTATTTTTCCATTGCTAAGAATTGATATTTTATTATCTTCATCCAACTTTTTGTTGTACCCATACTCCGCAACAAGTTTATTAAATTTTTCACCTTCACCGGTATTGTCAAATCTAAAGTACACTTCTACGTTACCACGAAAATTCAGTGAATCTAGGGTATTTTTGATCAATTTTAGATTATCTATGCTGGCTGTTGGGTTGTACTCATCTAAGAATATCAATGTAGGCAATCTTTGCAACCTAAGTAGTGCCAGTGCTATTTCATTAATAGCATGTTTTTGAGAATTTATAAAAATTATGTGATTTTTTCTAGTTGCTATTTTAGCTAATAGACTGTCTTCATCAATATTTTCTATTTTTTCATCAATAGTGTACTGATACTTGATTTTTCTGTCATTCAAAAGTAATGTATCATTCAACCCACCGGCACCGATATCAGTTATGAAAATTTTCTTAAAATTTTCTTCATTGATCTGATCAAAATAAAATTGTTTTTGTACTTCTTCTAAATTTATGTTTTTAATTTTTTCGTATAGAGACAAAATTTCGTCAGATTTCTCAAAATTATACTTTTTTAGTGTATTCAATACATTGATTAGGTTTTTTTCTGTTAAGGCAACATAGTGTTCAATACCAACAGTGGGCAAAACTGCGCCCTCCGCAGTTTTTTGTATTTCATTGATGACTTTTTTTAACTCTTTAGCATACGTTGCCTTAATTAGGATGTTAGACACACCCCTATTATCGGCTTCGATGCTAATTTTCCGGATTTTTTCCGGATTTTTTGGTATTTTTAACCAACTAGGTGATTTTAGTACTGTGATCAATTCAGGGCCAACAAAATTTAGATGTTCAAAATTTTCTTTTAATAATTTGATGGCTAAGTTTGCTTGGTTGTTAGTGATGTACTGTGAAGTTTTCAATAATCTTGACATATTCATCAAGATGTTTTTGTCTTTTTTAGGTATAGACGGACTTAGATTTAAAAATCCGTGATTTTCAATTTTAAAAATAATTTCATCAATAGTCATCATGTGACTATTGTAACATATTGACAGCGTATGTCAAGATTTTAATTTATCTATTAGTCTTTGAAGTGGTAGGCCTTGAGAAATCTCTTCAATAGTCCATTCGGTATACGCAATATTGTTAGCCCATTGCTGTCTGTCTGGCATATCAGGATCTTCGATCCTTGCTAATCGTAAATTTGCCACTGGAGCTGCCAAACTCTCAGGACCTGTGAACACGGGTATGCCATTTAGCACTGCCTGTGTGGCAGGATTACTACTCCAATTGATTACACACCACGCATCGCTGAGTTGTTTTTCAAAATCATAGTCATCATAGCTTCCAGCGATGTGTCTTGGCTGATTAAAATACACATCATTAAAATCATTTATGACCTGTTGGGTCCATTTCATATCTAATGGGCTTCTAGGATGCGGTCTTACACGAATATCTCTGTCTGTATACTGTCTAATCTCGCTAATTGTTTTTGTTACCCAATCTTGCATAGGTGGCATATTGCGCCACTGGTGACTGCGCTCATTTTGACCGCAGATTAAAACATATCTTGGTTGATAGCTTTTTAATCTCCAAGGTTGTATTTTAATTTTCATACTTCTGAGACGATCACTGGTATTTTCTGTCTCGTGGCCAAAATATGCTTCACCGTTTATGCCACCGATACCTACTTTCCAAGTTTGATTACGTATCAATCCGCCGACTTCTAATACAATTACCTTTTTTCCCTGCTTTATAAAGTGATCCATCACTTCTTTGTTCTGAGTCATCTTGCCATTCCACAGAACACTCCATATTACAGCCACATCTGGCATGTCCATATGACCACCAACAGCAGTGTGGCCCAGTTTTTGTACTCCCTGTTCAAAGGCAGCAAAAACTGGTCCAGAATTCAGTGCCCCATAATCTTTAAATAAACCGAAGATCATTTTTCATCCATAAATAGTAGTATATTTAACGATTTAAGAGGTGTGATTTGAGAAAATTTGTTGCAGTAACTACTTTTCATCAAAAAGGTCTACAACAGTATGGACAGAATTTTATAGATACATTTATTAAAAATGTTCCTATAGAATTAATGGTGTATACTGAAAATTGTACACCTTATGTTCATGATAATCATAAAAATAAAATTCATGTTTATGATTTACACAATGAAAGTCCAGAAATTGTTGCATTCAAAACAAAATATAAGGATGATCCTAGGGCTAATGGACAAGGACCTGATCCAAAACGTAAAGATGCTAAAAAACCATTTAAATGGGACGCAATACGGTTCAGTCACAAAGTTTATTCCATATTTGCCGCAGCCAAACGCACTGATGCGGACGTTTTAATATGGATGGATGCAGACATGATCTGTCATAGCAATGTGCCACGCAATTTTTTAGATAACTTTGTTCCTGAGGATACCGGAATTTGTTATTTAGGAAGATTTAACAAATATAGTGAATGTGGATTTTATTCTATGAATTTACGTGATCCTATGGTACAAAAATTTCTAGAAGAATTTCAAAAAATGTGGGATGACGCTGAAAACGGAATTTTTACTTTAAAAGAATGGCATGATAGCTATGTATTCGACGTGGTCAGAGAACGTTTAGAAAAAGATGGACTAAAAACACACAACTGGAGTAAACATTTGGTAGATATAAGACCTAATCCCAAGAACAGTCCCGGAGAAGGACATCCATTAATTAATACTGACTTAGGTGCATACTTTGATCATCTAAAAGGTGACAGAAAAACATCAGGAAAAAGTTACAGAGTGGATCTTGCTGTGCATCGCAAGGAATTATATTGGGCAGGTATTAAATGAAACTACCTTTATTACAAAATTTTTATAAAATTTTTGATATTTACTTACCGCAAAATATTGCAGAGATAGGTACGCATAATGGATCTAGTGCCATACAATTTATAGATTATCTATTTCCTAAAGTTCATAGACTACACTATACTGGCTATGATTTATTTGATTTAGCTAACATGACCACAGACTCTCTTGAACACAATGGTAAAGGTCCCGGTAACTTTAAATTAGCCGACAAAGCTCTTAGCAAAAGAAAAGAAAAATACGGAAAACGTTTTAGTTATGAGCTTATTAAAGGGTACACAACAGATACATTGATTACTCCTATAGCATACGACTTTGTCTATATCGACGGTGGCCATAGTTATGAAACTGTTATGCATGATTATTTTATGGTCAAGGAAAGTAATGTTATTGTTTTTGATGATTATCAAATTGAAGGCGTTAAAAAAGCAATAGATGAAATTACATCTAATTTGTCTAATAATTATGAAGTTATAGAACTGGGTATGCCAGAAAGACCAAAAAGAAAACAACTTGCACTACTAAAATGGGAAGGTGCTAGACATAATCAAATTGCATTATTAAAATGAAAATAAATTTTCTATCGGTTGGCAGTGAAAAATATGGCGTTAGCGCCTTTACTGTCGGTGGCGATGGAAAAATAGTATCAAACGAATATGCATTGTCTAATAAAACACTGCCTTTATGTTGGGCTGGCAGATATAAGAAAACACTGCATACACACTGTAAAACAAATAATTTAAATTTTTATAATTTAGACAGTGCTTATTTTTCAACATATAAATTAAAAACCTATTTTAGAATTTCAAAAAATTCTTATCAAAATATAGACCCCGTAACTGATTATCCAGCAGATAGGTGGAACTCTTTAAATATTGAATTACAAAATTTTTCCAGAGGAGACTCAATAGTCATTGTCCCACCTGATGAAAAGAAACTGCATATTGAAAATTTAGCACCATCAGTTGATGCTTGGGTTACACAAACTATTTCTGAAATTAAACGATATTCTGATAGGCCTATACGTGTTAGACAACGTCCAGCATCTAGAG
>JACCDK011113531.1_pt1 | contig 14691 bp, 8 predicted proteins | sample 7445871 | NCBI WGS metagenome assembly JACCDK01 (sample SAMN15323436, study PRJNA562643) | freshwater metagenome | isolation source: river surface water | place: USA:Blue River Watershed | collected 2017-08-15 | reverse complement strand
CCGTCACGTCAAACGCCGCCAAAATCAGCGTTACCGGCAACGGAGCCTCCATCGAGCCAACGGGCGTTCTCTCTGGAAACGTCAAAGGTAGCGTCGCCCTCGCAGGCGCCGAAATCCCCGCTTTCGACCCGCTCTCCAAGCGCGCGTTCGCTTCCTCAAGCACCGGCGTTCAAGTCGTGGACCTAACAAATCCATCGAACCCAACCTTCCTGTCCACCATCGCGCCAGCCAGCCTCGGCGTTGCCGGACTCACCAGTAACGACGTTTCGTCCATCAACGTGCGGAAAGGAACAAACGGCAATCCAAGCGTCCTAGCCATCGCGGTCATCAACTCACCCAAAACGTCACCCGGACACGTGGTCTTTGTGCGTGCCGACACCGGTGCACTCCTCGGTGCGGTGCAAGTCGGGGTGGTTCCTGACCATGTCACCTTCACTCCGGACGGCACAAAGGTGCTTGTTGCGAATGAAGGAGAGCTCGATGGGACCGCTGCAACCATCCCTGACGCCGCCGACGGATCGGTGTCCATCATCGATGTGAGCGCAGGATTTTCGACGCCTACGGTCAAGACCGCGGGGTTCTCGGCATGGGACAGTTCCAACAGCATTGCGGCACTTCGCGCGGCTGGCGTTCGCATCTATGAAAACGGGATTCCTTCCAAGGATTTCGAGCCAGAGTACATCGGCGTCTCCGCCGACAGCACAAAGGCCTTCGTCACACTCCAAGAGGCCAACGCCATTGGGATTCTCGACCTCGTCACTGGTGCCTTCACCGACATTGTCGCCCTCGGCCAAAAGGACTACTCCACAGGATACCACGACTTCAGCGACAAAGACGGCACGGGTGGCACAGCGCTGATGAACCTGACCACTGGCAATCCAGTGAAAGGTCTCTACATGCCAGACGCCGTCGCTTCGTTCACTTCGCAAGGCCAGACCTACTACGTCATTGCCAATGAAGGAGACGACCGCAACGACTTCCTCACACCGGACGAGACGACAACCGTTGGCAACGCCAGCTACGTACTCGATCCGACGAAGTTCCCAAATGCATCGAGTCTGAAGCAGTTGTCCTCGCTTGGGCGTTTGGTGGTCAGCAACGCAAACGGTCTCCGCGGCGATACGGATGGGGACGGCGATATCGACGAGATTCTCAGCTACGGCGGCCGTTCCTTCAGCATCCTCGACGCGCAAGGAAACATGGTTTTCGACAGCGGCGATATGATTGAGCGAATCGTGTCCACGAAGTACGCGTCGTCGTTCGACGACGGTCGAAGCGACAACAAAGGTCCCGAGCCCGAGGGCGTCACGGTTGCGACCGTTGGTGGCGTCCAGTACGCATTTGTGGGTCTTGAACGTTCGAGTCTGGTGCTTGTCTTCGACCTGACCAACCCGCTCCAACCGGTGTTTGTGAATGGCATCAAGCGTACCGGCGATACGAGCCCAGAAGGCTTGATGGTCGTCAGTGAAGCCGACGCCCCCGAAGGCAAACCGCTTCTGCTCGTCACCAACGAGGTTTCCAACACCCTCTCCGTGTTCGAACTCGGCGGTTCCCAAGTGAGCATCGGCAACGCCTCCATCGCAGAAGGCGACAGCGGCACCAAAATTCTGAACCTCGCCGTCACCCGTAGCAGCGGAGCGTCGGCTTTCACCGTTGATTACGCCGTGACTGGTGGAACATCCTCCGCAGGAACGGATTACACGCTCGCCTCTGGCACTCTAACTTTCACCTCAGGAGGATCAGATAGCCAGAACATCGCGATCACCGTCAACGGGGATAACGTTGTTGAGACGGATGAAACCGTCTTGGTGAGTCTCTCCAATGTCGTGAACGTGACTGGTCAAACCACCATCGGCACCGCAACGGGAACCGCAACCATCACCAACGACGATATCGCGCCGGTGATTGCGACGCAGCCTTCCGCTCCAGCAGGCGGCATCCTGGAATCCGGTGGAACCACTTTGGCGGTTTCTGCCACTGGCACGGGGTTATCCTATCAGTGGAAGAAGGATGGCTCTGACATCGTGGGCGCTACCGCTGCATCCTACACTGCGACGACGTCTGGAAGTTACACCGTGGTGATTACCAATGCCGCAGGATCAGTAACCTCCGCTGCGATTGTGCTGACATCCCCAGTGACGCTGCCTGTGATTACGGTTCAGCCTTCAGGCGGTGTGCTGGCGAACGGCTCAGCGACGCTGTCGGTGACTGCGACTGGATCAGGACTGACCTACCAATGGAGCCGCGGCTCTGCGGTCGTTCTAGGCGCCAATGCCTCGGAGTTCACGGCCTTCGTTACGGGCTCATACTCGGTGACTGTGACTAACTCAGCTGGGAGCGTAACCTCACAAACAGCCGTGGTTACTGCAGAGGTGAAACCCTCCATTGATCTCGCGTCAATCACAGGCGAGTTTCAAGGCTTGCTGGAGCCGGTGTCGTCATCAGATGCAGGTCAACACGGTTTGATCACTGCAACGATTGCGAAGCCCATTGGGAAGAATCAGGTATCCGTCATGGTGTCGGGCAAAGTACGCCGAGCGTCGGGCACACAATCCTTCATTGGAAGAATCGATGCCTCCGGCAATGTGGCGTTCACGTCCAACAACCTCCCTTGGCTCAACATCTCTGGGACCAACGGAGCACGACTCACCTTGGAGGTGGTGGCCTCCTCTGGCGGGAGCGTGATTGAGGGGAAACTGACGAGAGCGGGCGTCGATTTGGCCGAGCTGACGGCGAAAAGGACGGTGGTTCCGACGACTTCCCAGAGAGGTCGGTACACCGCGGGGTTGGAACTCGAGGAAGGGCAGGCTAGCGGTCTGCCTGAGGGAGACGGGCATGCCACAACGTTCGTCTCGGCAACGGGGGCCGCGTTTGTGGCAAGATTGGCAGATGGGTCATCAACCTCTTCGGCGATGAAAATCACCGAATCTGATGACGCGCCTCTCTTCGCGCCGCTTTACTCCGGAAAAGGACTCCTTTCAGGGATGGTGAGGTTTGCCCAAAACGAGTCTGGGAACGATGCGTCTTCGGCGGGCATGCGCTGGTTTAGGTCAGCAAATCTCCTGTCCCCCTCTGGATTCAAAGATGGCTGGCCGACAGGACTTTTGTTGAACCTAGCCGCGGAAAAATACGACAGCACCAAAGGTTTCGGCCTAGCCAACGTCAGTGGGCTAACCCTGAACTTCTCTGCAGAAGGCGCAGACTTGGTCAATGACGTCTCCGGTGTGGTGACTCTTTCGAGCAAGAATGTGCTCACTGCCACGCCAGGGTCTGTCAAACTGAGCACGACGCTGAACGCGACGACTGGGCTCATTACGGGCTCGTTCACGTTGCCGAATGCAAAGGTGGCAACGAAGTTCTCTGCGGTGGTGCTTCAGAAGAGCGGAGCTGCTACTGGCTTCTTCATAAACGGTTCTGGATTGCAGACTAAATCGGGGCTCATCCAAATCACGGAGTAGCACCCATCCTCATCAAAAAAGCCGGGGAGCAGAACGCTCTCCGGCTTTTTTCGTCTTCTCACCTACCGCACCTACCATCCCACCCCGATTACCCACGCTAACCCTTCCGAACGAAGCACGCCTTTAATCCCATCGCCGCCCCGTCGACCTTGCACGCGATTTCGTGATCCCCGTCCACCAGCCGAATCCCTTTCACTTTCGTGCCTCCCTTCAACACCTGCGATGACCCCTTCAACTTCAGGTCCTTAATCAAGGTCACCGTATCACCGTCCGCCAACACCGTCCCGTTCGCGTCTTTCACGACACGGGGGCCGTCCGCTACCTCGGCTTCCAAAGCCGCTTCCCACTCGTGACCACACGTCACACACTCAAAACGGTTTGCATGAGAAAGAATCTCACGCATCGAACACATCGGACATTCAGGCGTCTCCATTTTGGGAGGCTACGCACTGCAATCGACTCCCTCAATCCACGAACAGGGGCTCTGGCAATGGCTTGAATGCTTTGTCCGAAATCATGATCTCGGGTGCTGGATCGTCGTTTCGATAATCCTGTGGACGGGGCAGGTTCTTGCCCGCTGTCTGATCCAATGATTGCGTCTCGGCGACATTCACCGGGGTTCCTTCTTTTACGAGGTGGTAGAACTTCGGGGCCACCGTCTCGTGGAGCCGCAAGCAGCCATGCGTCCGAGGCTCTGGCCAGACCCAGCCGTGATGAAATCCATAAGCCGGATGAAACTCGCACCACCAAGCCATTGGATAGCCCACATATTTTCCGGTGCCTTTGCCGGCCTGAGCTGGCTCGATGGTTCCGTCCTTCACGTAGTACCCGTAGCTTCCCGAACGTTTCCGCGCGATTTTGTTAAAAATCCGAAAATCCCCTTTGGGTGTTGGATGACTCGGTGTTCCCACGCAAGTTGCAGCAGCAAGCAAAACGCGTTCGCCTTCAACGACATAAACGGCTTGATTCGACAAGGAAACCTTCACTTTGACTGCGTCAGGATTCTTCGGGCGGTGTGCCGAAACGTGGTAGGGCTTTTGTACCACACAGGAAGCTGTAACCAAAACCAACACCGCCGTGAGTTGCCTCATCAAGAGTTTCATATGGTCAAGAAACTCACCCACGCGCGAAACGTCAACCGCGCTGTCAGCCGTGTACAGACCAAACGACCCGCTGAACCGGCGTGGAGCGGCGTGTGGAAGGATATTTACGTGTTCAGATGCAGATTGCCGAAACGCGGGTGAGCTTGATTGCTGCATCGTATGATGGCTGGAACGGAAGCCGTTCGACCAAAGTCGATTTTAAGAGCCCTCGATGCGGTAAGGATTCGACAGCGTGTGGCGGAATGCTGCCGCACGCTTCCTGTGATTATTCGAGGAGGGGTGGCGATTGGAGAGGGGTGCCTTGTGAAGGGTTCAAGCGGTAAACGGGGGGATATCCACTCGATAGCCGACACCAGGTGCGTTTGTGATACCGCAGCCATGCAGGGAGAGCTTTTTTCGAAGATGGGTGACGTGAACGCGGAGCACCTCGCCACAGTCCGAGTGTTGCGTGGGCCAGACCTTTGCTGCGATGGCATTTTGGGTTACCAGTCGACCTTCATGAGCACAGAGTTCTGCGAGGATCGCAAACTCGGTTGGCGTGAGTGTAAGAGGCGTTCCGTTGAACGTGGCTTCTCGATGGACCAAATCCATCGTCAAGCCCCCGATGGTTAGGGAGGACTCGCCACCCTGATTACGGCGTCGAAGTAATGCCGAGAGGCGGGCCGCGAGTTCATTCATTCCGAACGGCTTGGACACAAAATCATCCGCTCCAGCGTCGAGGGCGGCGACTTTGACCTCTTCGCGGCTGCGAACGGACAGCACGATGACGGGAACGTCTGAAAATACGCGGATGCGTTGGAGCGCAGAGAGCCCGTCCATATCTGGGAGGCCGAGGTCTAGAATCACAATATCTGGTTGCCAGAAAGCCACGGTTTCGATGCCGACGCGTCCGAAGGCCGCATCGTTAACCTCGTACTCTCGGCTTTCGAGGGCGATTCGAAGGAGGCGACGAATCTGGACTTCATCATCGATGATTAAGACACGCGGCATGGATGGGAGGAGGGTTCAGGTAACATGGTGGCGGGAAGCGTAATAGTGGCCTCCGCTCCGCCTTGCGGATGGTTGGTGAGGGAGACAACGCCGCCGTGAGCTTTGAGAAGGCCCCGCGTAATTGCGAGGCCGAGGCCGGTGCCTCCGGGGGGAGATCCGGGGAGGCGAAAAAACTTTTTGAAAACATCATTGAGATGTTCGGGAGGAATGCCTGTGCCGTGGTCGCGGACCTTAATTGTCAATACGCCCGAGGAGTGCGCCACGTGTATCTCGATGCTGCTGCCCTGTGCGGCATAGAGACCTGCGTTGTGTAGGAGGTTTCCGAGGGCGCGTGCAATGAGACGGCCGTCGATTTTGACTGGAGGCAGGGTGTCAAATCCTGAGCATTGTAAGGTGGGAGAGGGATCATCTTGGAACGCGCTTTCCTTGGCGGCTTCGAGAACGTCAGCGAGGTCAGTCCATTCCCGCTGGATGGTGAGCGATGCGGTCTCGACCCGAGTGATATCCAGAAAGTCGTCGAGGATGCGCTGAAGGCGACGGCTGGCGGTATCGATTTCCCGTGTCATGGCGTTAGCGGGAGGTAGTCCGTCCAGCGCGGCTCTGATGATGGCGACGGGAGTCTTGAGTTCGTGAGAGACGCTGTCGAAGAGGATGCGGTGGAGGCGCTCTGACTCTGCGAGCATGGCGGAGTTCCGCTGAGATTGGAGTAAGTATTCTTTTTCGACGACGAGCGAGACCTGCAAACGAATGGCCTGCTGGAGTCGAGTTGAGCGAGATTGATCGACGTTTTCGGTAGGGGCGGAGGTAAAGCCGCTTGCGCCGTGGTTGCCGTGGGGGGCGAGCAGCGGGAGCCAGAGGGTGGCTTGTCCCTGTGTTTGAAGCGGAAGGGGTGTGTTTTGTCCGGATTTTGCGAGCGTCTCGATTTGCGCTCGGTCGGCTTCAGAGGGACGAGGAAAGCCCTCCCCGAAGAAGAAAAGGCATGGGGGGTTGCAGGGGTGAACGTAAATGGCGACGGGTGTTTTCAGGTTGTCGCCGATGAGTTGGGCGGCGGTTTGGAGGCCTTTGGAAAAATCGGTTTCAAAAGCAGCGGTTTGGACGATTCCGAGCAAAACCTCGGTTTCTCTCTGTTTGAGTTTCAGGCTTTTTTCTCGCTCATTCAGGCGACTCGTCAGGTGGCCCATGCTGAGGGCTACGAGGAAGAAGATCGCGAACATGAAGGCATCTTCTGGCTTGGCGATGTGAAAGGTGAAACGGGGCGGGATGAACAGGAAGTTCCAGACCAGCGCGCTGAGGGTGGCTAGCGTGAGGACTGGACCGCGTCGCCATCTTAGGGCTGAGATGACGACGGCCATGAGGAAGAGCAGCGCGGGGAACATGTACCCGGTGAAAGCGCTGACGGCCGAGGCGAGCCATGCAAGGAGGACTGCGGTTGCTACAGCGGCGATGTATTCGTGGAGTGCTCTTGGCACGCGGCTCATGATGAGGACAGTACGGAGTCGGCCAGCGTTTTCAGATCTCGATTTGCTGTCCGAGTTCGATGACCCGGTTCACAGGAATTTGGAAATACGAGGCTGGTTGTTCGGCGAGTTTGCTGGCGATGGCGAACACATGTTCTCGCCAGAGAGCCAGCCCCATTCGTCTGCTTGGTACAATGACTTCACGGCCCAGAAAAAAGGTGGAGTGTGAGGCTGAGACGTCCAGACCACGGGTTGAACAGTTTCGAAGAAACTGGCGCACATCGGGTCTCTGCATGAATCCGCAGTGACCGGTTACCCGCCAGAATCCGTCGCTGATGCGCTCGACATCGACTTGTTGGTTGTGGCGGACCCAGGGGACGTCTTCGACCACGATGGTGAGGAAGATTACGCGTTGGTGGATGGAGCCGTTGTGTTTGAGGTTGTGCAACATGGCGACCGGGGTCCGGCCCTTGGTGCCGCTCATGAAAACGGCGGTGCCTGGGACGACAATTGGGGGCCGTCTTTGCAGGCTTTCGATGAGTTGATCTTGGGTGATTGCAGCCTCATCCAGTCGTTCGCGAACGAGGCGTCTTCCGGTTGCCCAGGTGGTCATCAGGATGAAAGCGACGGTTCCGACGGCGAGTGGCAGCCAGCCGCCTGCGAGGAACTTGGTCAAGTTCGCGCCGAGGAACCCGACTTCGATGCCGGCAAAGAGGCAGCACAGCACAAGAGACTTTGAGAGGCTCCAGTGCCAAAGTTCGCGTGCGACGAAGTAGAAGAGAATGGTGGTGATGAGCATGGTCATCGTGACTGCCACGCCGTATGCGGCGGCGAGGTTGGAGGAGGTTCTGAACAGGATGACGAGGACGATGCACGTCAACATGAGAAACCAGTTAATGAGCGGGATGTAGATTTGGCCTCGGGCGTGTTCGGAGGTGTGTCGGATGGAGACGCGGGGGAGGTAGCCGAGTTGAACTGCGGTCAGGGTGAGGGAATAGGTGCCGGTGATGAGGGCTTGGGACGCGATAACGGTTGCGGCAGTGGCGAGGATGACGAGGGGAAATGTGCCCCATGCGGGGGCGAGCCGGAAGAATGGAGCTGTGGCAGCCTCGGGATCTCGGAGCAGCAACGCACCTTGTCCGAGATAGTTGAGAAGCAGTGCGGGGAAGACGATGCTGAACCAACCTTTGCGAATCGGGCTGCTGCCGAAGTGGCCCATATCGGCGTAAAGCGCTTCGCCTCCGGTGACGGCAAGGAAGACGGAGCCCAAAATGGTGAACGAGCTCAGGCCGCCGGAAATGAGAAACCGGACTCCGTGTAGTGGGTGAAACGCGGCGAGAATGTCGGGGTTTTGAACCAGATTGATGGCTCCGAGGAACCCGATGCATAGGAACCACGCAAGTGTGACGGGTCCAAAGAATCGGCCCACGCGGTGGGTTCCGAGGAATTGTACGGAGAAGAGGGTGATCAACACGGCGATGGTGATTGCCGCGATGAGCCATTCTGTATGGTGCTCCCATGTGACGCGTGCTGCTCCCTCGGGGGCCACGCCAAACAGCCCAACGTCCTTTAATCCCTCGACCGCACTCAGAACCGAGATGGCGGGCGTAATCATCCCGTCCCCGAAAAGCAATGCGGCGCCAAAGACGCCGAGTGTAATGGTCACGGCGCGCCGGCTTGGGGATTGTTGATTCCCGAGCGCAAGCGCCATGAGTGAGAGGACGCCACCTTCCCCGTTGTTATCGGCACGAAGGATGAAGACGAGGTATTTGACACAAATGAGCGTTAGGAGTGCCCAGATGATGAGCGAGACCACGCCTGTCACATTCGCGGCGCTGGCCGTCAGGTGGTGCGGGCTCTCTGGGGAAAAACACTCTTTCAGGGTGTAGATGGGGCTGGTGCCGATGTCCCCGAACACAACCCCGAGGGCCCCGATGATGGCGGTCGCTGCCGTTCCGTGACGGTGCGGCGCCGCAGGTGAATCGCTCATTGGACCAACAAGCATCGCACGAAATCGGGTTCCGCCTCGTTAAAGCGAGTCGCTCTACCGTTAAGAATTCGTTAATCGCACGTGAGGGCGAGCGGTTGAAGGAGGCCCTCACTTTTGATAAACGGACGTCTGATAACTCTGATCGAAGGCTATGGCTGGATTTGACGGACTTCTTGTTTCACAGGTTTTGGTGCAGGTACCGATGCCGGTCTTTTGTTGTGACCTCACGCCCTACTCGCCGGCGCTTCAGATGGCGCGTCAGGCCATTGACGATTTGCGTGCTCTGGATCCGGTCCCGCTTCAGTCAAATGTGAAGTCGGTCTATGTGAGTCCGTGGGATAGTCACCTCCGTCACCCGGGGTTTCGTCCGCTCAGCGAACTGACGCTGGCCATCGGGCGTTACGTTTCGCACGCGTTTTTGTCGTCCAATCTTCCGGCGTTGAACCTCGACCTGTTCGTGAAGGACTGTTGGGGGATGGTCTACGAGAGCGCGGATCACACGCTTCGCCATAATCATTATCCAGCCGAACTGAGCTGCGCGATTTACCTCGAAGCGGCTCCTGACAGTGCGCCCATCGTGTTTGATAACGGGCAGAGAATTCAGCCGTTGAACAACTTAATGGTGATGTTTCCGGGGATTTTGAATCACGAGGTCCCTGCTACGGCGGGGCGCCGCGTGGTGGTGTCGATGAACCTGTTCAAGTGCGCCAAACTTCCGCCACAGGCCTGAGGTTGGCTGGCGCTATTTGCCGAAGTTAAACATCTCCTCAACGGACGAGGCTTCTTGGGCGGCTCTGGGGATATCGGGTTCGGGGGCGTTTTCCTGCCGCCAATCGGTGAAGCTTTGTACAAACGGCGGCGGCGTTCCGGGGAAGTTCACCAGCTCGAGGAGATCTGATGCGGCAAACTCGCAAGCGCCGAGCGTTGCGTGCCGTCCGCGGATTCGCTCGTTCGCGCACCCTTCAAGCGCGAGGGCGAAAAACGCGCCACCACGAAGACTGACCCAATGCGTTGGCTGAAATGGCGCCTTGCCTGACAGTCCTTCCAACACCTTCAGCAGACGTTCGTGGCCCTCGGGTGTCACGGTGGCCGTGAGTTGACGGGTGCCGGGTTCCCACGTGGGCTTCATCTCGCCCTCGCGCGCGCCGAGCTCTTTGGCCGCCGAGAGGCTTTGCGTGACGACGGGGTTTTTGGCGTTCGGACCGCCGCTGTTGAGCGAGGGCGGGTCAGGTGAAAAGAGCTCCGTGATGGATGCTATGCCGTTCGCGAGCAACGGATTATTCGCGAGAATGTAGGCTCTGGGCCGGCGAACCGACTCGGCGGCGGCTCCCTTCTGACGGATATGCACTTTGCCGTCGTTATCGATTTCCTGATCCACCTCAAACCGTTCGCAGATTTTGCGGAGGTAAGCACCCACGGTGAAGTCGCCTGTGTCGCCTCGGATGACCTTGCTGGTCTGGTTGGCGGATACCGCCGAATCCACTTCGATTTCCAAACTGTTGTCCTGAGCACGGATTTGGAAGATGTGCGACATCACGGGGCCGCCGACCTGAAAGATTTGAATGGGTCGGTCGAGCTTGGCGAGTGTCTTGCCGCGCGGGCTGGACGCTTCCGTCGCTGCGTTCTCTTGGGAAGCCGAAGGGCGCGTCAACCAAATCGCCGCTTGGAGTCGTTCCACGGGAACTTCGTGGGTGCTGTCTCCCATCTTGAGTGTCACGGATTTTTCATCGGTTCTCTCGATGTATCCTCGGAGTGCGTCACCGTTGGTGGATACGAGGAGGTGGCGTGGAGGTTCCTCCTTACGAAAGCGGGGAATGGAGAGCACTTGTTTTCGTGACTCGGCTTCGAGCGCGGGCAGGACAGGGTGGCGGGAGTCGGCCTTGGCCGAGAAGCCCGTCAGCTCAATCGTGCGCGAGTTGTTTCCGAAATACCGTCCTGGCTCGACGAGCAGGCCGTTTCCGTTGCGTTTGGACGGAAGATGCAAGTTGAGTGGCATGCGCTCGCCGCCGACGTAAATCTCGACCTCGCGGTTCATAACGCGCAACCGGATCGGGATATCGGTTGCATCGCCGAGGTTCATCGAGTGAGACCGCGACGGATTATCTTCACCAGGCGAAATGACGCCCACGTTGATGTTTCGTCCGCTCCCGAACGCGGCAACCATCAGCTGGGGAAGCCCGGCGGAGGATCCGTCACTGAAGGGAGTGACGGCGACAGCGGACACGTTCCCGATGTCCGAGATGTTTTTTCGGAGCCGAAGAGTGAACGCGATTTCATTGCAGCGCATGACTTGCGGGTGGACCCAAGCGGCGCCCGGCTCGATGCGGAGGATGCCGTCCTTGTGTGTGACCAACCCCTCGCGTCCTTTTGCGAGCTTCCAGCCCTCTTTGAAGCCGGTCACACCGAGTCCAGCGAAAGGGTTGAAATACAATGCGCTAAGGGATTCCCGTGGCATCACCGTTTCGCGGAAAAGGGCGGATTGGAGGTGCGCGTGATCGGCGTCCATCCGGTCTACTCGCCCGGGACGCACTTCCCCGTTTCGCGTGAAGACGAACATCTCGCGAGATGCGCCTGCGGAATCCGGACCGGTTGACGTCGCCTGCGCGGGGTCTGGGTTAGCGCCTGCCGAACGCGTTAATCGCATCGGCAGAGATTCTTTTGGAGTCACGGCGCTCGAGGCACCTGGGAAAAGCCACATGGGTCCCGAGCCTTGGCTAAACACCCCTTTTCCTCGCAACCGAAGTCCTCCGATGGCCAGCGCGTCCGGTGATTGCGCAGAGGTGTCGGGTGCTTTCTTTGTTGCGCCACGCATGAGCCGGAGTCCGTCCTGAAGGCATGGGAAAGTTCCGTCGGCAAAAGCTGCTTCGAGGAACAGCGAGGAACCCTCGCGTCGGGCGGAGGAGGCGTGAAGGAGCGTTCCGTCGGCAAACTGGATACAGGCGTCCTGCTCGTTCAACGCGACAGGCTCACCGGAAAGGCGGAGCGTTCGTATGTCGTTCCACGCCACCTCGACGGGCGCTGCCGCATTTCCCCCGCGAACCGTCAGTCCCGTGGCAGAGGGCTCGATGGTTTCAACGGCGAGAGAGCGGCCGTCTTTTAGGATGAGGGTGTTTGGAGAGGTGGGTGCGGGTGGCGGCACGGATTCGCCTTCGGGCTTTGTGATTCGCAGATCCTCAAGAGTCAGATTTAAGCCTTTGCTCGACAATGTGATGCCGGGTTGTCCGCCCGTCGGTAAGTCGAGTCCGCGGAACGTGAGGGGTTCGGGCTGTCCTTCAATCCGAAACACGGCTTCACCGGCGCGTGAGTTCCAGCGGAGGCTCACCGCCACGTGGCGTGCTGAGCGGTCCAGTGTTGCGAGACGTTTGAAGACGCCTTGGACACCGCCGTGAGCGACGAGTTCGTCGTCCCACGTTTCGATGGCGACTCCTTTGTTGGTTTTGGTGCCGAAGGAGAGCATGAAGTCCGGACGGCCATTCGAACGAATGACGAAGCTGATGTCGCATTCTTCCGGAAGTTCGAGGGGATGTTGGACGGTGCGGTTCCAGATACGGCTTTCGAGGGTACCGGCGGGTCCTTGCTGAAAATCGGGAGGGCGCTGTTTGCTCTCGCCATCGTCCGACTGAAACCTGTTCCGCTGCTGATTGTTATCGGAGGTTGTCCAAAGGGCATCGCCTTGGGGTCCTTGAAAGATGAGAGAGGCTGCGGCGCCGTCATCATCCCGGATTCGTTGGATGAGAAGGAGCGCGTCTTTTCGGAGATGGAGTGATCCGAAACGCGAGCTCTCAACGTGCAGGATGGGACCTTCGAGTCGGGTGGGTCGTCCGTAGAAGTGGGAACCGTCCTTGGTGGCGAAGCGAAAGGCGTCTTTGGTTTGTTCGGGATTGGGTTTGCCGATGAGTTGGACGGAATCCCAACTGAGGCGAATGGGTTCTAGGAATGTGGGGTTGCGCCAGATGACGTGGGTTGGGCTGATGTCCTCGAGTTTACCGGGAAGGGTATTGCCGTCCTTCCACGTGAGGACGGGTTCTGGTGGGGCTGAGGGAGCTGCTGCGGCTGGATTGTTTGCGATCCGAACGAAACCTGGTCGGGCGGCGTTGAGGCCGGGACGCGCGGGAGCCGCTGGTTGTGCGACGGGAGCAGGCGCGCCCCCTTGGATGACGACTTTGCCCTGACCTGCAGCGCCCTGAATCACCACATTGCCTTGGAATCCATTTCCTTGAACGACGACGTTGCCCTGAGCGCCCTGACCTTGAATTACGAGGGCGCCCTGACCTTGAACGACGATTTTTTTATCGGCGGGCTCCTGCGCGTGTGAGAGGCCAATGGAGGCGGCGAGCGGAGCCAGCGCAAGGAGTGCGCGGGGGATGGAGAGGCGCGGACTCATCGTTCGTAGATCGGGAGCAGGCGGTAGTTGAGCCCGAGCGCGAGCAGGGACATGCCGGTGGAATACGGGCTGTTTTTGAAAGAGCCGTCGGGGCGTTGTTGTTGGAGGAGTTCGCGAATGCGGGTTTGGTTCCACTTTTGCCAAGCGGGGTAATCCGCTTGGAAGAGGGCCTGGGCCATGTAGTAGCCGAAGTATTCTGGGTAGGAGGATTCGCGATGATTCAAGTGGTCGAGGAGGCGTCCCTTTGCCGACTTGTATTCGTCGGACTCTTTGGACCGGGAGACTGCGCCGACGAGCGTTCCGATGGCGGTGAGATTCATGGAACCGCCGAGTCCTTCACCGAGGCCTCCGGAGTAGGCGACCATGCCGGAGGATCCTGTGCTTCTGCGGATGTACTGCATCGCGTTATTGACGACGGCGTCGGGGACATCCATTCCGGCGTTGCGTGCGGCGAGCAGGCCCATGAGCATCGCGCCGGTGACGGAGGTGTCGGCGTCGCGGCTTTCGGGACTGTAGCGCCATCCGCCGAAGTCGTTGCGCTTCTGCGAGTCGCCTGCGAGGCGGATGGCGAGCTCGAGACTGTGTGCGAGCGAGCGAACGGGTTTTGCGCCTTCCCAGAGGAGTTGTTCATCGACGACGCCGTAGGCTTCGGAGAGGGCGAGCATGGCAAAACCGTGATGGTACATGCTTTCGGGATAATATCCGCTGGAGGCGTCCTGACGGGTGAGAATGGACCGAACGGCGAGGCGAATGGGCTTGGCGTATTTGCCGTGGTTTGGGTCTTCTCCGCTTGCGAGAAAGGACATGAGGCAGATGCCGGTGACGCCGGCGCCGCGGTTGTTATCGCGCCATTCACCGTCGGGACCTTGTTGTGCGGCGAGCCAGGCGAGACCGCGGTCGTAGAGGGTAACGACTTCTTGTGGGACGCGAGCGCCGAACCGGAGCGCGGGGTCTTGCGCATGCGTTGCTGTGGCGGCTGAGAACGCGAGGGCCGCGCATGCGAGGGCGAGGTGTTTGGAGAGCGGGGTCATTGTTTTTGGCGGACCTTTCGTGATTCGTGAAGGCTCTTGATGTTGGTCCAGTTGCTACCGAACGAGTGATGGAGTTCGGATTTGCTCCAGCGTTCCCATTGGGCGGTGGTGAGAACCTGTTTGAGGTCTGTTTCTGCGACGCCAAACAACGGGAGGACCACCGAGTGAAGGTGGTTGTACCAAGGGGATTCCGAGTCTTCCGCGCCGTAGGTTTGTTCGAGATCCGGGAGGTATTCCAGCACGGCTTTGGCGACGAGTTCGCGGACGGGAGGAATTTG
>JACCDK011471756.1_pt1 | contig 14694 bp, 9 predicted proteins | sample 7445871 | NCBI WGS metagenome assembly JACCDK01 (sample SAMN15323436, study PRJNA562643) | freshwater metagenome | isolation source: river surface water | place: USA:Blue River Watershed | collected 2017-08-15 | reverse complement strand
GTTACCAGTACTAAAACTTATAGGTTTTGTTTGTGTACCTATTAAAGATACTGCAGAACTATTAATATTAATATTTGAATGACTTAAGCTAATTTCGATACAATCTCCAAAATTAAAAATCAGTTCTTGCTGTAATGATGGGTATTGAGAAATAACTTCGTTATTGGTAGTAGATGTTTTTCTTATGTAAAACGAATCGACTATTTCTGCTAATTCATCTTTTGGTTTTATATACTGTGTTTTCATATGTGATGTCAATAGATCTTACTCTAAATAACATGACAAATAAAAATCACTCTAACCTTATTGATTATTATAAAATATTAATTGTTATCAAACTCTGTGCTAAGCTTAAATCTCAAAATACGCCCATTACCTGCGTCACAAACATATAAAGTTTGTCCGTAGTAAGCTAAGGCACCAGGATTTCTGAATTGTTTTGCACTTGCTCCTCTACCACCAAAAGATACTTTAATATTCTTTTTTGAAGAATAACCTGGCGGAGGTTGTACCCCTTCTAATCCATTTAATGTAAAGAGATATACAGAATCTCTCGCAGCATCAGAAACAAATATGAAGTTACTACCATCTCCTGCGATTGTTACACCACGCGGATTGGTGAATCTATTCGGAGTATAAATAAACCCATCAGCTTTTGATGTGTCTTGCCCGGCTAGAGATGTATTCAACGAATAAGAAGAACCAAAATCTGAGGATTCGAATTTGATGTATTGTACTTTTAATGAAGTTGTATTCGAAATAGAAGTAAATAGAAAATCACCACCAGTTTTCACATTGGTAGATTGTGGCGCTTTCGCTAAAGTTGATATAGCAAATGGTTTTTTGAAATAATCTGCAATTAAACCTTGCTCTGTTTGCACGTTTACAGTAGTCACAAATTTATCGTTCTGATTGAACACTAAAATTGCATCATCAGGTCCACCAATTTGTGCAATGCTATTCGAAGGACCAGTTCTAGTAACATAATAATTATTGTCAGCCATCACACTAATGCCGCTAATGTGTACAGCAGTATCTGATGTTGTAAAACTTGTTTTGAAATAAAAGGGATGTATAATTGTTTTTGTAATTCTAGAATTTGACAAACCATAACCTGATGAAGATGATAGTTGTAATCTATAAATAGCATCCAATGTATAGCTCACACCATTAATCAAAGTATCTTTTGTACCCACAGCTAATAGCTCCAAACTTCTATCCATCGCAATAGCTTTTACTCCTTGCAAAGTTCTTTCTGAAACTTTACGACCCGATTGATCGAAACTAATTATTTTGTTAGTACTCGGATCTGCTATGTAAATTAATTCATCGTATCCAACTGCAATATCTTGTGGGTTACCTGTTAATTTTATTTCTGGTAAAATCGGCACAAAGGCAATTGGCTGCTCATCATAATTAGGCACATCTATAAAACCTAAATCAGTTTTGTCTCCAAATGGTTTTTCACATGCACTAAAAATAAATGCAAATGAAAAAATAAATATATATTTCAGATGTTTAACCTTCATCTTATTTTTCTTTTTTATTTAATGATAACTGCAATCCGATTTGTTGTGTAGTGCCTAAATACGGATGTGGATCTGCTGCATAATCAAACGTTAATGGGTAACGACCCACTCTTGTTCTCAATGCAATACCGAATGTTGGTATAGGTTGATCCTTTACTCCAATTTTATATCCTGTTCTTACAGCAATAATATTCATCCAACTATATTCTGCTCCTAATCTTATGTTTTCTGAATTATCATTCGGATGATGCAATTCAGCAGCGACCGTCACTGAATTTCTTTTGTCTTTATATGGCACCATCGATAATCCCATTTTAAACATAGTAGGTGCTGAGTATGCATTGATATCTGGATTCGAATTATTAAACGCAGCTAAGGTATTCGTCTCACCATCTATTCTTGTATTCACTCCGAAATTATTTAAGAAAACTGCAAATCGTAAATCTTTAAAATCTGTTCTATATAAAAAGCCAACATCGATAACACCTGAGTGCACATAATATTGGTCAATACCTTCATAAATATATTTCAGGTTCACACCATAACTAAAATAATCTGATAACACTTTCGCGTAGCTTGCTCCTATTGCTAAATTTTGAGAATAAAAATATTCACCAGTGCCGCCTGGCTGAAACTCTGTACGTTTCTCCATTGCATCTGATCTGAATGATTGAATATTCAAACCCCATCTATGATAACGTTTCGTCGGGAAAATCACAGACAAGTACGTATTCTGCATATCAGAAAAATACAATGTATTTGATAATGCAAATGTCGTTTGTTGAACATCTACCATGCTCGCCGGATTGGTATTGGTAGAATAAGCATCGCCTTGAACAGCAATACCAGTTCCACCCATCGCCGACATTCGTGGTGAATTGCTCAACTTCAAAAAAGTAAATGCCGCTGTACCCGCTCTTTGTCCGCCTAAATTCGGCAACAATTGAGCCTGCACAACAGTACCTAATAGCACTAGAATTATGGTGTAAATTTTTTTCATTCTATAATCTTAGTCTTCAGTAGCTAGTAGCTAGTAGCTAGATGGCTTTAACTGAAATATTAACTTATTACTAATTATAATTTCAATAGTACTAGCTACTAACGACTAGCTACTATCGACTCCCTAAAACTGCCACATCACCCCAAACATCATCTGTCTTGGCGCTAAAAATCTCGCCGGATTAAATGGAGGGGCACCATTATCTTGTGGATCTGGGTAGTTAGGGTCTCTAAAACCATTTGGTAATGGATCACCTGCTTCGTATGCTCTACCTGTCACCGGATTGATAATGGCTGCATTTTTATTATCAAACAAATTCTTTACTTCAAAACTGAAACTTAACATTTGTCCGCGTTTAATCGGCACATCTCTTGTTATTCTGATATCTGTATTCCACCATGCACTACCAATTTCTGAGAACGGATTTAATTCGTCTGGTTCATATATTGGGCGACCTGTTGGTGTTACACCATTCTGAACATTCGGTGTATATCTTAATCCTGATTTATAAGTAGAATTAAAGAACACTCTGAAATTATTAAAATTCACTCTTCCAATTCTGAAACTTGTATCAGGTTTGAAGATGATCATCAATTTAAAATCTAAGGGGCGATCCCATGCTAAGTATTGCTCAACTGTTGGCGATACTGCACCGTTCTGCAATATTTGCAATTGCGACTCTTGTGCTGAGTTCGATTTACCTGTTGCAATTTGATATGCACCACTAAAACTAACACTTAAATATTTTTTAATTCTTCTGTTTAATGTAATCTCAAATCCTCTGATACGCGCATAATCTTGATTGATACTGAAATTCTTTTCTACGAATCTTCCAGTTTGATCTTTTACAATAATTCTTCTACTTACTATGTAATCAAATTTATCATTGTAAAATGCTGTTGCAGTAATCGCGAAGTTTGATGTTACTTGTGTTTTTATACCTACTTCGTATGATACGGTAACTTCCGGATTTATATCGGGGTTGCCTAAGTTAGATAAGAATGATCTGTTTTGATATACAGGGTCAAGACCTGCGTACACAAATCTAGGGTGTGGTAATCTACTTAAATGTCCGTAGTTGAAATAAAGTACATTATTTTCAGATACTGGGAATGAGATTCTAAGTTTTGGTAATAATCTAAATTTATATCTTCTGCCTAATATTTCAGTACTATTATTTCTATAACTTTCTCTGATTGGATCAATTACAGGCGCATTAGGGTCTTCTACTGCTTGGTCAGCAAACTTACCCGGTGCCCAATAATTTAAACGCACACCTAAGTTCATGATGATACCTTTATAGCGAATTTCATCTTGAACATAAATACCACCAGTTGCTGGTTTGACTTTCCAAATATCATTTGTTTGTCCGATACTCGATGATGCTGTAGTTGTTGTATCATCAATTATTATCGGTGCCCCAATCCATGGTCTTGTAACATCGACCCATTGATATTCTTGTTCTTTATGTTCAATACCGAAACTGATAAAGTTTGCTTTGTTAGGTGTGTAATTGAATTTTACTTTAAAAGTATTTTCAATAGCATAGTGATCATGCCATAAGGTTGAAACACCACCGTTGTTGTATAAACCCGGACCAGGGTTAACGAAGATTACAGAGTCACCAGGATTATAAACTGTAACCGGATCAGTAACGATAGATTGTGGATCAAAAATCTGATCTATAGTCGATGGTCTAAAAGGTCTACCATTTGCATCTGCTCTTAAATTGGTGAACAATCTTGCAACAGAAACATCCATCGATAATTTTGAATTAAATAAATTCAAATATTGAATGATGGTTAAGTTTGATTTATGAGTATAAGTACTCGCATTGTCCATGTTCAAACTAAACAAATACTGATAGCCTGGTGTAACGATTGCGTTATTACCAATGATTTGTAATGAACGAGTATTTTGATTGATGTTTAAACTATTCTGATTAGAGATTGAAATCTTTTTACCAGGTTTGATATTGTAAGTAAATTTTAAAGTATTCGACCACTTATTATCTTGACGTGGTGCCCATATTGAATCGTTCTGTGGTACTAATGATGAATGTAATTGACGAGCTGGCGTTTTAAAAAACTCATCCGTCAATTCCATATTCACAGATCCGAAGAAAGTTAATTTCTTTTTTGTAAAAGGTACTGGTGAACCCAATGATAAACTGAACATGTCAGTGTTCCATTGTGAACGTTCATTGAAACCTAAATTATCTCTGAAGTAAGACCCATTCACTCTAACTCGATCACCACCTTCTCTTATTCTAGTTAGTACTACACCTGATGTTCCTTCACCAAACTCTGCACCAACTCCACCAGTAATTACTTCAATATCATTAATTGCATTTGCTGCAATCTCAACGCCAAAACCTGTACCTGCTAATGGGTCTTGCGCATTAATACCATCTACTAAATACTGTGTCTCGTAAACACGACCACCACGAATTTGTAATCCGTCGGGGTTCTGACTAACACCTGCTTGATTTGCAACAATCGACTGAACGTCTTTCACGCTCATATCTTTGATATCTTCTGCAGTAACTTTTGTACTCGACTTTCCTGATTCTAAATCAACAATTGTTTTTTGCCCCAATACCTCTACCATTCCAATCTCAGCAGTAACCTCTGATAGCTGAACATTTAAAGTAGTTGTATTACCATTCGTAATTTTAATTCCATTGTTTAATTGTTCTTTATATCCTAAGTAAACAATTTTAACACTGTATTCACCTGGTTTAATATTTGTAATTGTATAATTACCATTCACATCTGTAGGCACAGCATAGTAAGTACCTACTAAACTTACAGTAGCGCCAATTACTGTTTCTTTAGTTTTTCGATCTATTACTTTACCTTTCAATACACCTGTTTGTGCATATGCAAGGTTCGTAATTAAAACTAAAATAATTATATGTAAAAATTTCTTCATTCGTTTTCTCTACTACCAGTTAAACTCAACATTAAATACTTGTTGAAATAATAATTTCAACTCATCTGCTTGTGCATTATTATTCGCATCTCCAGCTAACTTAAATAAATCAGTAGAGAAGAAAACCATATTCGTTTGGTTGTTAAAATTAGTACTCTTACCAGCTAAAATTCTTGTTGCAATAACGCCGTTCGTTTTTCTAATTTGTCCAGTGTATAACGGCAATGCACTCTGTTTAATAAAAAACGGATCAACCGCATCAGAGAAATTCGAAACCTTTAATGTTGGGTAACCTATTGCATTAACTGCATTCGGTATCAACAATGAATCTACAGGCAATGTTGCTTTTTGATTCGCTGCATAAAAAGTTTGAAAACTATCAACTGGTGTATATTGATATAATGTTGAATTTTTATCGAAGTTATTAGGTGATGCATTGTTTGCAATATCTGTTGCGATAAACATCTTCCCATTATTGTTTAAATAATTCTGAAAAGCTGATGCAGCCTCTTCAAGTATCATACCTCCTGCTGTTGCCGATTGTGAATTATCAGAATAGATGAAAACTTTGTCGTAAAGATTTAAGAATAATCTGAAAGTCGGATTCCAATATTTAGGAATGTAAGCTTTGTTCAATCTATAGAAATCATAAAAATCAGCAGCACCATAAGCTTCTGATATTGCTTGTTTATAAACAACATCAGCATTAGGTGTAGTAGCAATATTGAATGCATCTAATACTAATAAGTCGGATGTTTTCTTTCTTAACACGAATGTGCTCATTGAATCTAATGCACTTTCTGCACCCGATTGATCTTTCACTTTAATGTAAATTTTGTTTGCGCCACCAACTACTAAGCCTTTAATTCTTTTGTTTAGATTAATTGCATTTACACCACCATAAACAATTGCTTCAGTGGTACCATCTATCTCTGCATTAACAGGCACAAAGCTTGCAAAATTATAATTCTTCGAAATCGCAAACCACTCTGAATTATTTATTCTCAAATAAATAGAATCTAATGTTTCATTGCCATCTAAATCAGTGGCTGTCCAGAGTAATGAAAAAACTGAAAACACACTATCCCCTTTAATCATATTTTGATCAAAAGATATAGTTGGTAAAGTGTTTTTGATGGGAACTTTTAAGAATGCCGGACTTAAATCTTTGTTTTGATCATTATCAATTGCACGAACATAAAATTTAATGTCAGCTGTATCAGAGTTAGAGTTAATAGAAAATCTAAAAGTAGAATCTTGACTCTCTGTAAAGAACCATGTTAAACTATCAAATGAAATTTCATAACCGATAACATAACCATCTTTATCTTCACCTGACCAATGTAAACTTACAATAGTATTCAATCGATCTGAGCCAGATCTATCTATGCTTTCTAGAAAGATAGAAGTTATTGGGTTGGTATTAATTAATAATTCATCTTCTTTACGACAAGAAATTAATGCAATACAGGCAAATAGTACAAGTAAAATTTTACGCATTCAACAATTATTTTTGGCTCTCAAAAAAGCAAGCTAAAATACTTCAAATTAATGAGATTCAATAATTTCGAGGTTAATTTAATGTTAAAAATTTATACTATAAGTAGCTATTAAAACAGAATTAATATCTATACTTTATCAGAACATTATAATCGGTTAAATAAAGAGGGTTTTGAGTTAAGATTCTATAGTTTATATCGTACAAAAGATCTTTCTCAAAGTCTATGTTATAAGTATACTTTGAGTTCAAATATGAGAATGGAAGTTTTGAGTAAGCGTATAGCGGCAGATATCGTGAAATATTGCTCAACTTATTAGCATATGAGTCAGAGAAATCACTAAAACATAGAATAACAGGCAGCATATCATTAGAGAAATAGAAGGGATTGTTTTCATCAGTAAATTGATATTGTAAGTCATCATTTGCACATGAATCGAAATTCTGACAAACATTTAATGTTTCATATGCAAAAGGAAATTCAAAACGAGTTTGTGAATTAATTTCAATTGCAGATATACTACTCAATTTCGAATTTGAATAACTAAATGACAAAGCATAGGCATTCACCTTTTTGAAATACTTAATTTTTGAGACAAGATGCTTTTGTGTTTTTTGATCATAGAAATACTCGAGCTCAATGTCTTGATCAAAACCTGTTCTATCAATCAATTTAGTCAATTTACCATTAATATATTCAGGTTCATATATTAATAAATCATTTGAATAATTAGTGATTGTTAATCTCGACCAAAGTCTTTTAGTAATGGAGTCTTCTTGAAATTGAACTTTTATCTTGTTTAATAAAATAGATTGTTCATATTTTTCAAACTCTATATAATCAATTCTATTGGAGATTGGTGGCTTGATATCATCATTTGATAGACCTTGTGGATTGAAATCATCTGTTTTGTCATTGCACGATAAAGCAATAACTCCAATGAAGAAACAAAACAACCTTAATAATAATTTCATATATAAATATAAAAAAAGGCAGAGTAATATTCATCACTCTGCCTTTTTTTATAAAATGTTATAATTACTTTAACACTACTACTCTACCTGTATTTAAGATACCTTCATTTTCTGATTGTATAACATAAATATAAGTACCATTCGTTAAGTGAGAAGTTTCAATTTTAGCATTACCCTCTGTTGAAGATAATGTTTTAGAAACAACTAAATTACCTAGTATATCATAAACTGAAACACTAATATTTTCAGAAGATTTAGGCATAGTATATTTCAAATTGATATTTGAATTAGTAGGGTTCGGATAAATGATAACTTCTCCTTTGTTATAAGTATTAGAATTAATACCAACTAACTGACGAGAGTAACCTTCGAAATCATTATTATCTCTAGGTAATAATTTCATATTACTGAAAGAATAAGTCATGATACCTGTTATAGAAATCATAGTATCTCCTTTTTCAACAACTAAAATTGGCAAGCCGGTATTAGGTGTCCAAGATGAGTCATTTACATATGAAACATTTTTAGAAGAAAAAGCAGTTGAAGTTTGACGTCCAGCTAAAACTCTTGAACCAGCACCAGCATCAGATGTATCTCTACCAACTCTATATTCAGCGAAATTACTTGGTGCATCTGCATTTGTATTAATTATGTATAAACCTTTACCTGCAGCTGCTGCAAATCTTATTAACATCGACTCATATGCTTCACCATATGTAGTTGTATAAATTCTAAATGAATCTGGTTCTAAAGTAACTGGAGTAATTGTACCAGTACCACTCTTCTGAATATTAGTTACACTTTCTAAACGTGTTAATCCGAAGTATTCTTTAACAGTTCCTGTAATTGTCACCTTATCACCTGTAGCTAACTGATCTAAACCAGTACCACCAACAACTGGTAAAGCTGCAAAAGTGCTTTGATTTTCTTGTTGAATGTAAACATAACCTAAGTCGCTTACCGATGCAGTTACAACACCAGCTACAGTAACAGTTTGATCAACGTAACCTGAGTTACCACCTCTGAAAGGAGTGTATTGTAAGTCAAATATTGTTAATCCGTTATTTCTTACAACATAAAATTTAGGATCTTCAGTAGGTACATTTGGAATTCTACTTAGCAATGAGTCAGCTGAATTATCTCTTGCTTCAATAAAGAATTTTACGAAAGAAGCATCTGCTTGAGCAGGAATTGTAGCTGAGTATGAATTACCATTTGCTACCATTGGTACTGAAATGTAATTTTGATTTGATGTACCAACTGCATAGTATAATTTAGCAAATTTAATACCATCAGCATCTGTAATATTTGCTGAAATAGTTACAGCATCATTGTTATTAGGCACTGCAACATTTTTTGCTACCGCTGTAATTGTAGGCGCAGATGCACCATAAACTAAATCAGCACGATCAAATGGATGAATCTCATAACCTCTGTTATTTTTCGAGTGAATAATTACTCCTTTAATAGAAGTGATAAAGTCACCAACATTTGGTGCAACAAATGTACCACCAGTCGCTGCTAAACGCATAGCAATAAATCTATCAGAAACGTTCACTCTGTTTCCAGAAGCATCTGCGATATTAAAACTAACACGAGCACCATTACTAAATGGATCAACAGTAACAACTGTCATATTTCTTAACTCTACATATTGACCTTCGTATTGTTCACCTGTAGTTAAAATATTTTGTCTGTTATTATCATTCAATTCTCCTGCTGTAATCAATTTTGATTTAACAGTAATACCTGAACCTAATAACTGAATAGGCGTAGCTGGGTTAGTAACAATTGGCACTAATTCAGTCTCACCTGAGAACTCTAATATTGTACCTGTAATCTCAACAGAGTCACCCGCTACTAATGATAATATACCAGTACCACCATCATCGCCTGCTGTATTTGGTGTTGGTTGATAAACATCAATACCTGAGAATGCAGAACCATCATTCGTCTGAATCCATATTTGCTTACCTTGTACTAAGGTCGACAAACCTGCATCCATAACAACAACACCTCTGACTCTAATAGTATCAGTAGCACCAATTGGTGATGCATCATTACCAGCAGCTAAATTTTGCTGAGTAACCGTTTGAACTTCTTGAATCGTTTTCAAAGGATATTGTGCATTCGCAGCGAAACTCGCTCCGAAAATCAATAACCCTAGAGATAGTAGATTTTTTTTCATCTTATTCTTTATTTTATTTTTTTCTATTTAATTATTTTATCAAAGCAAATTTGCCTCTAAATTCTTTACCTGATTTATTATCTGTTACTGAAAACAAATAAACTCCACGTGCTATAATTTGATTGTCGGCCGATAATAAATCCCAAGCATGTTCACCACCAGAAAACTTAGTCTGAGTTGCATCTGAATAAGTGCTCGTCCAGCGAATGTCTGAACCATTATACGATTGATCATGTTTAAATTCATCAACTAAATCACCAGATGCAGTATAAATTCTTACAGTGCAATCTTCTGGTAGATTTGCAAAATATATTTTTTTGTCTTCAGGATTTGTACTTACACCTTCCCATTGTGCTAAACCATAGTAAGGGTTCGGATAAACAAATGGATCACCATTTGTAAAGTCATTGTTCATTGGCATACCAGGGAAAACTCTTTTTAAACTTGGTGCTGTACTCGACTCAAGCGATTCTAAATTATTCACTTCATCACCTTGATCAAAACTTGTAATTGCAATAGCATGTTGCCATCCGTTTTGAACATTGTTAAAAGTATATTTATAATGATACCAAATGGTATCACCATTACCATCTTTCTCTCCAAAATTAACTGAGTCTGCTAAACGTACACTTTCTAATCCGGTATTATTAAATACAGAGTTATCATTTCTATCGTACTCTGCCACTAAGTTTAATGAACGTAAAATATCTTGTGTAGCTTTTACATCAAAACCTAAAGTAGTTTTATAAATTCTGTAGCCTTCAAAATCTTTTTTCTTAGAAATCGGGTCAACTGAACTCTCTGAATTTTTACTCCAGTACAAATCGATCGTGTTATTAGCTGCAATTACTTTATTTCGCGGAATGTTTGGTGGTGAAGGCAACACGAATCTAGTGATTTTACCATCTTCGTCTCTATCTTCTCCTGGATCTAATATACCATTGAAATTAGCGTCTTCACCATTGTAAGCAGTTTGTGCAAACAATGAATTTTGTACCATATTTTCTTGCTGAAAAGGATTGTCAGCTGTATTTGGATTCCCATCTTCTTTTTTCTTAGCACATACTAATGAAAATGAAACATTGATACTTTCACCTGGTGCTACTTTTACGAACGGACCTACAGACATCAAGTGTGAGCGATTGTTTGGTTGACGTAATGCAGGTCTAATTATAGTTTCCCAATCAGAGCGCTGATTTAATCCAGCTGTCATCTTACCATACTTCTGATTATCGTCAGTAGGTGAAAAATATAATGGATCAGCAGTATTACCAAACTGCCATACATTGTAATGTGCTTTAAAATTTGGCCTCACTCGTGGATGTGCTAATCCGTCTTTATCAATAGCTCCTAAAAATTTCAACCCCACATAACTCTCAGTAAAGCCCACATCCCCTGTAGCATCATACTCATAAGCCATCACTAATGAATCTATATAACCATTACCACCTTTATTGAAAAATGCTCCACCTTGTGGTGCAGTGATATTTACATTTCTTACAACTCCGTCTTTCCAATAACCAACATATACTGAATCCCAAGTATTCGTACTATTATTCGTAATCTCATAATTCAATATCACAAAGTAATTTGCAAAATTGAAATTGTAATTATAAGCTTCGAAATGTATATCAGCACCTAATGGAAATTGATGTTGATTTATTAAAATACTTGTGCCAGGTACAGTCGTATTTTTATCTGTAAAGTCAGATAAAAAATCTTGATGTGAAATGGCATTGATATCGTAAAGCGGATTGTCGATTAAGCTTGAACGTTCTTTAATTTTTGCGCCAGTAGCTGCAGTAAATTCGAAACCTTGTTTACCAGTTGTATAACCTGCTGCATCATCAATAGCACCAGAGCTTACTGCTACTTGCGAACCATTTATAAATCCACCGATCCATAACCCGCCCTGAAACAAATGTTCAACACCTGAACCAACAGGAAACTCACATGATGAATAATCTAGAATATTATATGAACCTCTAAAAGCATTGCCTATCATGCCAAGGTTATTTATGGTCATTCGGATGTTACCGGCAGTTGTCTGTCTTTCTTCGAATGATGCTTGTGATTTAGCCTCATTACTCAAAAGTGTAAATGCAAATAAACTAAATGTTATATACTTTAATTTCATATTAATTAAACACAATTTTTTTCTGAATGTGATAACCATCTTCGTCAATGATATTTAAAATATACATTCCTTTTAGCGATGAATTTTTCCATTCATATTTTTGATCATTATCATTAAATCTTATTTCAAAAGATTCAATTTTTTGAGCATTTAAATTATATAATTCAAATTTTAAATTCTTATTTAAATAGAACGCAGATACATGAATATTCAAGTTACCTTTTACGGGGTTTTCTATTTGTACTTCTGCTGTTCTCTTTTTTTTTATTCCTTCTACACCTTGTGGTAGTGGCTTGATAGGCTTGATAGCAAAATCAGCTATTATCGGTAAATGGTCTGACATATTATACAAAGCACCTAATACTGTACTTGGAACAGATGTATTAAGCGGTGCATCATTTATTGCTAAATTAAAATGTCGACCATCGTTACCCACTGCTTTATAAGTACCAGGCAAATAATACATCTTCAAAGAATCTTGTAACAATGATTTAGTGCAAAGCATTATGTCAAATCTATCATCCATACCACCGCTTGAAAAACCACCTGTTTGAGTGCTATGAGTAGATTGTGTGTGTATATCAGCAAATGCAGAATTGTTGTTCCATGCACCAACTCTATTTATCGGGTCTGTCAATCTATTAATAGAAGTTGTATTAAGCACTAGATTCGCAAAGCCACCTTCAGTATTTGAATAAACATTATAATCACCCATGACCATTATGTTTTTAGCAGTACTAAATGAGTTGATATAATTTACAATTTGAGTAGCCTCATTAGATCTTGTTGCAGCATCAGAACTAGTATTACCAGCTTTAAAGTGTAATACAATTACAGTGAAGAATACCGTATCTTTTGTTTTAGAAATATTTGAATCATTGTACATGAAATTAAAAGCTGTAATTTCTCTTTGTACAATACTTACAGTATCTTGTTTTAACAGTTTAAACTTATTGACGTCATAGAAAACCGTATTGGTTAATGACTTATCATTACCTGCTTTTGATAAACTAGCTCTTCTCCATCTAGTAACTCCATTTACATTTAATGCCCCAGTCAGTACATTTTGTGCATAATCTGCAACTGCTGATAATTCATTCACACCAATGATATCTGGTTGAATATGATTTACAATATTAATTAAAAGCGGATTCTTAACGGATGGTTCTTTATTTGTTTCACCATAACGAAACAAATTATATTGCATAACACGAATGGTATCATCTTGTGCAAAAAGGCTCGATGTTATGGTAAAAATTAAACAAAGAGTTAATGATATGTTTTTTAGTAGCTTTTTCTTGTTCATACAGCTTTCAAAAGTACAAATAAAATACCAAAGCTATGTTAGAAAAATGTTAAGAATCAGGCTAATTGTAAACAATTAATTCAATTTCTCTGACAAGAGTTTAATTTCTATGATTGGAGATATATTTTCGTATAAAATACCATAAACTGTCCTACAAATAGGAATATTTACTTTATGTAGTCTATTAATCTCATGAATGCACTTAACAGCATAATATCCTTCTGCAATCATACCCATTTCAAATTGAGCTGATTTAACAGAATATCCTTTACCAATCATATTTCCGAAGGTTCTATTTCTAGAAAATTGAGAATAAGCTGTAACTAATAAATCACCCAAATAGGCAGATTCTTTAATATCTCTATTAATAGGATGAACTACTGCGAGAAATGCTTCCATTTCTCTAATAGCATTTGAAATTAATACCGCTTGAAAATTATCACCATAGTTTAGACCGTGGCAAATACCAGAAGCAATTGCATAAATATTTTTCAACACAGCTCCGTATTCTGTACCATAAATATCATCACTAGTATTTGTTTTGATATATCTTGTGTTGATAAGAGATGCGAAAACATTAGCATTTTCAATATCTTCGCATGAAATAGTTAAATATGATAGCTTTTCTAATGCAACTTCTTCAGCATGACACGGACCACTAATCACTAAGAAATTAGACATAGAAAATTCGTAAACTTCTCTAAAATAATCTCCAATAATTAAGTTGTATTCTGGCACAATTCCTTTGATTGCAGAAACAACAAATTTATTTTCAAAAACTTCTTTGGGGATATCTTTAATGGTAGAATGTAAAAATGCTGCAGGTACTGCAAAAATTAAACAATCATTAGAGTTAATTATCTCTTCTAAGTTAGAGCTAACTTTATCGTCTGCAATATTGATCTCAGCTGATCTGAGGTAATTTAGATTTCTTTTATATTTTCGGATGTTATCGACAGCAGCCTCATCACGCATCCACCAAGATACATCGCGTTTTGCGTCAATTAATATCTTTACTAATGCTGTTGCCCAACTCCCACCACCTATAACTGCAATGCGGGTATTTTCAGTTAAGTTTGAAATCATGGCAGCAAATATAATAAATTAATAAATTAGGCTTATTAGCT
>JACCDK011120076.1_pt1 | contig 14714 bp, 14 predicted proteins | sample 7445871 | NCBI WGS metagenome assembly JACCDK01 (sample SAMN15323436, study PRJNA562643) | freshwater metagenome | isolation source: river surface water | place: USA:Blue River Watershed | collected 2017-08-15 | reverse complement strand
CGCACCCCTCGCTATAGGCCGCGCTTCGCCGCTGCGATCCGGAGACGTGGGTGAGTGGCTGAAACCAACGGTTTGCTAAACCGTCGTACTGGTAAATCCGGTACCGAGGGTTCGAATCCCTCCGTCTCCGCCACTGCCCCAATGATTACAGCCCCTTACGCGGGACTGCGCGGCCCTACCCACCTTTCGACCCACCTTTTGGCGGATGCCTAAGGCTTGCGCGAATCAGGCCCACCCCCATCAAATTCTGGGAAGAAACACCCCTACCCCTGTGCCCCCCTCATATTCGTCAGATGGGACCCACGCTTTCTAAACACATACGGTTTTGCGCGTTCGACGAGCAGATTTATGCGACTGGACGCAAAAAACTAACGAGCTAAGCTGTTGCCATGTCGCAGCATAAACTCTCAATTGGGCAAATTCTTCGCTATCCACGCGAGTTCTCACCAGGCAGCCCGACGGTAGATGGCTTCACGAACTTTTGGCATGTTACTCACGCGAACAATCTAGCTCGACCTCAGCTAGAGAAGGGCATTAACCCGATCGCACCAATAAAAGCTGGCGGAGGAAATCGAAGACCCGCTATCCTTATATCCAGTAGTCCTCACCGTGTAGGCTCGGCGCAAACGCCTTGGCATGACATCTTCGACGTGGACAATGGCCATATCCGATATTTCGGGGACGCAAAGACGCCAAGGCAAGATCCTGCTCAGACACCGGGCAACAAGGCCTTATTAGAGGCGCTTGCTATCCACGCGGCGATAGACCCCTCGGAACGCGCGCTGGCGACCCCAATAATTTTTTTCCGTCGCACGAGCGTTAACGGCGCGACCAAAGGCTTCTTGACTTTTCAGGGGTTCGGCATTGTTGAGCGCGCAGAGCGTATCACGCAGTTTGACCAGCGCCAGCAGGCCTCATTTTCCAACTACGTTTACGACTTGGCCGTTTTATCACTCAGTGACGAGAATGAGACCTTTGACTGGGATTGGATTAACGCTCGCCGGGACCCATCCCTATCTGAGGGAGAGTGCCTCAAGTTGGCACCCAGGGCTTGGCAGAGGTGGCTGCAGGGCGGCACAACCGCGTTGCCAAGGACCCGGCGCCACGTGTCGAAGCTCTTGGTTACGAAACCAAAGGATCAGTTACCTGAGAAGGGCACACGATACGATCACATCCTCCAGGTGATATGTGCGCACTATGCCACCAAGAAGCATCACTTCGAGGGGCTAGCTTATGCGATAACTAGACACCTTCTTGGCAAATCTGGCAGCAGGTTTGTTGACGGCTGGATTACACCAGCCGGGGGGGATGGCGGCGCAGACTTTATAGGACGCGTGGATACCGGTCAGGGTTTTGGCGCAGTGCGTCAAATCATCTATGGGCAGGCCAAGTGTGTCGCAACGACGTCTGGGGTCGATGGTAAAGATATCGCGCGGACAGTGGCGCGGCTGAAGCGCGGCTGGTTTGGGGCTTTCGTTACTACCAGCTACTTTTCCGAACCCGTACAGCGTGAGGTGATCGAAGATGAGTACCCCTTGTTACTGGTCAGCGGCCTAACGGTAGCGGAAACTACATATTTGCTGGCCGAGGAAAACGGATGCAGCGTTCCGGCATACCTCGAGGCGATAGACGCCGAGTTTGAAGGGATGAAGGCGCGACGACGTCCTGAGGAAATCCTGCACTTTTGACAGGGTGGCGCCGCTAGAAATCCCGTCCAACCGGCCTTTTAGCCCCCGCGTGTTGCTGAGATCGGACCCGCACGCCCTTTGAACATATAAACTTGCGGGTTACGCCGAGTAGATGTGCGTTAACCCAAAACCTAACTCTCTCGATCCAAAAGTGCGACGCCGACCACTTCACCTTACTTCGCGCGCTTAGCGAAAAGGTAGGCGGCAAAAATTGAAGCCAGGCTGGCTTTCGCCAGGAAAGACATGGCTGTGTCGCCCGCGGCAACTATCAGAATGACAATTATAACTAATGATGCCACCGATTTTGAATACCATGTCGCCCCACCTTCATTACCGGTATTCCCGGACCATGTCATAAACATAGTCGTCATAAAAAAGCAGAGAGCCATTACTGCTATAAGTTCATATAAATTTCCCATGAATTTTATCCCATATTATTTTTCTTATGATTAATTTGACTTAGCGACTGGTGATTGAGCCTCTACCCACTCTAGCCGGCTCCTGCTGATCATAATATGCCGATACTCGCGGTAAAACTGATCCGCCGTCGCAGGTCGCTTCACGATGATCTTTATCATCGCCTCTGGAGCCAGAGCAGATAAGTAACCATAAAGCGCTTCCAGCTTCGTGAAACGGCGCCCATCGACGCTGACGATGTAGTCCGCGACCCTCGCGTCAGTTAGAGCGGCCTCTTCGCCAGACTCATACCAGTCGATGATTAGATTCCGCTCTGGGTTTACCTCGGCATCATCGAGCTTCCAGGCTTCGGCAATGATCAGACCCGACAGATTGATAGCTCGTGCGTTCAGGATGTTTGGGACAACCTTTGTCGTGATGCGGACATCAAACATCTTGCCCCCGCGATCTGCGGACAAAACTGCGCCGCCACTGGGTCCGCGAAGCGCACTGAGCATTTCAGAGTAGTTTCCAACCGCAGTCCCGTTGATGTGGGTAATGATATCGCCGGGTTCTAAACCTGCGTTGGCGACAAAGACCTGGGCCACGCGGGGGCGTAGATCATCCCCAGAGGTCGCAATAGCGAAAGGCGGGAGACGGAGGCTGGCATCGCCAGTGGTCTTCAGAAGTTCAACGATGCGGCAGATGGGGGGCATTGGTTCGGCCAGGCTTACCGCAGTTGCCGATCCATCTTTTCCATCGGGCTGGTAGGTTGACGTGTTGATCCCGATAACACGCCCGTCTGTCAGGCTGATCAACGGGCCGCCAGAGTTGCCGCTGTTGATAGCAGCATCGGTCTGGATAAGTTCGTTGGGGTAGAACCATACGGCGCCCGACACGATGCCCCTCGATGCGGAATAGGACAGACCCCAAGGGTGACCGTAGGCCAGCACAGAAGTTCCCGCGACAGCCTTGGTGTCGCACCCGAGTTTAGCCTCGAGTGCAGACGTCGGGATTGAATTGCTTGAGACGGACAGGATCGCGAGGTCGATGAGAGGGTCAACATGGACGCGCTTTGCGGCTATCAGTTTCCCACCTTTGAAGGATACGTGGATCGTACTCGGTGAGCGGGTCGCCACGTGGGCGTTGGTTAAGATCCAGCCGCGCTGACGATCAATTAGAAAGCCAGTTCCGGAACCCGAGCCTGCCTCGTCTTGGTTGAATGCGATCTCATTGAGGACCTGCACCTTGACGGTGTAGCGAGAGGCTTCTGCCAGAACTTCTTCCGGGGAAGGTGAAGGGGCTGCCCAGGCCGGTAGCGATGCAACGACCAAAGTGACGAAGCTCAATGTGGCGATGAATGCGTTCATCCAACTACGATAGCGGGCGCAGGCCCTAGGGAAATTCCGAAATCCACCTAGTCGCTTGATCCGTTGTGGATTGCCGGGCATCACCGACGAATGAACATCGTTGTCCTCACTGGCGCTGGAATATCGGCAGAAAGCGGACTTCCAACATTTCGGAACGATGGCGGATTATGGGCTGGGCGTCGCATCGAAGAGATCAGCACCCCTGAGGCGTTGGAGCGCAACCCCGACGCAGTTTGCGCCTTCTACGACGAGCGAAGGGCTGAGGCTGCCAAAGCTGAACCGAACGCCGCGCACCGCGCATTAGCCAAGCTAGAGCAAAACTGGCGTGAAGAGGCCAAGGGAGAGTTCCTTTTGGTCACACAAAACGTGGACGATCTTCATGAACGCGCAGGATCGAAGCGTGTGATCCACATGCACGGCCAGCTAAACTCGGCGCTCTGCGTCGAGTGCGGGTGGCATGGGCCTCGATACAACCCGCTAGAGGACGACCGTGAGTGCGCGGGCTGCGGACGGGACGCGCTGCGCCCGGATATTGTGCTCTTTGGAGAAGCCCCCCGTCATATTAGGCAGATCGAGGCTGCTCTTGAGGCCTGTGACCTGTTTGTTTCGGCCGGTACATCTGGGACAGTCTACCCTGCCGCAGGCTTCGTTGACATAGCCAAGGCTCAGGGTGCGGAGACAAACCAGTTCAACATTGATCTTCCGGTCGGAAGCGAGCGTTTCGATATGTGCCACGTGGGGAGCGCCACCCAACTGCTACCTAAGTGGGTCGGAGAGATTATTGGCGAGAGGCCGGTTGGCTGGAACCTGACTGCCGAGCAGAAGGCTACCTTCATCAAAGAGATGAGGGAATGTGGGGCACATTCCGTTTTCTACTGCGGCCCGATGGCAGAGGATTTGAGGAAGATCGGCCTCGACGCAGAAGTGATGCGCGACGGCTCGATGCGGCTCTACGACCAAATCATAAAACCAACACAGCCTGAATGGGGTGAGCCAGGCATCTATGCGCCGAACGTCTTGACTGCCGCTATTGAAGCGCACGGGTTGGATATTAGGACGGTAATGCTCGGTCGGGGCTTCGGGCATGAAGACAGGTTGAGACTGTTGCACGAGTATTGGGTCAGCAATTGATCTGGATCGAGCTTACCGAGGCTTGTGGAAGTCAAGACTGGGACGCGGAAGGGGGGATTATGAAATCTGACAAGGGCAAAAAAATCGAAATTACCGAAGAGAGATTCAGGAGGTTCGTCGAAAACGAACACGAATTAAGAAAGCTTCAATCTGAGCAAGACCAGAACGCGAGTTCCAAGAAGTTCGGTGCTTTTGTTTTTTATTGCCTGACAGTCTGGGGGGTTTCTCTTGATAAAGGCCGTTATGCTATGCTTCTGGCGATCATGGGGCCAGTTTGGCTATACGCCATTAATCGGATTTCCAAGATAAGTGATAGTAAAAATTTTACAAATTTTGTCGTAATTTGCGCATTTATTTCAATAATCATTATTGGAATATTAGGCTCGAAGCTGGATTCAAGTGGCAGTTCAGAGACTTATTTTTATGTCTTTGCATTTAGCGCCATTGGCACTGGATTTCTCCCCCTAAAAAAATCCCAATCTTAGAAAAATTGAGCAAACAAATGCCTACTACTTCCGATTGGAACCGATACCTCAGTCGAAACATAGGGGCTTAGGCTTCCTTCCCCCAGTTCGCGCTGCTCCGGGTGCGACCAGATCTAAGGCAACCATGAGATCCTCCACCTCATGGAAGAAAACTGACATCTGATGGCGCTCTGCCCGCTCTGGCAGCGTCTGGCCCGCGCCTTGATAGTTCCAATGCGCCGCACCGCGCCGCACCTTCTTGTGCCCTCCGTGGCTCGAACAGGTCTTGCAACCCAGGACCGCCAACTTGCGGCACCGGTCGCCCCGTGCGCGACACATAGCTGTGCACCGTTTAGCCGTGCCGTTTGCTACGTTGGGAAGCATTACGTGGTCCCGCGCATAGGCTGAGGCGCGCGCTGGATGGGCACTGGCGGAATTGTTCGCAAACGCAAGGAAGAGCGGGACCGAAAAGACCGAAACAGCCTAAACGGTCCGATCGGTCCAGTGGACCGAGACCGAAAAGACCAGGCCCCCTTAAGGGGCCGGTCTTCGGTCCACCTGTTTTCGGTTATGTAAGCCACAGCCACTCTTCCTGCTCATCATCCAGTCCACGCTGGAGGTGGCCGCTTTTAATCAGCCCCTGCACTGCATCACGGGCGCGCGGGGTGCGCCTCTTCTTCTCCACACCCACCATGGCGCTTGCCGCCTCGGTTATCGCGTCCTCGCAGAGAACACATGGTGTATCAGAAGCAGCGCCAGCCTGCCCGAAGTCAGTCGAAGCGCTGAGCAAGCGCCGTATAGCCAACAGGGCGGCCTTCTGGTTCGCTCCGGCAGGAGCCGGTTTGAAAATAGCTCCCGCGTCAGGCCCGACCGCGCAACTTGTGATCGGGTCCCCATCCGCGTCCGTGCCAAGATCGATCACATTCAGCTTGAACGCGACCTGCTTACCATCCTCGCCATCCTTCACCTTGGCGGCAGACCAGCAGCGGCTAGTCGCACTGCGCTCAACCTCAATGGCACCGTCAAGAGCCGCGAACAGCGAACTATGCCCACGAAGCCCCTTGCTAGCATCCTTGCCTGTATGGTGAACCACCAGCACCAAGCCCTGAGTGATCTCCTGCAAGCGCTTCATACCGGCAAGGATGCGGCCCATGTCCTGGCTGGAGTTCTCGTCCAGCCCCGGGGCTGCCCGGTTGAAGGTGTCGATCATTACGACCCCGCCACGTGGGAGGATCGCTCCCAATTCTTCGACCTGTTCCGGTTCGGCCAGTAGGAAGGGCTGAGCCATGGCTCTGAAGTCGAGAGGGATGGTCTTGGCGTTGTGGACTTCCCACGCTTCGACGCGGTTGCGAAGCCCCGCCTCGCTCTCAAGCATGACGTACGTGACAGGGCACCCTTTAGTGCGGTGGCCGAACCAATTAGCTCCCAGTGCCATGGAAATGCCAAGGTCGAAGCACAGGAAAGATTTACCCGATTGGCTCGGGCCGTAGATGGCAGCAATACCAGTTTCAGGGAGAAGGCCCTTAATGCGCCAGCGCAGTGGCGGCTGAGCCATGATGGCAGCCCGGTCGAGAAGCTCGAAGCGGGAGACGTTGATAGGCGGACTTACGGAGTGACCTCGACCAGGCCAGCCCATCGACTTTGCGAGCATGAAGACCGAGCCGATGGTTACCGGTCTAGGATGAGCCGGATCATACTGGTTCCATGCATGTTCGAAACCACTACCATCCCCGTACCTCGGGCTTTGCTGTGACCAACGTTGTACAATCTCCTTCCCAGCATCACCGTAGGCGCGACGGCAAGCGAGAATAACGCCGAACCAGTAGTCCGGAACGGGCTTGCCGTCCGGCCCGATTATCAATCCACTTCCACGCGGCACATCGGACGACACGCAGCAAAGCGCCTCTTCAAGAACGTCGAGGTCGCTGCTGGTGGACGTGGCAAGGCCCATTCGGAAGAGTGGCTTTGTCGGAAAAGAACGGGCGAGAGGAGTGGACACTGCACCTCCCTGACCGCACTCGGATGCGGTGAAATCGTCCAGAACTCGCTGGAGATCGCCGATGGACAATGGGGTCATTCGACGACCTCGGCCATCCGATAATAGCGTTCATTCATGCCGGTTTCATCTGGCACCTCGACGCCCTTACGCGCGATCGTGCCGAGCACCTTAGTGATACGCGAAGCGTTAAACACACCAGTGTCCACCTTGGCCGTCTGCGTGTTGTACTTCTCTGCGAGGGCAATCAGCATCAGTTTGCACATATCCTTGGTAGCTGCATCATTTGGCAGGTCGGCCAAGGGCAGGTAGATGTGCACACCGTTACCGGAGCATACGGAAATAGGCTCAGCCCCCTTTGAGAAGAAGAAGTCGCGTTCGATCGGGCCAGCAGCCCTCCAAATCTCGTCAATCTCGTCATCAGTAGCCGGTTTATCGGTATCAGGGCGATCGATATCGATGAGCAGGTAGCGGCGCTGGACGATGGCCTCGTCCTTTACCGCCAAGCCGTTGTGCTCGTCACCCTCGAAGCTCGGGTCGATGCGGTTGAACACAGTGTAGATGTTGTAGCCTGCCCGGTTCAGATGGATAGCGGTATCTTCGAAGGCGCGCTGGCGGTCGGTCACATCTGGGTACGCCCGAGCGTTGAAGGTAACATTCTGGACCGACTGCGGGTTGGGCACGCCTTTGCCCCAGATAGCCCGCATGTGAATCGGGTCATCAGGCCCAACCGAAAAGATTGTCCACATTTTGGACATAGCCTCGCGCTGCTGCTGCTCAGTTACCGGATGGAGCATCGTTACCCTCCCGGAGATCAGCACTGCGACCATTAATCCAAGCATCTACGTCGCTTTCGAGCCAGCCGACGGCCCGCCCGCCCGGGATGATAACGAACGGCCTCGGGAACAGCCCTTTAGCGATCATGTCGAAGAGCTTGGCGCTGCTTAGGTTCAGCTTATGGCACACCTTAGCATGGCGGATAATCTGGACCGGCGGACCGGGTTCATTGGGGAGATGTGGCGCAAGAATATCTTCGTGGGTCATAATGGGTCTCCTAAGAAAGGTCCCATATGGCCCGCTTTTCTTGGCTTGAGACGGACCGTTAAATAGGCCCCATTTCATACCCCCTCGGCGCGTTGCGCTTTACCGCCTTACGGATCACCCGACCGCGCGGCGACTTCCAAGCCTTCTCAATAGCGTCGAAAGACTTATTCCGCTGCGCAGCCTGCTCTTCAATTGCCTGTTGCTGCGTTAGCCCACGCCCACCCTTGCCGGGCGGAAGTTTGGCAATCGCCATCTCGTAGACCCACTCATCACGCTCTGGAGAAAAAGGACGTCCGCGAGGGATAGGAAGAGCTTTGCTCAACGGCATGCCTTGTCCCAACTTGAGAAGTAGGCTCGCCAAGTGCTCTCGGTCGGCATCATCGAGTGCGCCTGCTCTTACCCGCATAGAAAGCCGGGTAAGGTGCCAGCGGTACGGCAGGGCTGATTTCCGACGGGGCGCGCTAGGCATTGGCGAACCTAATCTGTGTAACCGAGCTACCTAGGTGCGGGCGACTAAGGTAGTCGGCCCACTGCTCCATGAGCTTGGCGCGCTTCTCCAACTGGTCCTGCCGCCGATAAGCGGCTTCAGCCTTGTCCTTAATGGTGTGCGCCAGTGCCAGTTCGAGGGTCTCGTTCGCGAAATTCGTTGTTTCCGCAGCCCAATCCCGGAATGTCGAGCGAAAACCATGCGGCACATAGGCAGCGTAGGCGGGCATCCCCTTTATCACCGCCAAGAGGGCACCGTTCGACATCCCCTTCTTCCCGGTGGGGTCTGGGAACACATAGTCACACTGCTTACCGGCCAGCATTTCATTGACGATAGTCATCGCCCTGGCACTCAATGGCACCCGGTGTTCGCGCCCCGCCTTCATCCGTTCGGCAGGTATCGTCCATACCTTCGCAGTAAGGTCGATTTCTTCCCACTTCGCCCCAAGGACCTCCCCAGAACGACACGCAGTCAGAATCAGGAACTCGAAGGCTTTCGGGCTGATCCCCTTCTTCTGATGCAGGTCCTGAACGAAGTCATAAATCTGTTGGTAGGGCAGGGCGGGCTGGTGCTTGACCTTGGCAATCTTGCTGGCCTTGGGAAGCAACTGTCCGAGACCACCCTTCAGAGATGCCGGATTATCTCCGTCGCGCAGCTTTCGAGCCTTAGCCCAGTCCAGCACTGTCTCAATCCGCTGCCGCAGTCGAGTGGCGGTCTCCGTCTTGACGGTCCAGATTGGCTCTAACACCTCCAGCACCTGCTCCATGGCCACCTGATCCACCGGAACGCTGCCGATCACGGGATAGGCGTAGGTCTTCAGAGAAGCACTCCACTGGTGCCTGTGCTTCTGATTCTTCCACTCGTGCTGCCGGGCAGCGATGCACTGGGCTGCTGCGTCCTCGAACGTCAGGCAGGGGCGGACCGGGACCTGACGACGCTTCTTCTCGGCGTCCCGCTCATCCTTAGGGTCAATACCGCCCGCAACCAGCCTACCCGCTTCAGCAGCCCCGATCCGAGCCTCTGCCAAGGAGACCTGCCGGACAGAACCCAGGCCAAACTCCCGGCGTTTTCCAGTGGTGGGGCTTGTGTAGCGAAACACCCAAGAGCGGATGATGCCATTCGCACCCTCAGCAACCTGAAGGTTCAGTCCCGGCTGCTTCCCGTCAGCCGTGTAGCCTAGCTTCGTCGAGTTCTCGACCTGCTTGGCCGTCAGTGCCACCCTTGCGCTTCTACCCACCTTTTAACCCACCTTTCAATGCTGGATGATAGTGGGTCATCGATGATCTTACAAGATCGTGGATAAACCTAAAACGCTGATCTTAGTGATATTAAAGTATCCAGAAGAAGCTTGCTGGAGTCCACTGAGTAGGACTCCGTCTCCGCCACTGCCCGATATGGTTTTCAATCCAAAGTGACTGACCGCCTCAGTCGGGTAAGGCTCGCGACCTCACCAAGCCTTCCTGCGCCTCAAGACATCCGCATGACAAATTTATGACAGAATTGGCCTTTTTGCGCGCTGCATTTGGTCATTCTGCGGGTTTTTTGCGGCAAATCAGTCACACGTGAAACCAAAAAACTGGGGGGCAGCGGAATGTCGGTTCCCCCCCGGAACCGGCTCTTATAACGGCGCGCGCATCTCCAACCCTCCTTGATCAAGGATGTATTGAATGCGCACCAAGCTGCTGCTCAGCCTTTCCGCTATTGCCGTTGCCGCCACCTCTGCCCCGGCTTTCGCCCAGGCAGCGACCGACGAGACCCGCCTGGACGAGATCATCGTTACCGCGCAGCGCCGCGAAGAGAACCTGCAGGACGTGCCCGTTTCCGTTGCCACGCTCGGCGGCGATACGCTGGCAGCTGTGAGCGGTGCCGGCGCAGACATCCGGGCGCTTTCTGGCCGCGTGCCCAGCCTCAACATCGAAAGCTCGTTCGGCCGCACCTTCCCGCGTTTCTACATCCGCGGCCTCGGCAACACTGACTTCGATCTCAACGCCTCGCAGCCGGTCAGCCTGGTCTATGACGATGTCGTGCTGGAAAACCCGATCCTGAAGGGCTTCCCGGTGTTTGACCTCGATCGCGTCGAAGTGCTGCGCGGCCCGCAGGGTACCCTGTTCGGTCGCAACACCCCCGCCGGGATCGTCAAGTTCGACACGGCCAAGCCGACCTCGAAGAACAATTTCGTCAAGGCCAGCTGGGGCAGCTTCAACACGATCAACGCCGAAGCCGGCGTGGGCGGCGAACTGGCTGAAGGCATCACCGCCCGCGCCTCTGTTCTGTATCAGCGGCGCGACGACTGGGTTGATAACCTTGATCAGCCCGGCACCAAGAACCTTGAAGGCTTTGAAGACCTGGCAGCCCGCCTGCAGATTCAGGCTGATCTGAGCGAAGCCTTCATGGTCCGCCTTGTTGGCCAGGTGCGCGATTTCGACGGCACTGCCCGCCTGTTCCACGCCAACGCCTTCGCCCGCGGCAGCAACAAGCTGATTGGCCTTGGCGGCGCAAACACAGAATTCCGCCGCGATCAGGTTCGCGCCGACGGTCTGAACTTCCAGACCCTGCGCAATTACAACCTGGGCATGACGGCCGAATACAATGCCGGTCCGGTCACCATCACTTCGGTCACCAGCTACTGGAACGGCAACCTTGAAAGCCGCGGCGATATCGACGGCGGCTTTGGCAATGCCTTTGCCCCGACCATGGGCCCGGGCGTTATCCCGTTCTCGGCCCAGTCGCAGGACAATGTGCCCAGCCTGGACCAGTTCACGCAGGAACTGCGCATTGCCAGCAACAACACGGGTGGTCTCGGCTATCAGTTTGGCCTGTTCTACCTGAATGAGAAGCTCGACATCACCAGCTTTGACTTCGGTGCGCCGGCTGACACCACCCCCGCTGCCATCGCCACCCAGCGCCAGGACAGCGATGCCTGGGGTCTGTTCGGCTCGCTCACCTATGAATTCGAAAACGGCGTCAAGCTGCAGGGCGGCGTTCGCTACAACGATGACCAGCGCAAGATGGTTGCCGCTCGTCCGGTCGATACCCGTCCGGGCTTCCTTGGTTTCGGCGGCCCCGTGGCGACCGTTACCACCAATGTTGGCGACAACGTCCTGACCTGGGATCTGGCTGCCAACTATCCGCTGAACGACGATGTGAACCTGTTCGCCCGCGTGGCCAAGGGTTATCGCGCGCCGGCGATCCAGGCCCGCCTGGCGTTTGGCCGCACGCCATCGGTGGCCCAGAGCGAAACCACGATGAGCTATGAAGCTGGTCTCAAGTCGACCCTGGCGGATGGCAAACTGCGCTTCAACCTAACCGGGTTCTACTTCAGCACCGACAACCTGCAGCTGACCGCCGTTGGCGGCGCTTCGAACTTCACCACGCTGCTTAACGCCAAGCAGGTCGATGGTTATGGCTTTGAAGCCGAAGTCGAAGCCAAGCCGGTTCAGGGCCTGAGCCTGACGGCTGGCCTCTCTTACAACCACAACGAGATCAAGGACCCGAACGCCTATGTCGCAGGCTGCGGCGCGAACTGCACCGTGACCAACACGCAGCGCGTGGGCAGCCCGGGGATCTTCTCGATCAATGGCAACCAGCTGCCGCAGAGCCCGCGCTGGATCGCCAACTGGACGGCCGGCTATGCCGCGCCAGTGGGCAATGGCGAGGCCTATGTGTTCACTGACTGGGCCTATCGCTCGAAGGTGCAGTTCTTCCTCTATAATTCGGTTGAATTCAGCGACGACAAGATGCTGGAAGGCGGGCTGCGCGTTGGTTACCGCACCGACAAGTTCGACCTGGCCGCCTTTGCCCGCAACATCACCAATGATGTTTCGGCGGTTTCCGGTATCGACTTCAACAACCTGACCGCGATGGTCAACGAACCGCGCGTGTTCGGCGTGGAAGCCTCGATCAAGTTCTGATCGGGTTCTGTCCTGCTAACAAGAAGCCCCGCTGGAGCAATCCAGCGGGGCTTTCTTGTGCATGGGGCCGCCTCTGCTTAAATCGCCGCTAAGGTCGGCTGCGTGCCAGCTCCGCTATATGCCGCACCGCCAATCCATAGCCGGCAATACCAAGGCCCGAGATGACGCCGGTAACCGCCGCAGTCATGATCGTGTCCTTGCGCCAGGCTTCATCGCGGCGGTGAATGTTGGAAATGTGCACTTCCACCACCGGGCCTTCAACCAACTTCAGGGCATCCAGGACCGGATAGGCGGCATAGGAGAAGGCTGCCGGGTTGATTACAATCCCCGCAAGGCCACACCGGCCTTGCTGGATCCATTCGACCATTTCATGTTCGGCATTCGTCTGGCGGAAATCGACCGACAAGCCAAAGCCTTCGGCTTCAGCGCGGCATAGTGCCTCGACATCGGCAAGCGTTGCGTGACCATAAATGTCCGGCTCGCGCGTGCCGAGCAGGTTCAGGTTGGGTCCGTTAAGGACGAGGATCGTACCGGCCATTGCGCAAGCTCCCTGTTGCCGCCCCGCCTTAACCCAATCGCGCGGGCTAGCAAACCCGCCGTCAGGCGGAGGGCTTCTTGCGCTGCAAGCCGGAACGCTTGCACGAGGCGACCAGATCGCCGCGCTGGTTGAAGGCCTGATGCAGGAAAGTGACGATCCCGGCATCGGGGCGTGACTTTGATTCCCGCAGTTCCAGCACCTCGGTCACGATGTTCAGCGTATCACCGATGAATACCGGCTTGGGAAAGCGCACCTCGTCCCAGCCAAGGTTGGCAACCGCCGTGCCGAGCGTGGTGTCGCCCACACTGACCCCCACCATCAGGCTGAGCGTGAAGCACGAATTGACCAGCACCTGGCCATATTCGCTGCCCTTCATGTATTCGGCATCAAGGTGCAGCTGCGCCGGATTGTGTGACAGCGTCGTGAACAGGACATTGTCAGTCTCGGTCACCGTCCGGCGGATCGCGTGTTCGAACCGCTGGCCAACCGAAAGTTCGTCAAACCACACACCGGCCATTACTCTCTCCTAGCTGCGGAACACGACCGTACGGCTGCCATTCAGCAGCACGCGGTCCTCAAGGTGCAGGCGCACCGCCTCTGCCAGGACGCGGCGTTCAATATCGCGCCCCTTGCGGACCAGATCATCGGGCGCGTCGGCGTGGCTGATCGGCTCTACATCCTGATGGATGATCGGGCCTTCATCCAGGTCCCCGGTCACATAATGGGCGGTGGCACCAATCATCTTCACCCCGCGGGCGTGAGCCTGATGATAGGGCCGCGCGCCCTTGAAGCCCGGCAGGAACGAGTGATGAATATTGATGCAGCGGCCGGCCAGATCGGCCGAAAGCGCATCCGACAGGACCTGCATATAGCGGGCCAGGACCACCAGTTCTGCTCCGGTCTCGGCGATCAGCGCGCGCAGGGCGGCTTCCTGCTGCGGCTTCGTTTCGGGGGTGATCGGCAGATGATGATAGGGCACATCATCAGGGAGCATGGCCGACAGCGCAGTGCGCGGGTGGTTCCCGGCAATTGCTACCACCTCCATCGGCAGTTCGCCGATCCGCTGGCGATAGAGCAGGTCCGACAGGCAGTGATCGAACTTGCTGACCAGGATCAGTACCCGGCGCAAATTGCCTGCGGCCCGGATCGTCCAGCGCATGTCCAGTTCTGTCGCCAGGCTGGCCAGCGCCGCGCGGTAGGCGCCGATATCGGAAGCCCCCGGTGCAAAGGCCACGCGCATGAAAAACTCGCCATCCTCGATCTCGTTGAACTGCTGCGCCTCAAGGATATTGCCCCCCAGCTCAAACAGCACGCCCGTAACGCGAGCAGTTATTCCGGGGCGATCTCGGCACGACAGGGTAAGGATCAGGTCATTAAGCATCGCCACGCTCTTGGCCGAAGAGCAGTGATTTGCCAACACCGGCCACACCAACAGTGCGGATCCTCCGGGCGGCCAAAGTGCTTAGCTCTTGCCTTCCGGGCGATTCCCGCTTAGTGGCCCGCGCTTCATTGACACGGATTCGATGACCTGCCTGGCTATCTAGGGCTGCCATGGCCGGTTGGACGTGTCTCGAACAAGGAGACGAAAATGCCCAAGCTCAAGACCAAGAGCGGCGTCAAAAAGCGCTTCAAGCTCACCGCAACCGGCAAGATCAAGCACGGCGCGGTTGGCAAGCGTCACCGTTTGAT
>JACCDK011854389.1_pt1 | contig 14718 bp, 17 predicted proteins | sample 7445871 | NCBI WGS metagenome assembly JACCDK01 (sample SAMN15323436, study PRJNA562643) | freshwater metagenome | isolation source: river surface water | place: USA:Blue River Watershed | collected 2017-08-15 | reverse complement strand
GACGCTGTGGGCGACAGGTAGAGCACCGCTCTGGCTGTGCAATCAGTTTCCTGACTCATCGCTTCAAGCTATTTACATGAGGTGATGCGGATAACGGTATCCGAACATTTGTTCGAAAGGTAGCAGGAGGGGCTGACAAATAGGGTGTGTCGCGCCGCAACCCCAGGGGGAGCTCCTCTTTGTACGGGGCTGGCTCGTACGGGGCTGGGCCTTAGATGGCGTTGACTTTATCGCCCTTGGATCTGATCGCAAATAAAGTCGATGGTGAGCTTCGGATAGTTCCACATGATGACATGTGCGCAATTTTCTACCGTAATCCATTCTGCATGGCTCGGTGCTGCCTCTCGCTCTTGCGCCCGAGGATGTGGCAAGGTCAAGTCATAATCGCCAAAGATAATCTTGACCGGCAGATGTGGCGGAATATGAGAGTCAAACTTCTTGCCTCTCAGCGCTCTCCACATTGGCATGTACCCGGTTGCTTTGGCCATCGCCAACACCGAATCTTTACAGCTTTCGAATGAGAGTTCTCGCCACAGATGAGTGATCTTGCGATACCCCATCGCCTTCAGTGGCGGCAGATGATACGCAGGACGTAGAAAATATTGGGCGCATTTGGCCAAAATTCGAGCGAACATGCTTGGAGGAAGCAATCGAGTAGGCCCAACAGACCACAGTCCAGCGGGTGCTAGCGCAGTCACGCTCTTAACTCTCTCTGGATAGGCAGCTGCAAGTTCTAGAGCTATCCATCCGCCGAGTGAGTTACCTACGACATGGAACTCCTTTACTTCGTGTTCTTTCTCCATCAACGTAACGATTGCATGGGCGAGTGATTGCGGGTCCAGTGGCTCAGCGCTTAACTCAGCAGCTCCATGTCCCGGCAAATCTAGCGGGTAGATGACAAAGTGCCCTTCTAGCCCTGCAAAGAGTGATTTCCAGATGGTGCCGGCAGAGCCAAGGCCATGTATCAAAACCAGCGCTGGTTTATTGGGCGCCTTGCCAATGACAACTGTAGAAACTGGCATCGTTAATAACGGTACTTCTCTGTTTCAGCTGGGCATTGCCTACATACTGCGCGCCAAATCTCATCGGCTTCACGTCCTGCCTGAAGCGCTTCATTGACGGTGAGGGAGCCAAGTTCACTTATAGCAATATCTTGTGAAAAAGAAGGAGCCCACTCTTCTCCAAATGAGAGTGAAAGACGTTCGCGAAGGTCAGAGATGCGCATCAAAAGAAACTCTTCAGAAGAGCGTGCGATCAACTAATAACTCGGCTTGATCCCGCGACTGCTGGGGAGTTATGGGTTGCGCAACTTGTCCCAACAACCAGCGCATTGCCAGACCAGTAGCAGCTTCAGATTTGGTCGCGCCATGGATACAAGTTGCCAAGACCAAATACAGCGGATTTTCTGCATGCGACATGATGGCAATTAATAAATCTTGGTCATACACCCTCATCGCTTGCAGTGCAGGATCTGCCGAAATTTCACGGGATAAGAACTCCAGCGCATCAGCTGGCGTACCTGCGCCTTGTGCCTTGGCAACCAATCGATTCACTTCTGAGGTAATCAGCGCCATAAGCACTGCGTTCTTGTCCCGGTAATGGTTATATAAAGTAGCGCGAGAGACTTCTGAAGCGTCGGCGATTTCAATCATTGAGATGTTAGAGGCACCATGAAGGGCTATGAGTGATTTTGTAGCCGAGAGAATGGCACTTTCAGTACGGCGATGAATTCCGCCTTGGAGAGAATATTTAGGCTGCGTCGACAACGGAGAGCTTTGCGCTTTCACGAGATTTGATTTCGTGTGCAACGCCAGTCATCACAGAGGAAAGAGTGAGACCAAGTGCTTCGCAGATTGCATTGAGAAGTTCCGAGGAAGCTTCCTTTTGACCACGCTCAACTTCAGAAAGATATCCAAGAGATACTCGCGCCTCACGTGCAACATCGCGAAGGGTGCGAGATTGCGAAGTGCGCGCATCGCGCAGCGTGTGGCCTACAGCTTCACGCAAGAGCGTCATCGCTGCCCCCTTTCATCTCTAGAGATAAGAATACGGGCAAAGTTACCTATTGCGCTGGATATAGCCCCAGTTCGCACCCCTTCACGCCCGCTATCGAGTTGAAGATGCAGTGTCTGAGAGATGGGGCCCTTGATGGCGATCCATACGGTGCCTTCGCGAATCCCCATGTAGTCACCTGGACCTGCAATCCCAGTCGTAGCAATCGCCCACGTAGCGTTAAATTTCTCTAAAACTCCAGCTGCCATTTCGTTTGCAACTTCTTCACTCACAACTGTATGTGAATCAATAGTCTTCTGCGAAACTCCTAAAAATTTAACCTTTACCTCAGATGTGTAAGCAATCACGCCGCCAAGAAATACAGATGAAGCACCTGGTATTTGAGTAATAGCATGGCCTACTCCACCTGCCGTTAAAGATTCGGCTATAGCAATTGTTTCTCCGCGATTTTTTAGGTGTTCAATAATCAGACGAGCATGTGCGGATGTGGGCATCCCTCAAATTTACTCTTGTATTGCCATCTTTGCCATATGCGTTTAGCGACTGCGTGCCCAAGCACGAATATAGTCATAGGCAGTTGTCACGGTAAGAATGATGGCCACCGAGATGAATGCAACACGGAACCACTCTAGCCATGTAGGGAAAGGAAGAATAAAGAAGCCGACGCCAAAATTTTGAGTCAAAGTTTTTATCTTTCCTCCCTTACTTGCTGGGATAACTCCACCTTTGATAACGAGAAGTCTAAAAATTGTGATGCCAATTTCACGCGTCAAAATCAAAATAGTAATCCACCATGGAAAACGCTCAAGAATAGAAAGTGAAATCATGGCGGCGGCAATGAGCGCTTTGTCGGCAACCGGATCGAGAAACGCGCCAAGTGGAGTAATGCGATTGGTGCGTCTCGCCCATTTTCCATCAACGATATCTGTCATGCCCAGAAGAAAGAAAATACACCACGCAAGAATTTGATATCGCGGATTATCGCCACCATCAAGAAAGAGCGCATAAACTCCAAAAGGAATTAGTGCAATGCGCGTTACGGTCAAAGTGTTGGGCGTAATAAATGTAGGAAGATTCATCGCATCTACCGAATCGCCTCTGCAACTAGGTCTGCGCCCATGGAATCAATCACCACGGCGTCAACATACTGGCCAACTGCAAAATTCGTGCCTATAAAAGTTGTGGTTCCATCTACTTCAGGCCCTTGATGGGCAGCTCGGCCCTCTTGTAACTCTCGATCTTCAATCAAAACTCTCACTTTTTCACCGATACGACCCGTTGCGCGCAGCGAGACCATTTCATCAGCTAGCGACGATAGGGATTCGACCCGATCGCGGATTACTTCTTCGGCAACTTTTTCTTCCAGATTGAGAGCTTCAGTATTGTCTTCATCAGAGTAACCGAAGATTCCAATAGCATCTAACTTCGCAGCTGTGATGAATTCTGCCAACTCGTCAAAATCTGCATTGGTCTCGCCTGGGAAGCCAACAATGAAATTAGAGCGAATACCAGCCTCCGGCGAGAGCGCTCTGATTTGTGTGATCAGATGGAGAAATTTCTCTGAATCTCCGAAGCGGCGCATGCGGCGTAACACCGAAGGACTTGAATGTTGAAAGGAGAGATCAAAGTAAGGAGCGACTTTCTCAGTTTCAATCATGGCTTGCAACAGTGATGGGCGCATCTCTGCCGGCTGAAGATATGAAAGGCGCACACGCTCGATACCCGGAATCTCGGCAAATTCGTGGAGAATCTTCTCCATTAACTTGAGATCACCTAGATCTTTTCCATAAGAAGTCGTGTTTTCGCTCACCAGAAAGAGCTCACTCACACCGTGTTGCCCGAGCCACGTTGCCTCTTGCAAAATCTCCGTTGGCCGCCGAGAAATAAATGAGCCGCGAAAATATGGAATCGCGCAGAAGGAACAACGTCGATCGCAACCTGAGGCAATCTTCAACGGCGCCCAAGGAGCGTTTCCTAGCCTTTTGCGAAAGAGAGAACCGCCTGCGCCCACTGCAGATGTGAACGATTCATCACGCACTTGCGCGCGGTCTACTGGAGCAATGGGAAGTAAGGCGCGACGATCACGTGGAGTGTGGGGTGTATGTGCGTTGCCACTGACGATTGACTGCAAACGCGCAGAAATATCTTGATAGTCATCAAACCCTAAGATGGCATCTGCTTCAGGAAGGGCTTGTGCCAGCTCTTTTCCATAGCGTTCAGCCATACAACCCACCGCAACTACGGCACGGGTAGTTCCGTGGCCTTTGAGAGAATTTGCTTCAAGCAGCGCATCGACTGAATCCTTCTTCGCCGATTCGATAAAACCGCAGGTATTTACAACTGCAACTTCGGCAGATTCAACATCTTCGACGAGAGTCCAACCATCTGCTGCAAGTCGTCCTGCAAGTTCTTCAGAATCAACTTCATTACGCGCACATCCCATCGTAACAATTGCAACAGTGCGAGACATGAGGGCGATGTTACAGGGTTAGCGCTCTGAGTTCTCCTTTGTTCATCGAAAAGTGCGACGAACCTCTTCATTTTGGCCACCTAATGGAGGTAAAAGTTCTCCATCAACCGTCACATCAAGTCCAGCAGGATTGCTGAGATAGACACTGATGGCACGCGTTCCCTCAAAGTTTTTAACATCTCCTTGGAAGAGTGAACCCTTAATGACACGTTGGCCATCGACGATAACATCAATAAATGAATTTCCACGCACTGCATCAAGTTTGAGAGTTACTTTGCCATCGCTTATGGCAGTGCCAGAGGTTGGAGCTGCGCTGGGCGTTCCAGGAAGCGATTTAGTTGGTGACGCTGTTGGACTTGGAGTACTTTGATTAACCATGGGACTTTCAGGGTTTTGATTTGATGAAACAATCTGAAACAACCCAAAGATAAATAACACCACTAGAGACACAGTTGCGGGAGCTTTCCAGGAAATAGCTTTCTTCTCTTGCGGAACTTTCATGGCGCTATTTTCTACGAGCAAATCGCCAATGGCTCTTTTCTCAAGCGAGTGCTCTTCGTTATAGAGATTGATTAGAACAAGCGGGTCGATTCCAATTTTATTGGCAATATTGCGCAAGTGACCACGCGCGTAAGTGTCACCTCCGCAATGCTTGAAGTTATCCTCTTCCATTTGAGTGAGCAAACCAATACGAATACTTGTGGAATCAGATAGCTCTTCAATACTGAGGCGCGCGGCGATTCGAGCATCGCGAAGAACTTGACCAAGAGTCATCTATGGCGCCGCCTTTAGGGGGAAAGAGAGTGAGGCAATTCTAACTTTAGACCTATTTACTGATCTCGTGAAGTGTCCCCTATTAGGGTAAATCACCCCCGAATAGCACCCAGTTAAGCAACAGAGAGTTAGTAATCGCGAAGCGTAGCGAGAACTGAGTCAAGTTCATCAGGCTTCACCAGGACTACACGTGCTTTAGAACCTTCCGACGGTCCAACAATCCCACGCGATTCCATCAAATCCATCAGTCGACCAGCCTTTGCAAAGCCAACTCTGAGCTTTCTTTGCAGCATAGACGTCGAGCCAAATTGTGTTCCCACAACTAGTTCAACAGCCTGAATCAAAATATCTAAATCATCACCAATCTCTTTATCAATAACTTTATTTGATTGCGAAACTTGGGTAACGTCGTCGCGATATCGTGGGGAAAGCTGCTTCTTAACATGGCTTGTCACTGCCTCTATTTCTCTCTCTGAAACATAGGCTCCCTGAATTCGTATAGCACGGCTTGCACCCATGGGGATAAATAATCCATCACCTTGGCCAATTAACTTTTCTGCACCTGGACTATCGAGAATCACTCGGCTATCGGCAAGCGATGAGGTAGCAAAAGAGAGCCGCGAAGGAACATTCGCTTTAATTAGCCCCGTTACAACATCAACAGAAGGTCGCTGCGTTGCAAGAACTAGATGAATACCGGCAGAGCGTGCCAATTGGGTGATGCGAACTACGGATTCTTCTACTTCACGAGCGGCCACCATCATCAGATCTGCAAGTTCATCAATAATGACAAGTAGATATGGATATGGCTCGACAATGCGATCAGATCCGGGAGGGGCAACAACTTTTCCGGCGCGGACTGCTTTGTTGAAATCATCAATATGTCTGAAGCCAAATGTCGCTAGATCTTCATAACGTAAATCCATCTCACGCACGACCCAAGTAAGTGCATCTGCGGCCTTTTTGGGATTGGTAATAATGGGCGTAATTAGATGTGGAATTCCTTCGTAAGCAGTTAATTCGACTCGTTTAGGATCTATCAATACCAACCTGACATCGTCTGGAGTAGCTCGCATCAGAATCGATGTAACCATTGCGTTGATCATGGAAGATTTTCCAGCGCCAGTCGCACCTGCAACTAAAAGGTGCGGCATCTTGGCTAGGTTTGCACAAACATAATTTCCTTCTACATCTTTGCCGAGGGCAACCAACATTGGGTGGTGGTCTTGGCCGGCAACGCTTGAGCGCATCACATCGCCAAGAGCGACAATTTCGCGATCCGCATTTGGAATTTCGATTCCCACCGCTGATTTGCCGGGAATCGGGGACAAAATTCTTACCTCACTACTTGCAACGGCGTAAGAGATATTTTTAGAAAGGGCGGTAATACGTTCGACTTTAACTGCATTTCCCAATTCAACCTCATAGCGAGTCACAGTTGGCCCGCGCATAAATCCGGTGACTTGTGCATCAATTTCAAATTGCTGAAAGACCTCAGTAAGTGCCGCTACGACAGAATCATTAACCTTCGATTTTGCCTTAGCTGCAGGGCCAACTTTGAGTAAATCTTGGGAAGGAAGTTCATATTTAATATCACTGGTGAGAAGTAATTGCTCGGGACGTTTCTCTGATTTTGGCGCCTCCTGGAGTTGCGCATCAAGAGGCGCCCGCGGAATCTCTACCGTAAATTCTTGGTCGAACTCGTCTTCGTCAATCTCATCTTCTTTGTTCCACGCTACAACCGGTGAATCAAAGGGCGGAGTATCTGAAATTTCAAAATCTTTTTCAGCTCGTCGTGGACGCTTCGACCAGAGCCAAATTGCAATGACCTTTAATCGGATTCCAACTTTAGATAGCGGCGTTGCTGTGATAATCAATATTCCAAATAAGAAGAGAATAATCAAGAGCGGGTATGCCAAAAGCGATGTCATAAGTGCAACGAGCGGCTTAGCAACCCAATAGCCGAGTTGTCCTCCCCCATCACGAATAGCGCTTGCACCAGTTGGATTTGTGGCTCCAAGAGAACCACTCAATAAGTGTGCAAGTCCTGTTGAACTCAGAATGAGTAACAGTGTGCCGATAGTGATGCGACTCGTTGCCTGGCTATCTTCTGGTTTGCGAAATAGCCGCACTGCAAAGTAGAGAAGTACTAGAGGAGACGTAAAACCAATAACGCCAAACGCTCCAACGAAGAATGAATATAGATTTCTACTGACTAAATTATCTGCATGGAACCAAGTTCCCGCGAAGGCAGCGAGGGCTACCAAGAGAACTAATAGCGCTGCACCATCGCGTTGGTGAGCCGGATCTAAATCGCGGGCACCACGTGCCACAAAACGCACTCCAGAACCTAAAGTTTTGGCAAGAATTCGCCAGAAGCCACTTATAGCTTGCACAACTATTGAGAAGGCAGACTTGCCCCGACCGTTTGTTGTGCGTTTCTTCTTAGCCACACCTTCAATCTTAGGTGGAGGGTAAATCACACTGGAGAAGGCGCGCCGACTTACACCTCGACAACTACCGGGACAATCATCGGGCGACGACGATGTTTTTGTCCGACCCAACTTCCAATAGTTCTTCGCACCACTTGCGAGAGTTGATGTGTTCCATTGACTCCTTCAGCAACTGCGCTCTTCAATGCGCGCTCTATCTCACCACGAACTTCATCAAAAAGCGCTTGGTCTTCATTAAACCCGCGTGCGTGAATATCAGGTCCTGCCACAATTTTTCCAGTTTGAGATTCAATAACTACAATGACTGAAATGAAGCCTTCTTCACCGAGGATACGTCGATCCTTAAGTGAAGATTCGGTGATGTCACCGATACTTTGCCCATCTACATAAACAAAGCCACAAGGAATAGCTCCCACCACTTGCGCAACGTGGTCGATGAGATCTACAACGATTCCGTTTTCAATAATGAAGGCGCTCTCGCGAGGGACTCCAGATTGAATTGCAATTTCAGCATTTGCCTTGAGATGTCGCCATTCACCATGAACTGGGAGAACATACTTTGGTTTCACAATGTTGTAGCAGTAAAGGAGTTCACCTGCAGCTGCATGTCCTGAAACATGCACCAACGCGTTAGCTTTATGAACAACTTTTGCTCCAAAGCGGGTTAGTTCATTGATAACGCGATAGACCGAATTCTCGTTTCCGGGAATCAAGGACGAAGCAAGAATGACAGTATCCCCATCTCCAACCCGAATCTGGTGATCGCCATTTGCCATACGGGAGAGCGCTGCCATCGGTTCGCCTTGTGAACCGGTACAGATTAGAACTACACGATCATCGTAATTATCGAGTTCACGAGCATCAAAGAGGATTCCGGAAGGCACTGTCAGGTACCCCATATCTTCAGCAATCTTCATATTTCGAATCATGGAACGGCCAATAAATGCAACGCGTCTACCGTGTAGCGCAGCAGTATCGATTACTTGCTGAACGCGATGAACGTGAGATGAAAACGAGGCAACAATGACTCGTCTTTGGGTTGATGCAATCACCCGATTGAGAGCAGGCATAATCTCTCGCTCAGCGGGGGTAAATCCTGGGATATCCGCATTCGTTGAATCAACAAGGAAGAGGTCAACGCCTTCATCGCCAAGACGAGCAAAGGTACGTAGGTCGGTAATTCTTCCATCGAGTGGAAGTTGATCCATCTTAAAGTCACCGGTGTGAAGCACTGTTCCAGCTTTGGTATGTACTGCTACTGCCAACGCATCCGGAATTGAGTGATTTACCGCAATGAATTCCAGTTCAAATGGCCCCACATCTTCTCGATTACCTTCACGCACTTCGCGCGTTAAAGGAGAGAGGCGATGCTCTTTGCACTTTGCAGAAATCAAAGCGATGGTCAAAGCAGACCCGTACACTGGAATATCGCCACGTTCCCGAAGTAGATAAGGAACAGCACCAATATGGTCTTCATGGCCATGGGTGAGGAAGATTCCAACTACATCGCTAAGGCGATCTCGGATATAGCTAAAGTCAGGAAGAATGAGATCAATGCCTGGCTGATTATCTTCCGGAAATAAAACACCACAATCAATAATCAATAACTTTCCTTGGGTCTCATATACAGTCATATTTCGCCCAATTTCAGAGATTCCACCGAGTGCGACGATACGAAGACCACCATCTACCAACTTCGATGGAGTACCTAAATTAGGGTGAGGATGTTGAGTCATTAGTTCTTTAAAGTGACGCCGCCAGCGATAAGATCTTTACGTAGTTGCTCGATCTGTGCTGGTGTGGCATCAACAAGTGGCAAGCGCGTTGTTCCGCCGGGTAACCCCATCAGATTCATCGCTGCCTTGGTCAAAATTGCTCCTTGCGTGCGGAAGGTTCCGGTAAATACCGGCAAGAGTTGCTGATGAATTTCCAGTGCACGCGTTGCATTTCCAGCAAACCATGCCGTAAGCATCTCTTTGAGTTCACGACCCACGGTGTGGCCACAGACGGAGACGAAACCAACGGCACCAACAGAGAGAAATGGCAAATTAAGGATGTCATCTCCTGAATACACGGGGATTCCGCATCGCTTGATTACCCATGAAGTTGCAGCGATATTTCCCTTTGCATCCTTAAGCGCAACAATATTGTCTACGGTTTCGAATAGTTTGACGATTGTGTCTGATTCAATTTCAACGCCCGTGCGACCTGGAATGTCATACATCATGATTGGCAAATCAGTCGCAGCAGCGACAGCGCGGAAATGGGCCTCAATACCAGCCTGCGGAGGTTTGTTGTAGTAAGGCGTAACAATCAAAATTCCATCAGCACCGGCATCTTGCGAGCGCTTAGCTTGCTCGACCGTATAGGAAGTTTCATTATCGCCAGCACCAGAAAGGACTTTGACTTTGCTTCCGACGACGCTCTTGACTACTTTGATGATCTCCAGTTTTTCGGAAGATTTCGTGGTTGGCGCCTCGCCAGTCGTGCCATTAACTGCAATTCCGTCATGGCCAGTGTCGACTAGATGTTGAGCAAGTTTTGCAACGCCATCCCAGTCAATTGCCCCTTCCTTATCAAAAGGGGTCACCATTGCGGTGATTAATTGACCGAAGGGAGCGGGCGTACTCATTTGGGAATCTTATCGCTTAAGGCGCGATACGACCAGATTTTTCAAATGCCCCGTAAGTCAGGGGCATCAACTTAGCGAACTCGGCTTCCATCTTCTCGGCTACCATCTCGATTTCTCGCTGTGGGTAACTAGGAAAATGTGAACCCTCGCGGGCGGTACGTAGTGATAAGAAATTCATCAGTGCGCGAGCATTCATGGTGACATACATAGATGAATATGTGGCAACCGGCAGAACTGCACGTGCAACTTCTCGTGCAACGCCTGCCTCGAGCATCTTCTGATAAGAATCATAAGCGAGGATGTAAGCATCTTTCATAGCCTTAACGGTGACCTCATATTGTTCAGGCGTGCCATCCACAAAGGTATAAGCACCGGTCTTCCCTACTTGAACTAACTTGCGTTCTGGTGAAGGAATGTAGAACACCGGCTTGAGTTCACGGTAGCGACCAGATTCTTCGTTATAAGAAGCAATGCGATGGCGCATAAATTCACGGAAAACAAAGATGGGCGCTGAAACGAAGAAAGTCATCGAGGTATGTTCAAATGGTGAACCGTGACGTTCGCGAGCCAAGTAGTTAATAAGACCTGCAGATCGTGCGGGGTCTTCACCGATTTCATCCATTGATTGCTCGCCTGCCGTAGATACTCGCGCTGCCCAAATAACATCTGCATCACTTGCACTTGATTTGATGAGTTCTACAGATACATCATCTCTAAAAACTACCGTCTCAGACATGTGCGCACCTTATCTATCAACCCCCCTCCCCCCGCTGGATATCTAGGGCACAATTGCCGCGTGTCATCAGTGAACCGCGCCACCGTAACGCAGAGCCTCAGCGTCTCTTTCACTGTTGGGCTCTATGGCACTGCGTTTGGGGCAGCGGGAGTAGCAGCAGGTTTCTCGATTCTACAAACCTGCCTGCTCTCACTCTTAACTTTCTCTGGCGCATCACAATTTGCCGTTGTTGGGGTTATGGGTGCTGGAGGAAGTGCGCTCTCTGGCATCGCAACTGCATCACTTTTGGGAATTCGTAATGGACTCTACGGATTACGAATGGCGCCAGTTCTTAGCGTGCGAGGTGTAAAAAGAATTGTCGCAGCTCAAGTCACAATTGATGAATCAACCGGCGTTGCGATCGGGCAAGAAGATCGCGGTACGGCTGCCATGAAACTTGGCTTCTGGTTGACGGGTTTTGGGGTCTACTTCTTCTGGAATCTCTTTACCCTTGCTGGCGCATTAGGTGCGCAAGCTATGGGCGATCCTTCTGCTTGGGGGCTCGATGCCGCTGTGCCCGCTGCATTTCTTGGTCTGGTCTGGCCGCGCTTACATGGGAAATTCGAACGTGCTTTAGCAATAGCAGCGGTATTTCTCTCTCTTGCTCTAACACCTTATGTTGCAGCAGGAATTCCAATTATTGCCACTGCGCTGCTAGCTGTTGCATTTGGTTGGAAGGCTCGGCAATGACAGCTATCTGGTGGGGTGTAATAGGTACTAGCGTGATTGCCTTTGCGTTGAAATATTTAGGGCACAGCGTCCCAGAAAAATATCTCAAGAATGAGCGCATGCTTAGAATCAACACCCTAATCCCAATTGTGCTCTTGTCCGCACTCGTTGCAGTTCAAACGGTTGCTGATAAATCAAAGCTAGTCATTGATCAGCGCTTAGCTGGAGTTGCAGTTGCCTGCATAGCTCTAGCGCTTAAGGCTCCATACTTTGTTGTGGTTATATCTGCAGCAGTGACATCTGCAGCAATCTACAACTGGGCTTAAAGTTGAAGTATTAAATAATTCCGAGAGCAGCCAGCTTTGCCTTGAGATCATTATCAGAAGGCTCAGTTAAGTGCGTTCCATCTGAGAAAACAATCACGGGAATTGACTTTGCTCCACCGTTAATCTCAATTACTTTCTCTGCCGCAGACAAATCTGCATCCACGTCAATATGGTTCACTTGAATATCTAACTCTTCAAATACCCGCTTTGAGCGACGGCAATCTCCGCACCAATCGGCTCCGTACATCGTGATATCTGCTTTAGCCATCTCTTTACTCCTTAGTTCATAAAATTCTCAAGGCCGAAGGTCAGCCCTGGATGTGAAATAACTTTTCGAATACCAAGAAGTACACCTGGCATAAATCCGACTCGATCAAGTGAATCGTGTCGGATAGTAAGCGTCTCACCAACACCTCCGAGAAGAACTTCTTGGTGGGCAATGAGCCCACGTAACCGTACTGAGTGAATTGGAATGTTGCCCACTTTTGCACCGCGCGCTCCATCGAGCGAAGTGGTTGTGGCATCAGGGGCTGCACCTAATCCAGCCTCTTTGCGAGCTTGCGACATTAAATCTGCAGTACGTGCGGCAGTCCCTGAAGGTGCATCGACTTTATTGGGGTGGTGGAGTTCAATGATTTCGGCAGATTCAAAGTATCGCGCAGCTTTTTCAGCAAACTCCATCATCAACACTGCACCGATTGCAAAATTAGGGGCGATAAGCACACCTGATTGAGAACGAGCGAGTTGCTCTTTGATTTTTGCAATACGCGCGTCATCGAATCCAGTTGTGCCGACTACTGCATGAATATTCTTTGAAATAAGGAATTCTAAATTGGTCATCACTGAGTCTGGCGTCGTAAAATCAACGGCTACTTGAGCGCCAGTACTCACTAGAGTTTCGAGTGAGTCTCCGAGATCAAGAGCAGCAACTAGTTCGAGATCGCTAGCTTCATTAACTGCCTTGACGACTTCTGAGCCCATGCGGCCACGGGCTCCTAGAACTGCGACTTTGATCATTGCGCTAACACCTTTTCGAATTTGGATTCATTTTTAAATGGTCCGACAAGAGCAAGGGTAGGTGTTTTTACCAAGAACTCGCTAGCAATTTCGCGAATATCTGTGGCGCTTACGCGTGAGATTGCTTTCAGAATGTCATCAAAATCCATGACCTGGCCATAGACAATCTCGTTCTTACCTATTCGGCTCATGCGAGAACCGGAATCTTCTTGACTCAAAACTAGCGAACCTCGTACCGCGCCTTTGGCACGTTCGATTTCTTCGTGGGTCATTCCATTATCTGATACATCTGAGATCACATCACGAATGATTTCAATTACTTCAATCGCCTTTGTTGGGTTGCAACCTGCGTAGAAACCGAGAACGCCTGTGCCGGCAAATTGCTGTGCGTACGAATAGACAGAGTAGGCAAGTCCGCGCTTTTCACGGATCTCTTGGAAGAGCCGCGATGACATACCACCACCGAGAGCTGCCGAGAGAACGCCCATCGCAAATCGTCGATCATCAGCGCGCGAGACGCCCTCCATGCCATAGAACATGTGAGCTTGTTCGCTCTTTTTGTAAAGTAAACCTACTGGCCGTTGTTTTGAATTTTTAATCGGCGTATTAGGACGAATCACCGGCGCGCCCAAACCATCAAGGAAATTATCTCGCGAGAGCGCTTGCTCAATCATTGCAACGACACGTTTATGTTTGATATTTCCAGAAACTGCCACGACTAAATCTTGTGGCAGATACTTCTTTTTATAGTAGTTGTAAACAGTATTTCGCGACATCTCAGAGATTGATTTCACGGTTCCCAAAATAGGACGACCCACAGAAGTATCTCCATAATACGTTTCGCTAAAAAGATCGTGTACGAGATCGCTCGGATCATCATCACGCATCGCAATTTCTTCTAAGACCACTTTGCGTTCAGCATCGACATCGAGTGCGGTCACGATAGACGAAGTAATCAAATCACTGACTACATCGATAGCCATAGGTAGGTCTGTATCAATGACGCGTGCGTAGAAGCAGGTGTACTCCTTGGAGGTGAAAGCATTCATCTCCCCACCAACAGATTCAATTGCAGAAGAGATTTCAAGAGCGGTTCGGGTAGTTGTTCCTTTAAAAAGCAGGTGCTCTAAAAAGTGAGAAGCACCGGCAGTTGCCGGTGCTTCATCACGAGAACCCACATTGACCCAGATACCCACAGCGGCGCTACGTACCGACGGAACTTCTTCCGTGACGATACGTAAGCCACTTGAGTGGACGGATCTCTTAACTGACATTTATTCAGCTGCTGTAGTTGTTCCATCTTCCAGAACAGGAACCAAGGAGAGTTTGCCCTTTGGATCGATCTCACCGATTTCAACCTGAATCTTGTCGCCAACTTTCATGACATCTTCAAGGTGTTCAATGCGCTTGCCGCCGTGCATCTTACGAATCTGAGATACGTGGAGCAGACCATCTTTGCCTGGCATCAATGAGACAAATGCACCGAAGGTTGCAAGCTTTACGACAGTACCGAGGTAGCGCTCTCCCACTTCTGGCATCTGCGGATTAGCAATAGCGTTGATCTGAGCGCGAGCTGCTTCAGCTGAAGG